>Ga0265294_10002713_pt1 | contig 23083 bp, 21 predicted proteins | sample MunlanPumphouse3_FD_192504 | JGI IMG/M metagenome (GOLD analysis project Ga0265294, IMG submission 192504) | Groundwater microbial communities from a municipal landfill in Southern Ontario, Canada - Pumphouse #3 | ecosystem: Environmental > Aquatic > Deep subsurface > Groundwater | place... | reverse complement strand
GCTGATGTCGAATCGTTCGAAGAGCTTAAAAAGTTGAGAAAGACAGTAGAAACACTGGTTCCTCCGTCAAGGCGTAAACGCGGAAAGTCAAGAGCTATAGTCCCACAGGTTCGCACCGAAGCGCCGGCGGTTGCCGATGATGATGACGAAGATGACGACGAGTAGGGTTTTATACTGCATATGATATGCAGATTTATCGGAAATCAGGGGATAAGCGGAAAAAAATCTAAAAGCTGTTCGTAGAGCCTGTCCTGAGGTTCTCGAAGGAAGCCTGTCGAACCATAACCGCGTTGATTTTAAATTGATCGCATTTAAAATCTGTTTGACCCTTAGACAAGCTCAGTGCGAACGGATTTTATCCCTCCACATCGGACGCTTCATTTGTTCATCACGAACTCGGCATAATAAAAAGAACAAAAAAATGAAGCCCTCGTAAACTACGAGGGCTTTGGTATTTAATCTAAATCTATCCGGGTTACTTGGAAGCCAGACCGCTCATCTGGTAGAACTTGCCTTCGCTGGTGATAGCCGGGGCAATTACCATTTCGGCTTGCTGCAGTTCCTTAATGTTTGCCGCTCCGCAGACACCCATAGTGGTGCGCAGTGCGCCGATAAGATTCTGGCTGCCGTTGGTGATTGAAGACGGTCCGAACAGAATCTGCTCGTATGAGCTGTTTATGCCGACTTTAATCCTGGTACCCCTCGGAAGGGAAGCATGAGGATTTGCCATTCCCCAGTGATAACCCCTGCCCGGTGATTCCTTTGCCTGTGCCAGTATTGAACCGAGCATGACGGCATCAGCTCCGGCTACAAAGGCTTTGCAGACATCTCCGCCTTTGCGGAAACCGCCGTCGGTTACAATTGGGACGTATCTGCCGGATTCCTTTTCATAATCGTCGCGGGCGGCGGCGCAATCCATGGTGGCTGTAATCTGAGGAACGCCGATACCGAGTACCTCTCGGGAGGTGCAGGCGGCGCCGGGTCCCACTCCAACCAGTACTGCGGCAACGCCGGTTCTCATCAGTTCCAGACAAGCGCTGTAGCTGACACAGTTACCGACAACTACCGGAATGGGGACAGTATTGCATAGTTCTACAAAACTGAGTCCCTTGTAACTCTTTGAAATGTGACGGGCGGTAGTTACCGTAGAGGCTACTACCAGTATATCCGCACCTGCCTCTACTATAATGTTTGCCAGTCTCTTGGTGTTGGCCGGAGTAACCGAAACGGCGCATACGGCGCCTTCCTGTTTAATCTCTTTAATGCGTTTGGCAACCAATTCATCTCTCATCGGCTGGGAATATATTTTCTGCATTAAAGCAGTAATCTGGTCGTTGGGCGCCTGGGCAATTTCTTCCAGTACTTCATCAGGCCTTTCATATCTGGTCTGAATACCTTCCAGATTTAAAACCGACAGTCCGCCGAACTTGCTCATTATAACGGATGTTTTGGTGTCGGTAACTCCGTCCATAGCTGAGGCAATTACCGGAATGCCGAATGTAATGTCCCCGATTTTGAAATCCAAATCGGTCTGGTCAGGGTTTATCGATACATCACCGGGGACTATGGCAACTTCATCGAAACCGTAAGCACGGCGTAATTCTTTGTACTCTGGTGTGCTCATAACTTTTCCTCCTTATAGAAATATACGGTAATAGATAAACGGGTTAAAAGAAAAATAAAATAAGATGGTTTGTTAAATATAATTGGTTATTATATCACAATCAGCAACAGGTCTGCATGTTGCTTTCTAGACTCTAAAAAGGTATTACGTTATAATATGAAAAATAAGGAAGACAAAAAATAAATGCCTAGCCTGTATATTGTGGCGACTCCCATAGGAAACCTTGAAGATATTTCCCCGCGAGCTATCAGGATTTTGCGTGAAGTAAAACTTATTGCCGCCGAAGACACGCGCAAAACCAGGATACTTCTGGATAAATATGAGATAAAAACGCCCTTAACGAGTTATTACGAACATAATAAAATAGACAAATTGGATTATATTCTGGAGCAGCTTGAACTGAAGGATATTGCCGTTGTATCGGAAGCAGGGATGCCCGGTATATCCGACCCGGGCTATGAGCTGGTTGCCGCTGCCGTTGGCAGAGGGTTTAATGTAGTACCGATACCGGGTCCTTCAGCAATAACTACCGCTCTGGCTGTTTCCGGCTTGCCTACCGACAGATTCACCTTTATTGGATTTTTACCGCGCAGAATCGGAGAAAGAAGACAGGCACTTACAACTGTTGCATCCGAAACCGGCACCATCATTGCTTATGAAGCGCCTCATCGCATACAAGAGGCATTAAATGATATAATGTATGTTTTAGGCGACAGGAGAGTTGCTGTTTGCCGTGAACTTACCAAGATGTATGAAGAGGTTTTTCGCGGTACGGTAAGCGAGGCGTTAAATCATTTTACCGAACCGAGAGGTGAGTTTACCATTGTCATCGAAGGCAGGGCTAAGGAAAAGCCGCGCCTTACGGATGACGTGGTTAAAAAGCTGGAGGCATTGCAACTGGAGGGGATGGGAGCCAGGGAGTCGGTGGCAAAAGTTGTTAAGGAAACCGGTTTATCAAAAAAAGAGGTCTATCAGGCATGGCTTAAGCTGTTATCATAAGCCGCCTGTTAATATGTTACTTATTGTCAGAAGGAGTTAATCATGAGAAGGGGATGTATCTCGTCAGGAAGAGTTAATTGCGATATCTGCAATCGGGTTATCCAATATCCGGAGAGGTATCTTTGTGTAGATGAGGAAGACGGGGTAGAGGCGGAAAAAGGCAAGATGGTGCGCTACTGTGTGGAATGTGCCTTTAAAAAAGGATATGCTCACTATAAGGAAGAAAAAGGTGAAAAAATCCTCACTTTCTTTACCGAATCGGATATCAATCAGGTATAAAGCTTTATGAGAGAAAAGATATATATCGGTGTAGCCTGGCCATATGCCAACAGCTCGCTTCATTTAGGCCATATTGCCGGAGCCTACCTGCCACCTGATATTTTCGCCCGTTATCATCGTACCAAAGGAAACCTTGTTTTAATGGTGTCCGGTTCCGATGTGCACGGCACTCCGATAACGATACGCGCAGAACAGGAAGGGGTGGAGCCCTCGGAAATCGCCGAGAAATATCACAGGCAGTTTTTGCAATCGTTCAAAGATTTCGGTATAACATTCGACCTTTTTACAAATACCGGAACCGAAAATCATAAAGAAGTTACACAGGATATCTTTACAACCCTTTTAAACAAAGGGTATATCTATAAAGATACCGTCTTGCAGCCTTTTTGTTCAAAGTGCCGGCGCTATCTACCGGACCGCTACGTAGAGGGGACTTGTCCTCTCTGCGGTTATGAGGGTGCCCGCGGCGACCAGTGCGATAAATGCGGACAACCGTTAAATCCGAATGAGCTCAAGGAAGCGCGTTGCCGAACTTGCGGCACAACCCCTGAGTTTTGCAATTCCGAGCAGTTTTTTCTTAAACTGACCGCTTTTGAAGATGAATTACTTGAGTGGGTGAAAAAACAAAAACACTGGCGTTCAAATGTTGCCAACTTTACCATTAAATATCTGCAATCCGGGCTAAAAGACCGGGCAATTACGAGGGATATCAGTTGGGGCATTCCCTTGCCGCTCGAAGGGTATGAAGGCAAGTGCATCTATGTCTGGTTCGAGGCGGTTATCGGTTATCTGTCAGCTTCCAAGGAATGGGCTAAAAACAGCGGCAATCCCGATAAATGGCGTGACTTTTGGACGGGTGATGATGTAAAAAGTTATTATTTTATCGGAAAGGATAACATTCCTTTCCATACTATTATATGGCCGGCAATGCTTCTGGGATACGGCGGCCTCAATATACCCTATGATGTTCCTTCCAATGAATACCTGACCATCGAGGGAAAGAAATTATCCAGCAGTTTAAACTGGGCTGTCTGGCTGCCGGATTATCTGTCCCGTTATGACCCCGACCCGCTCAGGTATCTGCTCTCCGCTAATATGCCGGAAACAAGCGATACCGATTTTTCGTGGCGTGAATTTGTGCGCCGTAATAATGACGAACTGGTGGCGACCTATGGCAATCTGGCCCAGCGGGTGCTGACTTTTACCTATCGCAGTTTTGACGGGTGTGTTCCCGACCCGGTTGATATAGATGAAGAAAATAAGGTGCTCTTAAGGAAAACAGAAGAGATGCTGGAAAAGATGGGAGAGCTGATAGCTGCCTGTCGCTTCAGGGAGGCAATCCGCGCCGCTATGGCACTGGCACAGGAAGCCAACCGTTATCTCGAAGATAAATCCCCATGGAAGGTTATCAAAATCGATAAACAGGCGGCAGCGGTTACTCTGTATGTAGCACTAACCGTCATTTCCGGTCTTAGAACGGCGTTTTACCCTTTCCTTCCGTTCAGCTCTCAAAAACTGCACGAGTATCTGGGTTATGAGGGCAGGGTGGAAGACGATGGGTGGCAACTGCGTCTTCCGTCGCCGGGGCAAAAACTATTACCGCCGCAGCCGCTCTTTACCAAGCTGGATGAGGAAATCATCGAGCAGGAAACTGCCAGGCTGGGTAGAAAAGACAATATATAAAGATAGGAGAAACATCGTCGTGGATGTAAAACAGGTGTATTCACTGGTTAAAGAAGGGCTTGTCGGAGTAGAGGAAAATTTTAAAACTCTTGCCGCCGATAAAAGTGGTGCCTTCCCCGAATTGCACAAGATGCTTGAGCATATTTTATGCGGTGGAGGAAAGGTTGTGCGTCCTTTACTTGCTCTGCATTCCGGCAGCCTTTATAAATATCAGCATGAAAAACTGGTCTATATGGCTTCAGCCAGTGAGCTGATGCATATCGCCACACTTGTTCATGATGATGCTATTGATAAAGCTAATGTCCGCCGTGGACGCGCTACCATTAACAGCATCTGGGGAGTGGACAGGGCAATAATATTCGGTGATTACCTCTTTGCCAAAGCGGCGCAGTTTGCCGTAGCTACCGGGAGCTTACGCGTGGTAGGTCTATTCGCTGAAACGCTGGAGGCGATTTCTCACGGAGAGCTCAGGCAGGGTTTCAGTGCATATCAAATCAATCAGACATTCGATGATTATCTTGAGCGCATTACCGGCAAGACGGCAGCCTTATTCGCGCTGGCAACCGAGGGTGGGGCGGTGCTGGGGGAGGCATCGGAGGAAAACATTCAGTCGATGAGGGATTACGGAATCAATCTGGGTATCTCTTTCCAGATTGTAGATGATATCCTTGATTTTACCGCCAGTGAAAAAGAACTGGGGAAACCGGTTGCCTCCGACCTTATACAGGGAACTATGACTCTACCCTCTATGATGCTTTTGCAACGCTTCCCCGGTGAAGATAATCCCGTCCGGCGTATCTTCAACAACGAAGGGGACAGCCGTGAAAATGTTAAAGAAGCTATAGATTTGCTTAATGGGTCCGATATTATAGAGGATTGTTACAAGATGGCTTCGGAGTATAGCGAAAAGGCGCGCCGTAATCTTGATAATATGCCGGATACTAAAAACCGGCAGGCGCTTACGGCACTGGCCGATTTTGTGGTCAAGCGCAACAAGTAAAAATACATATCTTTAAGTTAATTCCACCCTCATCCGTCATTCCCGAATTCAGCATGACAAATAAAAACCGTAGGGGCGACCATTGGTCGCCCGCCCTTATACGAATATAGCGGAAGGGCAATGCCCATCCCTACGACCGGTATTAACCATAAAAAATCACCCGTCCTTTTTTCAGAACGGGCGATTGTAAAGTCAGTGGATCAGTTAATTATTTAAATTAGCACTTCGGTTCATAATCGAGGCATGTGCCGTCGGTATAGGTTTCCTTTTTACTGGTGGGAAGTTGTTCCTTGAACTTGTCGATGGCATACTGGCAGGCGGCGAAGCCTTCCTGCCTGTGCCCTGTGGAAACGGCAATTACCACATTGTTATCACCGACATTCAGCTTTCCAACCCTATGGACAATTGCCATATCGTTTACAGGCCATTGTTCTTTAGCAGTTTCAACTATCTTTTGAAGCCTGGCTTCGGCGCTGCCATCATCGCCATATTCTACGGAAACGACCTTTTTATCATACGAATTATCACGAATCAATCCGATATACGAGATAATACCTCCGCTGGCATCGTTCCTGACGCTATTGATTACTTCCTCGATTGGTATTACATCATTAGTAATCTCTACCATATAATGTTACTCCTCTTTCCATTATTAAACTATGCTGTCCCCGGCGCCTGTTTAGGCTGATTTATTAAGTCCGAAACCTTGCCTTTTTTTGTTTGCCTGGCAGGTTTTTTTTCGGGCACTTCTTCAGATGACGGTTTGGCAGTTATCATTTCCTCCAACTCCGCCTCCAGTTTATCGACCGGCTCCGTAAAGAGTTTTTCCAGTTCATCCGGTTCTATGGTTTCTTTAGCCATCAAGCGCTGAGCGATATGTGTCAGCCTGTCCTTATTATTAAGTAATATGTCTTTGGCGGTATTATAAGCCGTCTGCACTATGCTATGTACTTCTTCGTCGATGATATTGGCGATATCGTCACCGTAATCACGTTGCTCGGAGATTTCACGTCCGAGGAAAATCATTTCCTGTTTGTTACCGAAAGTACGTGTCCCCAGCTTGTCACTCATACCGTAATCCGTAACCATTTTATGAGCCAGAGAAGTGGCACGCCGTATATCATCCGAAGCTCCGGTGCTGATTTCCCCGAAGATGATTTCTTCCGCAATGCGCCCTCCGAGCAAGGTCGCCAGCATATCCTTGAATTGAGAACGCGTTAGAAGATAACGGTCTTCAGTCGGCAATTGCCTGGTATGCCCAAGGCTCATCCCTCTTGCCACGATGGAAATCTTATGAACCGGGTCGGCATTGGGAGACATCCTCGCAACCAATGCATGCCCCGCCTCGTGGTAAGCAGTAATCTCCTTTTCTTTAGGGCTGATTTTACGGCTTTTTCGCTCCGGACCGGCAATAACCCTGTCGATGGATTCCTCAAGCTCTGACATACCGATAGTTTTCTTGCCGCGCCTGGCAGCCAGAATTGCCGCTTCATTGACAAGATTGGCAAGGTCGGCACCGGAAAAGCCGACAGTCTGCTTTGCCAGTGATTGCAGGTCTGCCGATTCATCGAGCGGCTTCCCTTTACTGTGTATTTTCAGTATAGCTGTTCTGCCGACGATATCAGGTCTGTCCAGTGTAATTCTGCGGTCGAAACGTCCCGGTCTGAGCAGGGCTTCATCAAGAATATCCGGACGGTTGGTAGCAGCAATAACGATGACACTGGTATTGGTATCAAAACCATCCATTTCTACCAGAATCTGGTTGAGAGTCTGCTCTCTTTCATCGTGTCCGCCACCCATGCCGGCTCCGCGCTGACGGCCGACAGCATCTATTTCATCGATAAAGATTATGCAGGGAGCATTGCGTTTTGCCTGGTCGAAGAGGTCTCGAACACGAGAAGCGCCGACACCTACAAACATTTCGACAAATTCACTTCCGCTGATGGAAAAGAAGGGTACACCGGCTTCCCCGGCGATGGCCTTTGCCATCAGGGTTTTACCGGTTCCGGGAGGGCCGATTAACAGAATGCCTTTAGGAATGCGTGCTCCCAACGACTGGTATTTTTCACGCATCTTGAGAAAATCGACTACCTCGTACAGTTCCTGCTTGGCTTCATCCACACCGGCAACGTCATCGAAAGTGACGGTGGGTGTGCTTGCCGTTAACATTCTTGCCTTGGAACGACCGAAGTTCATTGCCTGGTTATTGGCGCCCCTGGCTTGGCTGAACAGGAAAAATATCAGCAGTCCGAATATCAAAAGCGGCAGAAAGCTTATCAAGAGGCTTCCCCAGTTAAAACCGCCGCGTTCCACGGTTACCTCTACTCCTTCAAGTATAAATCCCTCTATCTCATAGATGCTGACATTGGATTCTTTATAGGTAACATATTTAATTTCGCTATTATCGATAATAGTCAGCTGATTTTCACTTATTACGATACTGTCTATTTTACCTTCCTGCGACATTACTATAACATCGCTCAGGGAAACTTCTTCCGGTTTCGGTTCACCCGGCAGTATAAAAGTGGAGAAAAGTATAGCAATTAAAATTATAGCTGCATAAACTATAATTGTACGCTTCCAATTTATTTTCATAATTTACCTCGAAAAATAATAGTAAAGATGTTGTATATGTTTCAACGGGAGTAAAAGTAGTAATAAGACTACCTCATGTCATACCATTATAACAGAAATAGCCGTATACATAAATGATAATAGAATTCGCAGGCAGTAAATTAATAGTTTTAATCGTGTCAGGTTAAAGAATTATAGACATTTTTGATAAGGAGAGCGTCTTCTTCCATAACCGGGCTTTCGCAGATTACAATGCCGCTGACATTATAGTCTTTTAAAACCTGCAGTAATTCCACGTACTTAATATCAGCATCCTCAAAAGGCAGATGCCTTTTTTCGCCTTTAGCGGTGTACTCGATGCCGGAAACATGAATGTGCATGTTATCCAGAGCCTCTTTACCCAATATTGATGATATCTCATCGAGAACGGAAGCAAACTCTTTATATGAATTATAGGCTCCGGTGCGGGCGTGCCAGTGGGCGAAATCGACGCAGGGCATTGCATTAGTCAATTCGGAGCATAGATCGGTGATTTCGGTAATGGTGCCGAATTGGCTGACCTTGCCGCTGACTTCAGGCCTCAAGGTAATATCTATTCCTTTTTCGTCCATTTTCTCAAGCACTTCCGATAGAGCCGTTTTAACCGTTTGATATGCCTGTTCGGAAGTATCTCCCATATAGTAAGCGGGGTGAAAGACGACGCTTTTCGCTCCGCATATATAGGCAATCTCGGCGGCGGAAAACAGATAGCTCTGGCTGATTCTTATTTTTTGGGCTTCTCTGGCATTGAAATTAAGGGCGTAGGGAGCGTGTGCTGAGAGCGCTATGTTAGCGTCTTTAGCGAATTTCGCTACTTTTTCTGCATTGGGCTTCGACAGATAAACCTGCTTAACAAATTCAAGTTCCATGCAATCCAAGCCCAACTCGGCTACGCGTTGAATTCCTTTAATGGTCTGAAGGTCGCCGTTGGTAGCGGGTGGGGTGCTTAATGGGATGCCGGCTGTGCCGAATAGCAATTTAGACATAATATTAAGTATAACATATTGCTATAGATTTTCTACACACCACAAGTTTTAACTTGAAAGCCCGGGAAGGACTTTACAGTCAACCGTAATTGCTATTGAAAATATAATGACGACATCGCAAACAGCAGTTATGAAGGGAATGATATTTCGACCTCATCTTTTACGGTTAGCCTTTCGCAACCGGGAAGTTATACAGTCCGTGTCGATGCCGAGAAGCATACCGGCAGCTATTCTTTTTCCCGGAGAGAATAGCCAATGCAAATATCGGATTGTATTAGCAAGACATTTTCAGTATTACTCTGATATAATAAGATAGGAACGGCATATTTATATGCTTGTTCCTTTTTCAATGCAGAGAAGCCGCTTATTTTAGCGGCTTCTCTGTTTATAAATCGAATTGTATAATAATTAGGGTGTTATTCCTCGAATTCGGTGCCGCACTCGTGGCAATAGCAATCGTCTTCGGCTACCAGAGCGCCGCATTCGTCGCAGGTAATGGTTCTGTCATCTGTTTTTTTAGTTTCCTGCTTTTTACTATCTATTTTGGGGGGTTCCGGGGTGTATGAAGCGCCGGCTGCGCCCATACCGATACCGAGTGCCAGTCCGATAATTCCGATTTTCATCCAAAGTTCATAGCCAGGGTCAACGGATAGGAAACCACCTACGACACCTGCTATTACGCCCCACATTGCGAAATTGGACATTTTTTTGCTTCCGATGATATATCCGATGGTAACGTTGATAATCAGTCCGATTAAAAGCCATCCGAGTATCCATAACCAGGTACTAATCTCTTCGTCTGACTGCAGATAACCAAAAAGCACACCGGCAATGCCGATTCCGAGAGCTCCTACCAGAGATGACATAATAATTTTTCGCATTTTAGAAAACATATTCAACCATCCTTCTTTGTTCTGTTAAAGTTATCATTATAATTCTAGCAGCAAAGTATAGCTAAAAAAAATATTTATTTATTTTTCGGCCATCATATCCTTAATTTTTTCGATTGCTTCATCTACAGCAACCAGTTCGGCTTGCTTTTCCGAGCGCCACTTTACTTCGATACAACCTTTCTCCAGAGAGCGTGGGCTAACGGTGATGCGCAGCGGAATACCCAAAAGGTCGGCATCGTTGAATTTGATGCCGGTTGATTCGTTGCGGTCGTCGTACAGCACTTCCATTCCCATATCCTGCAGTTCCCTATAGAGGCTTTCTGCTTTTTCGCTTACTAGAGGATTCTCCAAAAACAACGGGCACAGGTAAGCCTGGTATGGTGCGATATTTTTTGGCCAGATAATGCCTTTATCATCATGATTTATCTCGATAGCGGCTGCCATCAGCCTGCCGATACCGATACCGTAGCAGCCCATTACGATTGGTTTGGACTCTCCGTTGGCATCGATAAAGTATGCCCCCATTTTTTCGCTGAGGAAAGTTCCCAGCTTAAACACATGTCCCAATTCCATTCCGCGTGTTGCCAGCAGTTTGGCGCCGCATTCAATGCAGCCGTCGCCGGCTGCCGCCAATGCGATGTCGGCTATCAAGTCGGCTTTGAAATCCCTCGGGTAATTGACATTCTTAATATGGGTATCGTTTTTATTGCCGCCGGCTACAAAGTTTGTGCCCGAAGCAATCGATTCATCAGCTACTGTTTTTATATTCTTTAACCCAATCGGCGAAGCAAAACCGGCAGTAATACCGGCGGCGGCAACCTCTTCTTCGGTAGCCAGCCTTAAATCAGCACAATGCAGCAGGTTCTTTAACTTCACTTCATTAACTTCCACGTCTCCGCGTATACAGACAAAAATAAATTCATCGTCAGCCATATAGAAGACGGCTTTTATAGAATTAACCGGGTCAAGTTTTAAATATTGGCACACTTCATCGATAGTCTTGCATCCGGGAGTAGAAACCTCTTCCATCGGCAACGGCTCGCTGTTATCGGCTTTGGCTTTAATGCTCTTTGCCTTTTCGGCATTGGCAGCCTTGCCGCAGCTTTCGCAATAGATAATTTCATCCTCTCCCATTTCAGATATAGCCATAAACTCGTTGGAATCCTTGCCTCCGATAGCGCCGCTGTCGGCTTCTATCATAATGACCGGCAAACCGCATCTTGAAAAGATATTCTTGTAGGCGGTAACCATTTTTTGATAATTTATATCAAGCCCCTCTGCATCGGTGTCGAAGCTGTAGAGGTCTTTCATAACGAACTCGCGCACGCGTACCAAACCGCCGCGGGGACGCGGTTCATCGCGGAACTTGGTCTGGATTTGATATAAAAGCAGCGGCAAATCGCGGTAGCTCTGGACGCTGCGACCGACCAGGTCGGTTACAACTTCTTCATGGGTAGGACCTAGCGCCAGCTCGCGTTCCTTGCGGTCAAAAAGACGGAACAGATTTTTACCGAAGCTTACTCCTCTGCCGGATTTCTCCCACAGCTCGATAGGTTGCAGTACCGGCATAGATATTTCCTGCCCGCCCGCTTTGTTCATTTCATCTCTTATGATGTCCTCGATTTTGCGCATTGAACGCAAGGCCAAAGGCAGATATGAATAGACGCCAGCCGTCAACTGACGCACCATACCTGCTCTCATCATCAATTGATGGCTAATGGTATCAGCATCCGCCGGAATCTCTCTCTGGGTTTTTCCGAATAACTGTGATAGGCGCATATGGTTTTAATTGAACTCCTTTTTAGAAATCACTATCAGAATTAAGGCTACTATGCCGATTATTTGAGTTGGTATGATGGCAAAAACCGCTCCGATTAACGCCAGTACCCAGTTTTTTTTGTTGATGGCAAAAGAACCTCCGATGATAGAAAGCAGGCTGACAACCAATAGCGGTATGGCGACCAGCCAGATTACGGTTAAGGGAATGCCGATGTTCCATACACCGAACGAAGACATAACCTCGGCGGCTATCTCGGCACCGAAAGCGATTCCGACTGTAATCACAAAAGCCGTAGCGATAATCCCGACAATCCCCGAAAGGATGCAGAGTATTCCCGCGGCTAACGGCATCCAGCCGTACGAAGGTTGTTCAACTTTTGTCGCTGTATTTTCTTCCATTTGATTGTTACTATAATTATAAACTATCAGATATGCATTTAACCACATTGCATTAAAATTTGCCAGTCCCCGATAGAGAAAATCAGTTAAAATTTTCGGAATTAGTAAATAGATTCCGGTTGGGTTGCCAGTTTGTTGTCCGCGAGTACTTGGACTTATTGCCATACTGAGTTCGTGTACTTCGATAGGCTCAGGATGCTCGGAACCAAGCAAGCTGTTCGTGGAGCCTGTCCTGAGCTTGACGAAGGAAGCTTGTCGAACCATAACGGCGGTAATTGGCAAGTATGTTTTCTTCCGCTCTTACGACCTTTCGGCAAGCTCTGGGCGAACGGAAGAAATAAAGCCATTTTTGTCTTTCGACAGGCTCAGGATGCGCAGAAATCAGATAATACTTGAGACGATCAAGGATTTACAAAACCGTCTTTGTGATGAATTCCGATAAAGTAGGGACGATGTGGCAATCTCGCCCAATGATTTTATATAATAATAAGTGCAAAACGGGGTAATTAATCAGCATTGTAGGGATTGCTTCGCCCCGATAAATCGGAGACTCGCAATGACGACCTTATTTGTCATTTTGGGCAACGCACAGGCTCTGATGCAATTCGATAAGACTCATATCGATAACTCTTAGACTCTTCGCTTTGCTCAGAGTGACAGTTTAGCGTGCCTGTCGTTTTTAAAACAGTAGGGGCGACCATTGGTCGCCCGCACGGGGCGGACGGGCAATGCCCGTCCCTACGAATTATGACGTTAAAGTTGAAAAAACACCTTCCCTGGGGGGTGCGCTGTCCCGGCTTATCGGGATAGCAGATGAGGAAATTAATTTTATACCTCGAACTTTTCCACCTCTCGCATCAATACTTCAACGAAGTCCTTTTCATCCACAACCCCGATTTTCTCGCCTTTTTTGAAAAGCACTCCCTTGCCTTTGCCGCAGGCGATGCCGATATCGGCATCTTTGGCTTCCCCGGGGCCATTTACGACGCAACCCATAACAGCTACTTTAATCGGTTTATTGATTTTTGCCAGTCTTTCTTCCACCTGCTTAACAATCTCGATTAAATTAACCTCGGTTCTGCCGCAGGTGGGGCAACTGATCAGTGCCGGGCTGTATTGCCTTAAGTTCAGGCTTTTCAGAATCTCGTAAGCGGTAATTACTTCCTCTGCCGGATTGGTCGATAGCGAAACCCGTACGGTATCTCCGATACCCATATAAAGCAGCAGGCTGATACCGCAGGCACTGCGGATAACGCCGCTTTTTGCCGGACCCGATTCGGTAATACCAATATGCAGCGGATAGGGCACTTTTTCTGCGATATCCTTATAGGCTTCGATAGTGGTCGGTATGTCGAAGGCTTTTAGCGAAACCTTTATTAAATCGAAATCCCTGTCTTCAAGCAGTTTTATATGCCTCATCGCGGCAACGACCATCTTTTGCGCTTTCGTAAGCTTTGGGTCCAGGTCTTGCGGGAGGCTGCCGGCATTTACACCGATGCGAATGGGAATCTCTCTCTCTTTGGCGGCAGTAACGACGGCAGCTATTTTATCCGGCTCGCTGATGTTGCCGGGGTTGAGGCGCAATCCGTCCACGCCGGATTCAATGGCTTGCAGCGCCAGTCTGTAATCGAAGTGAATATCCGCTACCAATGGAATCTTTATTTGCTTCTTTATATTAGAAAGAGCTAACGCTGCTTCCATATCGGGAACAGCCGAACGGATGATTTCACAGCCGCAATCCTCAAGCTCTTTAATCTGCCTGACAGTCGAAGCCACATCACGCGTATCGGTCTTGGTCATCGATTGCACAACTATAGGTGCATTGCCGCCGACTGTAACATCACCGATTCTGATTTCTTTTGAAACTCTGCGTTGTATCATCTTTATCCTTTATTCGCCTATTATACGCCCGATGTCCTGGAAAGTGATAGCGACCATCAGCATAATCAGCAGGGCAAAGCCGAGAAAGTGTATTTTCCCCTCTGTTTCGGGAGCCACCTTTTTACCGCGGCGAATCCACTCTAAAAGAACAAAAATTATTCTGCCGCCGTCCAGCGCCGGCAGGGGTAAAAGGTTAATAATTGCCAGATTTAAGCTGAAGAAAGCCGTCCATTCCAGAAGCGGGCTGATGCCGGCTTGTGCCACTTGGCCGGTAATCTGTGCAATGCCGACCGGTCCTACCAAATCTGCCGTAGTGCTGGTACCGATAAACATGCTCAAAATGCCGTTTTTGAAAAGAACCATTGTTTCGAATGCTTCTGTGGCTCCTTTCTGAAAAGCTACCCACGGATTGTAGCTGCGCTTCTCTATGGCGGCATTATCCGTCCTGATAGAAAAACCGACCGAGCCATCACCCGCAGGTGGATTCCATCTGGGAACAACGGTTACGGTATCTTTAGAGCCATCGCTGCGCTCCAGCAGAATAGTCATTTCGTTTCCCAGATTCATTTGTATATAGCGGCTGATATCTGCGGTATTGTTGATGCTTTTATCATTTATTTCCAAAATTTTATCGCCGGCTTGAATACCGGCTGTTTCTGCCGGTGAGTCTGCAACCACTTCGACAACGCTGACGTTGCCGGTAACGATATCGTGAGGAATCATAAAAGCCATCGTTAAAAGTAAAAACGGCAGGATAAAGTTCATAATTGAACCGGCGCTGAGCACCAAGAGCCTTTTCCCGATGCTCTTGCTGGCGAGGCTGCGTTCTATATTCGGGTCTTCCTCTCCTGCCATCTTGGTAAAACCACCCAGCGGTACCCAGTTTAGCGAGTATTCTGTCTCGCCGTATTTTAAGGCGATAATACGCGGCGGAAAGCCGATGCCGAATTCATCTACTCTAACACCGCAGGCTTTTGCAGTTGCGAAATGCCCCAGTTCATGAGCAATAACCACGATAGCAAGCACAAAGAAAAAGGCTACTATTGTGGTCAGTGCGCCGATCCCCGGGATTACCACGTTCGAACCGGCAAGTTCGCCGGCAATGACTGCGATTATGGCAAGTAAAAAATATGCCAGCGTGGCAACAATCACAACCATTAAAGGCAGTTCCCGACGGTTGAAAATGTTATATTTATAGATTAGCGTTGCCACTGCGACTACAATCAGCAGCGCCAAAAAAGCAATTAAAATACTCATTATTTCTCCAAACTATTTGCAAAATCGGCAGCCGCTTCTCTTGCCCAGCTATCGGCTGCATAAATATCTTCCAGTGCCGGCTGTTTTATAATCCGATGTTTATCCAGTGTTTTTGCTATCAGCTGCGCGATATGGTTGAATTTTATACGGTGCGATAAAAAGAGCGATACGGCTATCTCGTCTGCGGCGCATAACACCGCGGTAGCAGTCCCGCCTTCTTTTCCGGCATCGATAGCCAATCTCAGGCAGGGAAAAGCCTCCATATCGGGCTGTTCGAAATCCAGTTTATTAATTTTAGTCCAGTCGATTCCGGGTATTTCGGGGTTATTAATACGTTCGTTATAAGTAAGAGCGTACTGAATCGGCAGGCGCATATCGGGTACTCCCAGTTGCGCCTTAGTAGAACCGTCCGCAAACTCCACCATCGAGTGGATTATGCTCTGCGGATGCACCAGTACGCTGATATCTTCATACGGGATATCGAACAGCCAGTGTGCTTCGATGACCTCCATTCCCTTGTTAAAGAGAGTTGCCGAATCGATAGTCACCTTTTTACCCATTGTCCACGATGGATGTTTCAGCGCCTGCTCGGGGGTAACTCCCTCAAGTTGTTTTTTGGTATAACCCCTGAACGGTCCTCCCGAAGCGGTTAAAACAACCTTTGCGCACTTCTTGTCTTCTCCCTCCAAGCACTGCCAGATGGCGCTGTGCTCGCTATCCACCGGCAGAATGGATGCTTTGTATTTTGCTGCTTCCTCCATAATGATGCTTCCGGCGGAAACCAGCGATTCCTTGTTGGAAAGGGCAACTTTTTTGCCGGCTCTGACTGCTGCCAGTGTCGGCTTCAAGCCGGCGCCTCCGGGGGTGGCAACCACCACTGTATCCACCTCGGGCAGGGCAGCCATTTCTTCCATACTAATATAACGCAGGTTCGGGAGTTTAGTTTGTCCTTTTTTAGCGGAATGATAATAATATTGCGGTTTGAACTCTTCCATTTGTTCCTTGAGAAGCGCGGTATTCTCGCCGGCGGCAAGCCCGATAATCCTGAATCTTTCGGGTAGGGCACGCACCACGTCGAGTGTTTGCCTGCCGATGGAGCCGGTGGAACCCAATATAACCAGATTGGTTATTGAATCAGTCATAATAGTAATATAATACTACAATTGGGGATTTGAGGCTATGGTGAAGATGTTTTTAAATGATAATACGCAATCTGTCATCCTGATGTCACAGGGGGTGACTGAAGGATCCGGGGGGTTGGGAGAAATAGCAGAAAGGCTACCCCAGCATCAGGCGCGAATGTAATTAATAACTCCCCACTCCAGATGTTTCATTCGTCCTTCACGAATTCAACATGACATTAAACGAGCCGTTCGTGTACCTTATGAACTCAGCATGATAAATATGTACCGTCGTTGCAAGGGACGACCAATGGTCGTCCGCATTTATGCTTCCGTATTTGGCGGACGGGCAATGCCCGTCCCTACGAGGTTAACGATTAAATTGTCATTCTAGAATCCCGACAGGTCGGGACAAAAAATGGCTTCCCTTGGGGGAAGCTGTCGAATGAAATGAGACTGATGAGGGATTACGAAATGTATCTGCCACCACTCCAGATGTTTCATTCGTCCTTCACGAATTCAACATGACATTAAACGAGCCGTTCGTGTACTTTATGAACTCAGCATGACAACTATGTACCGTCATTGTGAGTTCCGCTTGTCGGAACGAAGCAATCACTACAATTTTTTGTGATTAACCCGCCACGCATAAAATAGGTAGCCGCTATGGTTCGACAGGCTCACCACGAGCGGCTAAATAAAGCATCACCACGAGCGGGTTCTGGTAAGAATCAGCAAGCAGATTGGCGGAAGTACTATGTCCATATCAACAAAAAGTGTGTCCTAACCAACGAACAACACTACATAATAATAGACGAAAACGCCGGTAAAGACGATGCTGTCGATGCGGTCGAGAAAGCCGCCGTGGCCGGGCAAGGAATTACCGGAGTCTTTGACACCCATATTGCGCTTAAATAGCGATTCGAACAGGTCGCCCACCTGTCCGAATATGCTGATTAAAATACCCAGAACAACGGCAATGCCGTAATTTACGGGCAAGCCGAACAGCCATACCGCCAGTACACTTATGCCGGCGGCACCCACTAGCCCGCCTATTGCCCCTTCAACGGTTTTCTTGGGGCTGATATCGGGGGCTAATTTATGCCTGCCCCATGTCTTTCCTATAAAATAGGCAAAGGTATCCGTGGCAAAAGTAACCAGCAGTGCGTAGAAAACCCATTCGCGACCCATGTCCAGCTCTCTGAGCGATATGTAATGGCTTAACAGCCAGCCGATATAGAATATACCTGCCAGAGTCCATACCCAGCTTAAAAACGAATACTCTTTGTTACGGCGCAGTATTACTCCGACCGGCGGGATGATAATGGCGACTGTAAAAAGCAAGGGTATCAGGTATGCAAAATCGATATGAGGGGAGAATATAAAAACAATTGTCATTGCGATGCCGAAGAGGGTGAAGGGAACAGCTCCGGAACCGGAAACGGCAATTGTTTTATAGAACTCAAGCGCAGCCAGCCCGCCCCATACGGCTACAGCGATTGTCAGCCATGGCAACGGGGTATCGAACCAGACGGCTGCCACCAGTATAGGTAACAGTAGAAAGGCAGTTAAAATCCTGTTTTTAAGCATCTATACGCCACCGAAACGCCTTTCTCTCTGGCTGAAAGATAGCAAGGCTTTCTCAATTTCTTTTTCATTGAAATCAGGCCATAAAACATCGGTAAAATAGAACTCACTGTAGGCTGATTGCCATAGCAGAAAATTCGAGATGCGCAGGTCTCCTCCGGTACGGATAACCAGGTCAACTTCAGGCAGGCTGTTTGTATAAAGATAACTGCCGAAAAGTTTTTCATCGATATTTTCTAGGGGAATCTTTTCTGAAATGATTTTCTTTGCGGCATCTACGATTTCGGCGCGTCCGCCGTAGTCAAAGGCAAGGTTTAAGGTCATATTGGTGTTATTTTTTGTTAGTTCAATTGCGTTGGCTATCGCTTGTCGGGTTTGGTGGGGTAAGTTATCGAGATGCCCGATGTGGCACACCTTTACTCCGTTTTTATGCAGTGCCGGCACTTCCTTTTCAATAGATTCCCCCAAAATAGTCAGAATCCCGCGAATTTCTTCTTCCGGGCGATTCCAGTTCTCGGTGGAAAAAGAATACAGGGTAACATATTTAATTCCGTATTCCCCCAGGGTTTTCAAAAGTGAAAGTATGTTTTGAGTGCCGGCTTTATGCCCGGCTTTTCTGGGGAGGTTGCGTTTTTTTGCCCATCTGCCGTTTCCGTCCATTATGAAAGCTATATGGTTGGGTAGCGGCGAAATCCTTTTTATCATCGGTACAAAAATACCTCTACAAAACAGCTATAAGAATCAATAGTCTTATGCTCACAATACAGAGGTATTATACACTAAACAGAGGCTGTTTCGAAACAGATGGGCTTTTAGACTTCCATCAGTTCCTTTTCTTTATCGTCCCTGGCTTTATCGGCTAGCTCTACAAAGCTGTCGGTAACCTTTTGTACTTTATCCAATGCACGTTTCAGCTCATCCTGAGATATTTCCTTCTCTTTTTCCAGCTTCTTCAATTCGTCTGAGGCATCGCGGCGGATATTGCGAATGATTACCTTGCTTTCTTCTACTCTGGCTTTTACTATCTTAATCAATTCCAGCCGTCTTTCATTAGACAGCGGAGGAACGGTCAACCTGATGGTAGTACCGTCGTTATTGGGGGTAAGCCCAAGATTGGATTTTAGAATAGCTTTTTCGATTGCTTTTAGACTGCCGGGGTCCCAGGGCTGAATAATCAGCAGATTGGCTCCCGAAGTGGAGATGCCGGCGATATGGTTAATCGGCATGGTAGTTTCGGCATATTCAACCTTGACATGCTCCACCATCGCAGGAGTGGCTCTGCCGGTGCGGATACCGCTAAGGTCTTTTTTGAGCACATCCAGCGTGGTCTGCATTTTTTGGTCCATTGTCAGTAATACTTTTTCTATCATATCACTACCCGTCATTTATTAAAGTACCGATGTGTTCACCCATTACCAGTCTTTCCAGACTGTTGGGCGCTTGAAGGTCGAAAACGATAATCGGCAAACCGTTTTCCAGACATAATGAGAGTGCGGTAGAATCCATTACCTGTAAGCGTTTGTTTAGCACATCCAGATAAGTTAAATGCTCGAATTTCTTTGCCGTCGCGTCCTTGCGCGGGTCGGCGCTGTAAACCCCGTCAACACTGTTCTTGCTCATCAGCAGAACTTCCGCTTCGATTTCTATTGCCCGCAGGGCAGCAGCGGTATCAGTGGTCATATAGGGGTTACCGGTGCCTCCGGCTAAAATTACTACACGGCCTTTTTCAAGATGCCGGATGGCGCGCCTCATCAAATAGGGTTCGGCAACCTGTTCGATAGTAATTGCTGAAAGGGTTCTGGTAACTATTCCCTGTTTTTCAAGGGCATCCTGAAGAGAGAGCGCGTTTATGACTGTTGCCAGCATGCCGGCATAATCGGCTGTAACGCGGTCGATACCCTGCTTTGCGGCTGTTGCACCGCGCCAGATGTTGCCGGCGCCTATCACAGTAGCGACTTCGACGCCCATATTGGCAATATTACTGATTTGTTTGGCGACTTTGGCAATAGTAGGGGCATCGATACCAAAGGCGGTTTTACCACTGAAAGCCTCACCGCTTAGTTTCAGCAAGACCCTTTTATACTTGGTGTCACTCATTTATTATCCTGCTTATTCGGATAAATCGAACCGCGCAATACGGCTAACCTTTATATTCTCTCCCATTTTGGCTACGTTTTCAACGATAATGTCTTTAATCGTTAGCGATGGGTCCCTGATGTATGCCTGGTTTAAAAGACAAACGCTGTTAACGTCCAGCACTTCTCTTTCTTCCTTCGGCAAATCGGCAGGTATATCTTCTTCCGATATATATACAGGATTCATAGCGGCAACCTGCATTGCTATGTTGTGTGCAAGTTCCTTGAATTCATCGGTACGGGCGACGAAATCGGTTTCACAGTTCACTTCAACCATTGCTCCGATACGACCGCCGCAATGAATATAAGCTTCAACAAGGCCCTGGTCGGCAGCCCGGTCGGCTTTTTTGGCGGCTTTGGCAAAACCCTGTTCCTTTAATACTTCCAGGGCTTTTTCTACATCGCCGTCGGTTTTCATTAAAGCGGCACGGCAATCCATAATACCGGCGCCGCATTGTTCTCTCAATTCTTTAATACAAGCAGCAGAGATTTCCAATGTTCATTCCCCCATTTTATTAGTCTAGAATCTTCTACTCTTCGGTTTGAACAGATTCTGTTTCATCCATTATAGCTTCAGCCGTTTCCTCGGAAACAGGCATGTCGCCGCCTTTACCCTCGATAACGGCGCTGGCAATCTTACCGGTAATCAGCTTGATAGCCCTGATGGCATCATCGTTGGCAGGAATCGGATAATCGATTATATCGGGCAGGCAATTGGTATCGACAACAGCTATAATCGGAATGCCCAATTTTTGTGCTTCAACAAGAGCAATTTTTTCTTTAACCGGGTCTATAATAAAGAGGGCATCTGGCAGGCTGGTCATTTCTTTGAAACCGCCCATATTTCTATTCATTTTTATGATTTCTTCACCCAGCTTAGAGGCTTCCTTCTTCGGAAGACGGGCAAAATCGCCTTTTTCCTGCTGGTCTTCCAGCTTTACCAGGTAGTCTATCCGTGATTGAATAGCCGAGAAGTTAGTCAGCACTCCACCTATCCAGCGCTGATTGATAAAATACATCCCGCAACGCTTCGCCTCTTCCTCAATGATATCCTGTGCCTGTTTTTTGGTCCCTACGAACAGAATCTTGCCCCCTTCGGAAACCAGGTCTTTAACAAAATTACAGGCTTCCTCCAGCATAGCAGCTGTCTGTTCGAGGTCGATGATGTGGATCCCGTTGCGCTTGGTGAAGATATATTTCTTCATGTGCGGGTTCCAGTGACTTGTCTGATGCCCGAAGTGAGCTCCAGATTCCAGTAGTTCTTTAATTGTAGCAGTATCCGCCAATTTCATCCCTCTTTCTAGTTGAGCTTTAATTAGTTTATAAGTATAACATAATCGACGTTATGTAGTAAATATTCAAAATCTATCAGGCATTATAACCGAATTACAGGTGTTTAATCCAATCCACGGCGTTTTGGAAGATTTTAAATCCGTCTCCCTGTTCGCTCAATCTTTCACCTGTCCACCTGGGGTGCTGACTTTCCGATATGAAACGCTCGGGGTGCGGCATTAACCCGAAGATGCGTCCACTGCTGTCGCAGATACCGGCAATACAGTTTAAGGAACCGTTGGGATTATCGGGATATGACATGGTCGGCTCACTTTTTGCGTCTGCATAGCGTATGGCAACATCGATAGAAGCTAACATTTCTTCATCGGCAACAAATTTTCCTTCTCCGTGAGCGACCGGAAGATACATCTTTTCGATTCCTTTTGTAAAGATACATTTACTATTGGTATTCACTTTCAGGTTTACCCAGCGGCACTCGAACTTTCCGGAATCGTTATTGGTAAGCGTTGCCTTCTGAGTTTTGTTTAAACGGGAGGGGTCGGGCAGAAGCCCGCTTTTTACCAGTATTTGAAAACCGTTGCAGATGCCGATTATTAAACCCCCGTTTTCAACGAAAAGTTTTACATCGTCTCCCAATTTCATGCTTACTTCATTGGCAATTACTCTCCCTGAGCCGAGGTCGTCCCCGTAGGTAAAACCGCCCGGCAGCACCATTATTTGATAATCTTTCAGTTCTTTATCCCGGCGGATCAATTCACCGATATGAACCATCGAAACATCCGCTCCGGCTGTTTCAAAAGCGAAAGCGGCCTCCACATCACAGTTTGTTCCCGGTGCTCTAAGTACAAGTGTTTTTGCTTTACTCATTTAAACATCTACCAGTCAAGCGGTTTTTGCCAGGCTTGTTTTAATTTTTCTAATTCGATATTTATTATACTACCTTGGTTAAGACCGAATATTTGCAGGCAATTCGTGGAGGTGACCTCACCGATACAGGCAAAAGGTACGTCGTTTAAAGTCTTTTCAAAGTCATCTGCATCGTCTTGGGCTATTTCAACCAGGAAGCGGCTGTTCGATTCTGAGAACAAAATGTAATCATCGCGGTTAATCTTTTCACCCAGTGGCACTTTGTCCAAATTAATCTTGGCGCCTTTATTGCCGGCAAACGCCATTTCGGCTGCCGCTACGCCAAGCCCGCCTTCGCTAAGGTCGTGACAGGCTTTAACCAGCCTTTTTTCTGTAGCTTTACTGAGGTTATCCATAGTCTTTTTAGCCTGCTGCGGATTGACTTTGGGGGCGTCATTTCCTAAATATCCGATACTCTTGTAATACTCGGAACCACCCAGTTCGTTATAAGTGTTTCCGACAATATAAATAAAATCACCGTTTTTCTTGAAATCCATGCTGACCGCTTTAGAGCTGTCTTTCATAACAGCCATAGCCGAAATCAGTAAAGTATCCGGAATGGCGATGGTAGTATCCCGATAATGGAACTCGTTGTTCAAGCTGTCTTTTCCGGATATAAAAGGGGCGCCAAATGCAACCGACATATCG
>Ga0265294_10002712_pt1 | contig 23094 bp, 21 predicted proteins | sample MunlanPumphouse3_FD_192504 | JGI IMG/M metagenome (GOLD analysis project Ga0265294, IMG submission 192504) | Groundwater microbial communities from a municipal landfill in Southern Ontario, Canada - Pumphouse #3 | ecosystem: Environmental > Aquatic > Deep subsurface > Groundwater | place... | reverse complement strand
CAGCATATTCCTACTTGCAGCAACATTAATAGTTGGAAGTAAGATTAACGATGCTGGAAGATGGATAAGAATATTAGGAATCTCTTTCCAACCTGCAGAAATTGCTAAAATAGCTGTCATTCTTTATTTGGCTAAAATAATGGAAGATAGACCATTAGATAGTTTTAATGAGTTTTTTTACTGGATCATTATACCTATCTCTTTGGTTTTATTGCTAATTCTCTATGGAAGCATCTCTACAGCTCTTCTTCTTGGTGGAGTGAGCGCACTTATACTTATTATAGTAGGAGTTAAATGGAAACACCTATTCAAAACAACATTAATAGGAGTAGCAGTCTTAGGATTAATTGTTCTATTAAATTTATCTTTTGGGCTTTTCCCACGAGTAGACACAGCTATTAGCCGTATAAAAAGTTTTACAACAGAGCAAACAATAGATGAGAACTCTACTCCAGCACAAATACAAAAACATTTAGATAAAACATACCAAGCGAAAATGGCAAAAGTTGCCGTAGCATCTTCTCATATCTTTGGTAAGGGTCCTGGAAATAGCACTCAACGCAACCTACTCCCCCACCCCTATTCAGATTTTATCTATGCTATAATAATAGAGGAGTGGGGCCTTATTGGTGGAATATTTATTTTAGTACTCTATATATTCTTTTTTACTAGATGTGTAATTCTTGCGAAAGCTTGCACTACAACATTTACATCTGTTATGGTTATGGGCTTAGCATTACTAATAACTTCCCAAGCAATGCTCCACATAAGTGTAAACTTAGGGTTACTCCCAGTCACGGGTCATACTCTGCCTCTTGTGAGCTTAGGAGGAACCTCTCTGGTAATAATGAGTGGAGCATTTGGAATGATACTATCTGTAAGCCGAACCATTGAAGTTGTGAAAAAAAGGGAAGAGAATAGTGATGAACAAGAGCATATAGAAGAGAAGGAGGTACAAGAATGAGTAAACAGATAGATCACAAGCCATATAGAGTTATTATAAGTGGAGGTGGCACCGGAGGTCATATTTTCCCTGCCATATCAATTGCTAATGCTCTTAAAAAGAAGGAGCCACAATGTGAAATATTGTTTGTTGGAGCATCAAACAAAATGGAAATGGAGAAAGTACCCGCTGCAGGATATAAGATTACTGGATTACCTGTTGCTGGTTTAAAGAGATCGCTCTCATTATCAAATTTAAAGTTACCATTTACACTTTTAAAAAGCATAAGAATAGCAAATAAGATAATTAGAGAGTTTAAACCAGATGCCGCAGTAGGTGTTGGAGGTTATGCAAGTGCCCCTCTACTACGAGCGGCTGGTAATAAAGCCATCCCCTATTTAATACAAGAACAAAACTCATATGCAGGAATTACTAATAGATTTTTAGCTAAAAAAGCTAGAAAAATTTGTGTTGCCTATGAAAACATGGAGAAATTTTTTCCCATAGAGAAAATTTTAATTACTGGCAACCCTGTAAGAGAAGGGATTAAACCAGCAACTAAAGAGAAGAGAGATGAGGCTAGAGAATTTTATAATTTAACAAAAGAGCAAAAAGTTATTCTAGTTGTAGGAGGTAGCCTTGGAGCAAGAACACTTAATAATAGTATTAAAAAGTGGGTATTAGAAAATAGAGAGAGCGATACCACTATTATATGGCAGTGCGGAAAATTCTATTATAATGAGATAAAAAAATTTAATGAACAGAATCCAAGATCTTACATAAAGTATTTTGAATTTATAAAAGAGATGGATATGGCATTTGCAGCTTCAGATGTAGTAATATCAAGAGCGGGAGCAGGAACAATATCTGAACTATGCATTGCAGGAAAAGCCACCATATTTGTACCCTCTCCAAATGTTGCAGAAGACCATCAAAGGCACAACGCATTGGCTCTATCTAATAGAGGTGCCGCAATAATGATTCTAGATTCCGAAGCTTCAGAAAAGTTAATGAATAGAGCTATTGAGCTTGTAAAAGATAAGGATAAAATAGAAAAATTAGAGATGGCCATTAAAGAGATGGCACTGCACAATTCTGCAGAAATAATAGCAAATCAAGTAATTAAACTCTGTAAAGAGTTTAGAAAATAGAAGGAAAATGAAAAATGTATATTTCATAGGTATTGGAGGAATTGGAATGAGCGCGCTTGCCCGTTACTATAACAATCTAGGTTATTTCACAGCAGGTTATGACAGAAGTGAGTCTGCCCTTACCTCTCAACTAGAAAATGAGGGTATAGAAATCCACTACCAAGACTCTGTATCACTCATTCCTCCATCAATAATTAACAACAAAAAAAACACCCTTGTAGTATATACTCCAGCCATACCTTCAGATTCTAAAGAGCTAAATTGGTTCAGAGCAAACAAGTTTGAAATGATTAAGCGCTCCTCTGCTCTAGGACATATTGCCTCAACCAAAAACACACTTGCCATAGCTGGAACACATGGAAAAACCACAGTATCTACCATGTTAGCTCATATATTAGAGCATTCCGGAATGGGTTGCACCGCCTTTTTAGGTGGAATATCTGTAAATTATAACAGCAACTTACTACTATCACAAAGCAACACTTTAGTTGCCGAGGCAGACGAGTTTGATCGCTCTTTTTTACAGCTATGGCCAAATATTGCAGTAATAACATCTGCCGAAGCAGATCATCTAGATATTTACAATAATACCCAGAGCATTAAAAGTGCCTTTGCCCTATTTGCCTCTCAAGTAAAAGAGGGAGGCACTCTAATAATAAAAAAAGGAGTTGGAAAAGAGATTGAAAAAGATGTTAAAGCAAATATACTATACTACTCATTTAAAGATAAATGTGACTTCTATGCAAGTAATTTAGAGATAGCAGAAGGAGGTTTTTTCAATTTCACACTCAACTACCCTACTGGTAAAATTGAAGGGTGTAAAGTTGGCACACCTGGCTGGATAAACGTAGAAAATGCAATAGCAGCAGGTGCAGCAGCAATTATACATGGATGCCCACCAGATAAAGTTAAAAAGGCACTAGCCTCTTTCAAAGGAGTACAGAGAAGATTCGACATTAAGATAAACAATCCCAAATGCTCTTACATAGACGATTACGCCCACCATCCAAACGAAATTAGTGCAGCAATAAGCTCAATTAGAAATATCTTTGCAGGAAAAAGATTAACAGCAATATTTCAACCTCATTTATATAGCAGAACAAGAGATTTTGCCAATGAATTTGCTAAAAGCTTAAGCAAGTTAGATGAACTAATACTTCTAGATATCTACCCCGCAAGAGAAGAGCCAATTAAGGGAGTGTCTTCAAAAATTATTTTCGACAAAGTTGAACTTGAAAATAAAATAATGATCTCTAAAGAAAAACTTCTAGAAGAGTTAAACAATAGAGAGATAGAGACTCTCATTACTTTTGGAGCTGGAGATATAGATAGATTAGTTAATCCAATAACAGAACTACTAAAGAAAAGATATAAAATTTAATGTTAAAAAAAATTCTCATATACATAGGATATTTTTCACTCACAGCAGCGCTGGTAGTATACTTTTATCTATCTGGCTCTCTCTCTTCAAAAGCGAGTAAAGAGACAGTGTGTAATAACATAAATGTGAGAATATTAGATAGTGCAACAAATAGATTTGTTAGTAAAAGAGAGATTAAAGAATTACTCCAAAAAGAGGGAATAAATGTAGGAGAAAGTAAAATAAAACATATAAATCAATATGAGTTAGAAGAGGTTATAAACAACGGTACGGCAGTTAAAACATCTCAAGTAAGTGTAACAGGCAGAGGTGTGTTAACAGTAGATATAGTTCAAAGAAAACCAATTATACGTATTGAAACAGTTAATGGAGGGTTTTATATGGATAATAGTGCATATATATTCCCTTTAATGAAAAACTTCACCTCATATGTACCTGTAATCACAGGCGAAATTCCACTCACTATCCCTCCAGGTTATAGAGGAGAAGCCAAATCAGATAACGAATGGGTCTCCAAAATATATAAGTTAGCTAAATATATAGAGAACAACCCATTTTGGGACTCAATGATTGAGCAAATTTACGTAGATAAAAAAGGCACTTTCTATTTAACAGCCAGAGTAGGAAATACAGAAATAATTTTTGGTGATATTGAAAATCTAGATTATAAATTTCGTAAACTCAATGCCTTTTACAATAAAGTTATTCCCGCAGTTGGGTGGGATAGTTACATAAGTGTAGATGTTAGCTTCGGCTCACAGCTCGTTTGTAAAAAAAGAAGTTGAAACTATAAAAGAAATATAAAAACATATAAAACATAAACCTATGAATAATTACGTTGTAGCTATAGACCTTGGTACAACAAAGGTTGTAACCTTGGTTGGAGAGAAAACAGAGTTGGGATATAAAGTTATTGCATACAGAGAGGCGCCAACTAAAGGTGTTATAAGAGGAGAGGTAGTTAACATCCAAAGTGTCTTAGACTCCCTGTCACCTTTAATTAAAGATATAAAACAAGAACTTGAAATTGAAATTAAAGATGTCTATGTTGGGATAGCAGGGCAAAACATTCAGTGCACAGTTCAAAGATTAAGTAGAAACAGAGATCTATCCAACGATTTAATTTCAGAAGCCGAGGTAGAAGAGATGACCAGAGAGATTAGAAAGTCAAGGGTTAATGCCGGAGAACAAATTCTTGATGTTATTCCACAATCTTACAATGTAGACGATCACATTGGAGTAGAGACAGCAAGTGGAATGACAGGTACCAGAATAGAGGGAGACTATAAACTTTTCATAGGTAAAGTTGTCTCTGCAGAGCACAGTAAATTAGTAATAGATAGAGCAGGGCTCAATCTAAAAAAACTTATTTTAGAACCTATAGCTTCGGCTAAAGCAGTACTTACAGAAGATGAAATGGAAGTTGGGGCGGCTGTTATAGATCTAGGAGGTGGAACTACAGACCTTTTAATATACCACAACAATATTATTAGACATAGTGCCGTAATCCCATTTGGTGGCAACTCAATAACAGAAGATTTACGCAAAGGTTGCAGTGTCTCTCTAAGAAATGCCGAGCAGATAAAAGTTCAATACGGCTCTTGCTATAGTGAGTATGTTCAAGAAAACAACACAGTAACTATTCCAGGTATTGGAGGGTTCCAAAGCAGAGAGCTTAAGTTTTCTGTTATTGCTGGAATAATTGAAGCCAGAGTAGAAGAGATTATTGAAGCGCTTATGTATGAAATTGAAAACTCTGGTTACATGGATAAACTAGGAGCAGGAGTTGTTATTACAGGCGGAGGGGCACAACTCACCAATATTAAAGAGCTCTTTCAATATAAAACAGGCTATCCAGTAAGAATTGCACTACCAGATAGAAGGGTTATTAATGAGACAAATCAAGATATTTACAAACCTTCATCTTCTACGGCAATAGGTTTATTAATGCTTGGTTTTGAAAAAACTTATAGCTGCTCTGAATCTAGACCTATTAGTCAAACTCTTTTTGATAATAAGGAGTTAGAAGTAGACCAGGAAGCACCTAAAAAGAAGAAAGAAAAGACGAAAGCTAAAAAAACAAAAGGTTCTTTTAAAAAAGTCTACGAAGATTTGGTAGGGAACATATTTGAAAATATCAATAATGAAGCATAACTTTGTATTATGGACGATATTTTACCAACAAACTGGGAAACACAAAAATCAATTATAAAGGTAATTGGTGTGGGTGGTGGAGGTGGGAATGCTGTAAATCAGATGTACCGCCAAGGAATCAAAGATGTAGATTTTTTAATCTGTAATACAGATAAACAGGTACTTAATGCTAGTCCTATTCCAGAAAAAATTCAACTCGGCAATGTACTTACAAAGGGACTAGGAGCCGGCTGCGATCCTGAACAAGGGCGCAAAGCAGCAATGGAGACTATTGAAACCATCAAAGCCTCTCTAGAGGGAGAAACCGAGATGATTTTTATTACTGCAGGTATGGGTGGTGGCACAGGAACCGGAGCAGCGCCTGTAATAGCTAACATAGCACGTGAAATGGGAATACTTACTGTAGCAGTTGTAACTCTCCCATTTAGAGACGAGGGGAATGAATTCCTTAAAAGAGCTATCCAAGGTGTACGGGAGCTTGAAAAAAATGTAGATAGTCTACTAATAATTGATAATCAAAAACTTTATAAAATATTTGGGGAGCTCTCAATTTTTGATGCATTTCCTAAAGCAGACTCTGTGTTATCTACAGCAGTAAAGGGAATTGCAGAGATAATTACCCGCCCAGGTTTTATTAACGTAGATTTTGCCGACGTGCGTATGGTTATGAATAATAGCGGAATGGCACTAATGGGTTCTGGAACTGGCCAAGGAGAAAATAGAGCTATAGATGCTGTAGAACAGGCATTCTCCTCTCCTCTTTTGAATGACTTCGATCTAAAATCTGCCAAAAACATTCTAGTTAACATAACCTCTAGCAACACACATGGTCTAACCATGGCAGAGCTCTCACGAATTATGGAATATATCAGCAAATTCACTGGTGGAAATGCAGCTAAGTTTAAACGTGGAGTAGTTTGTGATCCAGATATTGGAGAGGCAGTTAGTGTAACAATAGTTGCAACAGGTTTCGATATGCACACATTACCACAAATACCTTCTGGTAACAACGAGCAGACTAAAACATTTATACTAAACGAAAATGGTGTCAAAGAGACAAATCTAGCGACAAACGTTATTCACCAAGAAGCTGTAGAGATGCCTGTTAACATTGCTTCTCACAAAATTGCAAGAGCTCAAAAATATAGCGAAGATAATTTAGAGCCAACAATAAGAAAAGAGAAGCCAACACTTATTATTGAGAAAGGAGAGGATATTACGCGGTACGAAACACAACCTGCCTACATAAGAAAACAGATAAAAATAAAGGAAGCTAAAGAGGGTATCTCAGAGATGAGAGATAGCAGAGAGAGCAGCACATTCAAAATAGAAGAGAACAACGGCAATCAACAACTACTTTCTGACAACTCCTATATACATCAAAATCAAGATTAAAATGGCTAGAAAAACTAGAGTAAGATTTGCACCAAGCCCTACTGGGCCACTGCACATGGGGGGAGTAAGAACAGCCCTTTACAACTATCTTTTTGCAAAGCAGAGAGATGGAGTATTTGTTTTAAGAATAGAAGATACAGACTCACAAAGGTTTGTACCAGGTGCCGAGGAGTATATTATAGAGTCTCTTAAGTGGTGTGGCATCACTCCCTGCGAAGGGGTAGAGAATAACCAAATAGTAACCGAGCCCAGTGAGAAACACCCCCATGCTCCATATAGACAATCACAAAGAAAAGGCATTTATCACAAATATGCCCAAGAACTTGTAGATAAAGGAGCTGCCTACTACGCCTTTGATACTGCTCAAGAGTTAGATACCCTTAGAGAGAAGGCCACTAAAGAGGGGGAAACCTTTACCTATAACCACCAAGTAAGAGATGGGTTAAATAACTCTCTAACTCTATCTGCAGAGGAGACTCAAAAAAAATTAGCTCAATCCAACAACTGGGTCATAAGATATAAAATGCCTGCAAATAAGGTAATAGAGATGGAAGATGCAATTCGTGGAAAGATAGAGGTGAACAGCTCTACTTTAGACGATAAAGTCCTCTGGAAAGCTACCGACCAACTACCCACCTATCATCTTGCAAATGTTGTAGACGATAGACTCATGGAGGTTACAGATGTAATTAGAGGCGAAGAGTGGCTTCCCTCATTACCCCTTCATTATATGTTATACAGCTCTTTTGGATGGGAACAAGAGAGACCAACATTTGCCCATTTATCACTGCTCTTAAAACCCGATGGCAAAGGCAAATTAAGTAAAAGAGACGGAGATAGACTCGGCTTTCCCGTTTTCCCCCTTGAGTGGAAAAACGCGCAAGGAGAGATTTCTAAAGGATATAGAGAAGAGGGCTACTATCCCGAAGCATTTGTAAATATGCTTGCTTTTCTAGGGTGGAACCCAGGCACAGAACAAGAGATATTCAGCTTAGAAGAGCTTACCAACTCATTCTCTTTAGATAGAGTTGTAAAATCTGGAGCTAAATTCAATTTAGAGAAAGCTAAGTGGTTTAATCAAGAGTACCTTAGAAACAAAAGCACGCAGGAACTTGCATCTGAATTTATGCCAATACTAAAATCTAAAGGCATTGTTAGAGATAGCAAATATGTAGAGAGTGCCATTGAACTTATTAGAGACAGAATCTCTTTTGTAAATGAGATCTGGCCACTAAGCGATTACCTTTTTGAAGCACCAAATAGTTACGACCAAAAGGTAAAAGCAAAATTTTGGAAAGAAGAGACTCCAACAATCATATTAGAGATAAAAGAGCTACTGGCCTCTATAGAAGAGTTTACCAAAGAGAATATTGAATCTCAATTACCCTCACTAATAAAAGAGAGAGGTTGGAAAATGGGAGCAGTTATGAACTCACTCAGGCTACTTCTAGTTGGCGAATCTAAAGGACCAGGAGTAGCAGACATTATCTCTCTTATTGGTAAAGAGCAGACAATAGAAAGATTAAGCAAACAGATTTAGCCGTAGAGTTTTACAAATTATGCTGAGCAGAGCAAAAATTGCTAGGAGATGATTACAAGTAAATACTTAGTAGACAAGCATTTAATTTTTCTAAATGAACCCAAAAGGGCTTATTTCCAAAAGCTAACTACCACACTGTAAGTAAGTTATGAGTAATCATCTCCCCAGGGAATCGCCTCCCAGGGAAAGTTCAGATGAATTATCAGATCAAGTTTTCACATCAATATTATAATTGAAATTTCACCAATACATTACTTCATGCTCTGTTTATCTGCTAGTTGCAAGGTGGGAAACTTTAGTGTTTGAGTTTTTGCTGCCAATTCCAAGCAGACTTCATTACCTCTTCTAAAGGTGTGTTTGCACTCCAATTTAAAAGCTTGTTGGCTTTTGTGGGGTCTGCCCACACCTGCTCAACATCGCCAGAACGTCTATCTACAATTTTATATGGGACATCTACAGAATTAGCCTTTTTAAAAGCTTCTATCACTTCTAAAACTGAAAGTCCTTTTCCTGTCCCAAGATTATAGTACTCAAAAACACCACGCATTTTGCGTTTAATAGCACTCCCTTGAATGCTAAGATCATCTACAACCTTAGAGCTATTTGGGATATTGGTAATTTCAACTTCACTAGCGGTGGCCAGTCTTTTAAGACGCTCTATTGCTGCAACATGGGCTTTTGCCAAATCACACACATAGATATAATCTCTAATACAAGAACCATCTGGGGTGTTATAATCGTTCCCAAATACATTTAACTCCTCTCTAATTCCAGCTGCAGTTTGAGTTACAAATGGTAATAAATTTTGGGGAACGCCTAACGGAAGCTCTCCAATATACGCCGAGGGGTGAGCACCAATAGGGTTGAAATAACGCAGAGCAATTACATCTAAATTACCCTCAAATGCAGTAACTGAATCAGATAAAATATCTTCACTCATCTGCTTAGTCTTACCATAAGGAGAAGTTGCTGGTTGTAGAGGAGCCTCTTCACTCACGGGTAGGTGTTCTGGTGCTGGCTGCCCATAAACAGTACATGAAGAAGAGAAAACAATAGAGCTCTTACCTCTACTGTTCATAACCTCAATAAGATTCAGTAATGAAACTAAGTTATTATTATAATAATAAAGAGGTTTTTGGACACTCTCTCCTACTGCTTTAAAAGCAGCAAAATGAATAGCATAATTAATTTCTTTGTACTTTTCAAAAAGAGATATAAGGGAACTATAATCTGTGCAATCTATCTGCTCAAAAATAGGTTTTTCCCCAACTATTTTTTCAATACCATCTAAGACGTCAATAGAAGAGTTTGAGAGGTTGTCTACAATAATTGGCTGGTAGCCTGCATTGTAGAGTTCTACCACAGTGTGACTACCTATATATCCAGCTCCTCCAGTAACTAAGACTTTAGTTTTTTTCATTACAAAACTCTTTAATTGCATTACAAACCTCTATTTGAACCTCCTTAGTTAACTCTGTATGCATTGGCAAAGAGAGTACCTGCGATGCAAGTCTCTCGGAGTTATCTAATGGAACTCTAATTTTAGCTATTGAAGAGAATGCCTTTTGATTATTTAACGAGAGTGGATAGTAGGTCATAGAGGCTATACTTTTGCTTGCAAGAAACTCTTTTAACTCATCTCTTTTATGATCTAACCTAATTGTAAATTGATGATATACATGAGTAGAGTAACTAACCTCTTCTGGTAGAGTAATACAGTTTACATCTTTGAGCAACTCTTTATATATAGCTGCTGCATCGTACCTATGTTTGGAGTAGTTATCTAACTGAGTAAGTTTAACATTTAAAATAGCTGCCTGTATTGAGTCTAGCCTTGAGTTACAACCTATTATATCATGGTAGTATTTAACTTTTTGGCCATGATCTGTAACCATTCTAATTCTTTGGGCCAACTCTTTACTTTGAGTAAAAATTGCTCCGCCATCGCCATAACAACCCAAGTTCTTAGTTGGGAAAAAAGAAGTACAACCTATATGCCCAATTGTACCTAAGCTTTTAACTGTACCATTGCTATAGGTATATTTCGCTCCCAAAGCTTGAGCATTATCTTCAATCACATATAAATTATGGCGATTTGCAATCTCCATAATTTGCTCCATTGGTGCAGCCTGCCCAAAAAGATGAACTGGCACTATTGCTTTAGTTTTATCACTAATAGATGGCTCAATATCTTCAATTTTAATATTAAAGTTATTCTCATCTACATCTACAAAAACTGGCACCAACCCCAAAAGACCAACTACCTCTGCTGTTGCCGCGTAGGTAAATGCAGGAACAATAACCTCGTCTCCTGGTTTGAGATTTAGAGCCATCATTGCTATTTGAAGTGCATCTGTACCATTTGCACACCCTATAACATGTTCAGATTGTAAATAATTTCCAATATTCTTTTCAAAGGAATGAACATCGGGGCCATTAATAAAATTAGTATTATCCAACACATTTTGTATAGAGCTATCTATATCACTCTTTATTTTCAGGTACTGGCCTTTAAGGTCTAGGATGGGTATCTTCATTTTCTTTAAATTAATAACGAACTACAAATGTATAAAATTCTTGACTCAAAAAATAAATAGCTACCTTTGTTTATTCAAAAAGCTATCTTTATTATTATGAGAAAAGAGATTAAAGTCATTGGTGTCGCATGTGATCATGCAGGGTTTTCCATGAAAGAGACTATCAAAAAATATCTTACTCAACACTCTATTGAAGTTATCGATTTTGGAACCCACTCTAAGGAGAGTATGGATTATCCAGATGTTGCACACCCTTTAGCAAATGCTATAGAAGATAATAACTTTCAACTAGGAATTGCCATGTGTGGTTCTGGGAACGGAATAAGTATGACTCTTAATAAACATAAAAACATAAGGGCTGCACTATGCTGGAACAAAGAGCTCGCTCAATTAGCTCGCCAGCACAACAATGCCAATATCCTTAGCCTTCCTGCAAGATTTATAGATGAACAGAAGGCTATTGAAATTGTAGAAGCATTCCTCTCTGCAGAATTCGAAGGCGGCCGTCATCTAAGAAGAGTACAAAAAATAGCTTGCAAAAAATAGATAAAGTGCATCCAACAGATAAGGAAATAGAGCCTATAGTTATAGATAAAGCTAAACTATCTACTCCCCTTTCAAAAGAGATAGAAGATTACCCTAAAGGGCTTATATTTCTCATTGATAAGCCATACGGATGGACCTCTTCAGACGCAGTAAGAAAAATAAAGTTTTCCCTCCAAAGATGGTTTGGGGTTAAAAACATAAAGGTTGGTCACGCTGGAACACTAGACCCACTAGCAACTGGTGTACTTATGATCTGCGCTGGAAAGGCAACAAAAATTGCAGAGTCTCTACAGGCTCAAAAAAAAGAGTATATAGCTCAAATTACATTCGGCGCCACCACCCCCTCATTTGATCTTGAAAAGGAGATTGATGCGTACTTCCCATATAAACATATAACAGAAAAGTCTATAAAAGCAATTCTCCCCTCTTTCATAGGCCAAATAGAACAAATGCCCCCAATTTTTTCGGCAAAAATGATAGATGGGGTAAGGGCATATAACTTAGCACGCGCCGGGAAAGAGGCAAAAATGAAACCCTCTCTTGTCACTATTTACAACATAGAGGTAATCTCATACGATTCCCCCGTACTAAACATTACAATAAATTGCAGCAAAGGAACTTATGTTCGTTCTATTGCCCGCGATTTTGGAGAAGCTCTTGAAAGTGGAGCACATTTAACAGGGTTAATCAGAAGCTCTTCTGGTAATTTCAAAGTTAACAATGCAATTTCTTTTGAAAAATTGAAACCTTTTCTTGAATAATACGTATAATAATATACTTGTCTCTTTTTTTACAAGTTAGAACTTTATTAGCTATAAAAGCCTCTACCCTTCTGTACTTGGTATTAGGTTTTAAGTACTTGTTATTATTCAAAAAATATATAATGAAATTATCCCAATTCAATTACACTCTTAATTTAGAACAAATCGCAAAATACCCAGCTAAATATCGCGATGAATCTAGAATGATGGTTCTTCACAAAGATACTGGAAAGATTGAACACAAAATGTTTAAAGACATTTTAGACTACTGCTCAGAAGACGATCTGTTTATATTCAACAACACTAAAGTCTTCCCCGCAAGGTTATATGGAAACAAAGAGAAGACAGGGGCAGAGATAGAGGTATTTCTTTTACGTGAATTAAGTCAAGAACAAAAACTGTGGGATGTTCTAGTAGATCCTGCTAGAAAAATTAGAATTGGCAACAAGCTCTATTTTGGAGAAAATGACAATCTTGTTGCAGAGGTTATTGATAACACCACATCTAGAGGCAGAACATTAAGATTCCTTTTTGACGGAACTCATGAGGAGTTTAAAGCCACTCTATTTAAACTAGGACAGATGCCAATTCCTAAATGGATTAGAGCCAAAGCAGAAAACCTAGATAACGAAAGATATCAAACAATTTATGCAAAACATGAAGGCGCTGTAGCAGCACCAGCAGCAGGGCTTCATTTTAGCAGAGAGCTCCTTAAAAGAATGGAGATAAAAGGAGTAAATCAAACTTGCATTACTTTGCATATGGGCCTAGGTAATTTCCGCTCTGTAGATGTAGAAGACCTCTCTAAACATAAAATGGACTCAGAACGGGTAATTATTACCCAAGAGAGTGTAAATATAATAAATGAGACTATGGGTAAAAGAAAAAAAGTATTTGCTATAGGAGCAACTGTAATGAGAGCAATAGAGACTTCTGTAACTACAAAAAGTGAGCTAAGCCCATTTGATGGTTGGACAAATAAATTTATTTTCCCTCCCTATACTTTTTCTATTGCAGATGCTCTAGTTACCAATTTTCAACTCCCTAAAAGCACTATGCTTATGTCTGCAGCAGCATTCGGAGGCTACGACAAAGTCATGAAAGCATACTCTGTAGCTTTAAAAGAAGGGTATAAAGTTGGAGCATACGGCGATGCTTTTCTTATTATCTAATTTAGAGTCTAAATAATTATCTAATTTAACTTTAGATATTTCCCTTTTAAAGGCAGAGGTACATCTCTGCCTTTTATTTTTGCACAATGGATAAAGATGAAAAAAAATGTTTGGTTGCTCTTAACACAATTCTAAACAATAACGGCGAGAGAGTTAAAGAACTAATCTCTTATACAGGGTCTGCACAAGGGATATTTAGACTTTCCAAATCTAAATTGATAGACAAATTCGAAAAGGAGTATGCTTTTATTAAGAAAATTTGTGACCCAAATACATTAATAGCTGCTCAAAAAGAGATTGAGTGGGCAGAAAATGAAGGTATAGAGATCTTATGCTATTCAGATCTAGATTGCGGGTATCCCTCAATTATGCTTGAATACAACGATTACCCTATAGTCTTATACAAAAAAGGTGATTTTAACCTCAACTCTAATAGATTAATCTCTATTGTAGGCACTCGTAGAGCAACATCTTATGGGAAAGCTGTTTCTAATAAAATAGTAGAAGAGATTGCCAAAGTTGTTCCTAGTGCTGCTATAGTTAGTGGCTTAGCATATGGAATTGACATTGCTGCACATAAAGCTGCCCTAGATAATAATCTCCCCACAATTGCTGTGTTGGGTAGTGGATTAGACAATATATACCCTGTAGCTCACTCCTCAATTGCTAAAGAAATACCTAAAAAAGGCGGTGCTATTATAACTGAGTTTTCTAGACAGTATGAAGGATTTAAAATTAATTTCCTACAGAGAAATCGCATAATAGCGGGATTGAGCAGAGCTCTAATAGTTGCAGAGTCTAAAGAGAGAGGAGGCTCAATGATAACTGCAAACATAGCAAAACAATATTTCACAGAGATTTTTGCTGTTCCTGGCAGGCTGCTAGACCCTTATTCTGCTGGCTGCAATTTGCTAATATCTCAACAAAACGCAATATGTTACAACTCGGCACTTCAATTTGCAAAAGAGATGAATTGGTATAATCCAACTAACAGCTCACTTAAATTTGGAAGTAGAACTCTATGGCCTCAAAATTCCGAAAAAGAAAAAATATTGGTAGCTTTGGACTCTTATAATGAATTGAATATTGATACTCTTATAGAGGTCACTAAAATTCCTGCATTACAACTCTCATCTCTGCTATTAGAGCTTGAATTAGAGGGGTTTGTCAAATCACTACCAGGCAAAAGATATTCAAATTTATAATCTCAAAGAAACAATGAAAAAGCTAATAGATACACATGTACACCTTTACGATAAAAAATTTAAAAGCGATCTTAATCTAGTTGTTGAGAGAGCAAAAAAAGCAGGAATATCTAAGGTGGTACTTCCAGCCATCGATTCTACATACTACCATAGTATGATAGATACAGCTAGTAATTTAAAGGGGTTTGCATATATCTGCACAGGGCTCCACCCAACTTCTGTTAAAGAGAACTGGAAAGAAGAGCTAAACTTTGTTAAAGAGCAGAGCTCATCAAACAACTATATTGCTATTGGAGAAATTGGGATAGATGCCTACTGGTCTAAAGAGTTCATAAAAGAGCAGGTTACCGTATTTGAAGAGCAACTTAAAATAGCATCTAACAATGGGTTACCTGTAATTATTCACTCCAGAGATGCCACTTCTATTATATTAGACTCTTTAAAGAGATGTAAACACCTCAATCTAAGAGGAGTGTTTCATGCTTTCTCTGGAAGCTACGAAACCTACAAAGAGATTCTTAAGCTAGGTGATTTTATGGTAGGTATTGGGGGTGTAATCACCTTTAAAAACAGCAAGCTTCAAGAGGTAGTTGAGAAGATAGAGTTAAATAACATCTTGCTTGAAACCGATGCTCCTTGGCTAACACCAGCTCCCTACAGGGGAAAAAGGAACGAGCCAGCATATCTAGATTTTATAGCATCCAAAATAGCTCAAGTAAAAAACGTTTCAATAGATGAAGTTGCATCTTTAACAACAGAAAACGCAAAAAAATTATTTACCTTTGTATAATATGAAAAAGGCAAATATATTACTAATATATACTGGTGGTACTATAGGCATGAAACAAGATCCAGAAACTCTTGCTCTTGCTCCTTTTAATTTTGAAGAAATTCTTGCAGAGGTTCCAGAGATTAAAAAGATAGTTCATACAATAGACACCTACTCTTTTTCTCCACCTATAGATTCTTCTGATGTTGAGCCTACTTTTTGGAAAGAGCTTGCAAAGCTCATAAAAAAGAAGTATCATCTATACGATGGATTTGTTATTCTTCATGGAACAGATACTATGTCTTACTCGGCTTCTGCATTAAGCTTTATGCTAGAAAACTTAGAAAAGCCTATAATATTTACAGGTAGTCAACTACCAATAGGTATGCTCCGTACAGATGGTAAAGAGAACTTAATCTCCTCTATTGAAATAGCTGCAGCTAGGGACTCTGTAACCGGGAGAGCAATTGTTCCAGAAGTTTGCATCTATTTTGAAAGCCAACTTTACAGAGGAAACAGAACAACTAAATCTAGTGCAGAGAACTTTAAAGCATTTCACTCCCCTAATTACCCATGTCTGGCTCAAGCTGGAATACATATTAAATACAATACTCCTTATATTAATTACCCCTCTAAATGGGGGAAAGAACTTATAATTAAAACTGCTATAGATACAAATGTTGCTATAATAAAATTATTCCCTGGAATATCAGATGCTACCATAAAAAGCACTTTTGACATCTCTGGGTTAAAAGCGGTAATTCTTGAAACGTATGGTTCAGGCAATGCCCCTACAAAACCATGGTTTTTAGATTTAATCTCAAATGCTACTTCAAAAGGAATCATTATACTAAATATAACTCAATGCCAAGCTGGAACCGTAGATATGGAGGCCTATTCCACAGGAATAATGCTTAAAAAAATTGGGGTTGTTAGTGGCTTTGATTCAACAACAGAAGCTGCAATTTTAAAATTATTTTTTTTAATGGGGCACAGTAGTAATAATCAAAGTATTAAAGAGCTTCTTATGAAGAATTTAAGGGGAGAAATTTCAATCAATTAGTGATTATTAAAAAAATCTTTATAAATTGCACAATAATTGGCTTCGGCTAAAAATAGATAACTATTTAAAATACATTGTTTAATAATTTAATCATTCAAAAATTTATGAAAAAAATTTTCATGTTTTTGGCAGTAATTGGTCTTATTACCATATCTGCACAGTATGCTGCTGCTCAAACTCCGGACCCTGCTTCTGACCCTACAGTTCAACAGGAAACACCTATTCACCAGCAGCTCAAAACAAAATTCATAGAGGGTGGAGCTGGCTTTATGTCTACAGTTTTAATGTGTCTAATCTTTGGATTAGCAATTGCTATTGAAAGAATCATATATCTTAATATGGCTAACACTAACACAGAGAAACTTTTGAAAAAAATTAAAGAGGCCTATTCCACAGGAGGAGCTGAAGCTGCTAAAGATGTTTGCCGAAACACTCGTGGCCCTGTCGCAAGTATTTTCTATCAGGGATTGCTTCGCGAAAAAGAGGGAATTGAAATTGTAGAAAAATCTGTAGTTTCATATGGTTCCGTTCAAATGAGCCAACTTGAAAATGGTCTTTCTTGGATTCAGCTTTTCATCTCAATTGCTCCCATGTTAGGTTTCATGGGTACAGTTATTGGTATGATTGGAGCATTTGACGCTATTGAGGCTGCCGGTGATATCTCTCCTAACCTTGTTGCGGGTGGTATTAAAGTAGCTCTTATTACAACCGTATTTGGTCTTATCACAGCAATTATTCTTCAAATTTTCTACAACTACTTAGTTGCAAAAATTGATGCTATTGTAGTTTCTATGGAAGATGCATCTATATCGCTGATTGATATCTTAGTAAAAGCTAAAAAATAGTTAAATTATGGCTAAATACGTTAAATATATTTTATATCTACTTTTCGGCTTGGGAGTTCTGCTTAGCGTGCTATTTGTATCCAACACAGAAAACATGGGTATGCTAGATACATATATCTACTATGCATACATTCTGCTTGGTTTAGGTATAGTGCTCGCAGTTGTTCTTCCACTCATTAGTATGATCCAAAACCCTAAATCTATTAAAAAGATGCTTTTTGGAATCTTACTGGCCGTAGCAGTAGTTGGTATCTCATACTTGGCAGCGTCAGGTAATCCGGTACCAGTGAATCTATCAACAGAGCCTACCGCATTTACCTTTAAAATAACAGATACAGGTCTTATATTAGTTTATATACTTTTAACAGTATCTATTGTTTCAATTGTAACTGGTAGCATAGTTAACATGGTTAAAAACCGCTAATTAAGTTTTAATAATATGGCAAGACCAACACAGGAAATCAATGCAGGTTCGATGGCAGATATTGCCTTCCTGCTGCTTATATTCTTCCTCATGGTAACAACCATGGATACCGAAGCCGGTCTGCAACGCCGTCTACCCCCAATGCCAGACGAGAATCAAGTAACAGAGGATATTAAAATTAACAAAAGAAATATTCTTGTTGTACGTCTTAACGACTATGATCGTCTTTTTGCTGGTGGAGATTTGATGGATATAAGCCAGCTAAAGGATAAAGCAGTAGAGTTCCTTACAAACCCTGCAAATGCCGAAAACCTTCCTGAAAGGGAAACCAAAGAGATAGAAGGTTTTGGTAATTTCGCTGTTTCTAAAGGAGTAATTTCTCTTCAAAACACACGTGGGACAAGTTACAAGGCTTACATCGCTGTTCAGAATGAACTCGTTAAGGCTGTAAATGAAATCCGTGACAATTTTGCTAGACAGAATTTTGGCAAGGCATATATAGCGCTAGATGAAGAGAAGCAAACCATTGTAAGAAAGGCAATTCCTCAAAATATTTCTGAGGCAGAACCTAAAGACACCAATAAATAGAAAAGATTATGGCAAAATTTAAAAAACAAGGAGATAAAACACCGCCAGCAATGAGTACGGCGTCACTCCCAGATATTGTCTTTATGATCCTCTTCTTTTTCATGGTTTCTACTACAATGCGGCAAACCGACAGGCTGGTAAACATTAAAGTTCCAGGAGCGACAGAAGTAGCTAAACTAGAAAGGAAAGACCTTGCTGCATACATTTACGTTGGTACACCTATTTTGAGTAAACAATCTCAATTTGGTACCGACGCTCGTATACAGCTTAATGACTCTTTCAAGACGGTAGATGATATCAGAGACTTTATTGCTGCAGAGCGTGAAGCTTTGAGCGAAGGCGATCGTCAGTTTATGACAGTATCTATAAAAGCAGATGAGAACGTTCGTATGGGTATCATAACAGATATCAAACAGGAGTTAAGAAGAACCTCTGCTCTAAAGATTATGTATAATGCTAGAAAATCGGAATAACACTTTATAACCGATAAAATCATTTTCAAGAACAGGGTGACTTTTGAACAAAGAGCACCCTTTCTTGTATATATAGAACAAGTAAACTTATCTTAAAAACATCATGAATAAAAGATTTTTTATATCGTTGTTGCTCATACTTACATTCATCACCACACTATCTGCACAGGAGTGGCAGGGGCAAGGTAGAGGAGCAAGAAGAACCCCTAAGTTTGTATTTTTATTTATAGGTGATGGAATGGGACTTAACCAAGTTTCCATGGCAGAAGCGTACCTATCTACTCAAAAAGGAGAGATAGCTAATGAATCCCTTTCATTTACTAAATTTCCAGTATTAGGTACAGCTACAACATATTCGGCTAACTCATTTATAACATGTTCCTCTGCTTCTGGAACAGCTCTTTCTACTGGACATAAAACTAACAATGGAGTTCTGGGAATGGACCCTCAACACAATTCACTTAAAAGCATCACATATAAAATTCACGAGGCCGGTATTCCTGTAGGAATAGTCTCTTCTGTCTCATTAGACCATGCTACTCCAGCTGCTTTCTATGCAAGTAACCCTAGTAGAAAGAATTATTACGATATAGCCCTACAATTACCTCAAAGTAAGTTTGAGTTTTTTGGTGGTGGAAGCTTCCTAGAGCCAACAGGCCCTAATAAAAATCAAAAAGATATTTACCAGATTTTAAAGGAGAACGATTACGCCATTGCTAGAGGTCTTAAAGAGTACAACGAAAAGAAAAAAAATTCTAAAATAATTCTTCTTCAGAAAGAGGGTAAAGAGACCGATTTACCTTATGCAATTGATAGAGAAAAAACCGATCTTGCTTTAGCACACGTTGTAGCTGCTGCTATAGATCATCTATATGGTACAAAAGGGTTCTTTATTATGGCAGAAGGTGGCAAAATAGACTGGGCAGGGCATAGCAACGATGGGAAAACCAATATTCTTGAAGTTTTAGACTTTGACGCTGCCATACAGGTTGCTTATAATATTTATAAAAGATATCCAAATGAAACTCTAATAATTGTTACGGCAGATCACGAAACAGGAGGAATGATGCTTGGATATGAAAAAGGATACACCCTGAATCTTGAACAATTAGATTCTCAAAAAAAATCTATGGCACTAGATAAAGAGAACCGAGAGGAGTATGCGCGCCTTAATAGAGAAGCTAATATTGGTTGGACAACTACCGGACACACTGGAATAGCAGTCCCTGTTTATTCAATAGGAGCTGGTAGCCGCCAATTCTCTGGAAGAATGGACAATACAGACATTCCTAAAAAAATACTCCAAGTTATGGGTATAGATTTTTAACTTGAGAAATTGAACGTTCAGCAGATGACTATTCTTATAAAAAACATTGCAGTAATATTTTTATTGCTCTACTCACTAGTTGGCAATGCCCAAACAAATAAAAAGGAAGAATTTAGAGGAGCTTGGATTCATACTGTAGGAAACCAGCAATTTAAAACAATGAGTACCAAAGAAGTAAAGGAGTTACTCCTTGAAACTTTAGATGCCCTAGAAGAAGCCGGAATAAATGCAGTAATATTTCAAGTTAGGCCACAGGCCGATGCTTTTTACATTTCACAAATTGAACCTTGGAGTAGATTTCTTTCTGGCGAGCAGGGAAAAGCTCCTCAAGATATTTGGGATCCATTAGAATTTATGATTGCAGAGAGCCACAAAAGAGGTATGGAGCTTCATGCTTGGTGCAATCCATACAGAGTGACTTCTAACAAAACAGAGCAGCTCCACCCCAATCACCTCTATTTTAAAAAACCCGAGCTATTCAAGAAGTATGGCGAACAGCTCTACTTTGACCCAGGAGAGCCAGAATCAATATCTCATACTGTAAAAGTAATTGCCGATATAGTCTCTAGATACAATGTAGATGCTATTCACTTTGACGATTACTTTTACCCCTATCCCATCCCATTCGAAGAGTTTCATGACGATGCTTCATTCACAAAACATAGTGAAGAGCAGGGATTTGAATATTGGGAAAAAGGAGATTGGAGGCGAAATAACGTTACAACACTAATCAAAGCATTAAACGATACAATAAAAGCTATAAAACCATGGGTTAGATTTGGAGTTAGCCCATTTGGAATCCACCGTAATCTCAAAGATACACCAGATAGTAGCGGGAGTAAAACAAATGGACTATCTAATTACGATCAACTTTACGCCGATGTTCTTTTATGGGCAAAAAATGGCTGGATAGATTACAACGTCCCCCAACTATATTGGAAAATAGGGCACCCAGCAGCCGACTATAAAACACTTATTGAGTGGTGGAATAAATACAACCCCAAAGGGCACCTCTACATAGGTCAAAGCATAGGTACTTTTACAGAACCAGACTTAAACAATCCATCCAAAACTCAATTCGATGCTAAAATGAAACTAGTTAGAGAGCTGCAAAATGTTCATGGAAATGTATGGTGGCCCGGATGGAGCGTAGCCAAAAATAGAGATGGAATAGCAGACTCTCTCTCTAAAAACTACCAAAAAGAGCTTGCACTAATACCAGCATATAAAAATTTAGATACTATTCCCCCTAAACCCATTAAAAAGCTAAGATATAACAAAGGGGAAATTACTTGGGAAGAAGATAAAAGTAAAGATCCAATGCAACAAGCTCAATTCTACGCTGTTTATAGATTCCCAGAAGGTGTAGAGAAAGATATTAGCAACAATAAATATCTAGTCAAAATTATTGACCAAAATAAATTTAAACTAAACGAAAATAGATTGAAGAGAGGCTCCTATTTCTATATTATAACAGCAATTGACAGGTGTAGAAACGAAAGCATAGAGTCTAAATCTTTGAAAATTGAGCATTAGCAATTTATTATTGCGGATTGAGACCAATTTAGTAAATTTGCCGCCAACTTATTATATACTATTTAACAGTAATGACTAATTAAGATGAAAAAGATAATTTCATTTTCGCTATTTTTGATAATTGGCCTTGTTCTCTCACAACTACTTCCTGCTCTAGGAAATAGCTATGAAACAGTTAAATCAACCACTAATATATTATTATATATATGTTTAGCATATATAATGATTAATGTTGGGCGCGAATTTGAGCTTGACAAACCAAGATGGAAGAGTTATGTAAACGATTACTTTATTGCCATGGGTACAGCTGCATTACCATGGATATTAGTAGCTTTTTACTATGTTCTTATACTTCTTCCTATGGAGTACAACACTAGTTGGGAAGCTTGGAAAGAGAGTCTTTTACTTAGCCGTTTCGCAGCTCCAACCTCGGCTGGTATTCTTTTCACAATGTTAGCAGCTATAGGGCTTAGAACAAGCTGGATATATAAAAAAATTCAAGTCCTTGCCATTTTTGACGATTTAGACACAATTTTGCTTATGATTCCTCTACAAATTGCAATGATAGGGATGAAGTGGCAGATGGGAGTAATTGTAATAGTAGTATCAATCTTACTTTATTGGGGATGGCAGAAAATGGGAAAGCTAAACTTAAGACAAGACTGGAGCTCCATCCTCACATTTTCAATTATAATTGTTGCGATAATATGGGCCATAGACTACATTACTGCCTCTCTTTTTGGGGAAGATGGGAAGATACATATAGAGGTTTTACTTCCTGCATTTGTCCTTGGGATGGCAATGAAAAATGTGCATATAGATAATAAATTGGAAAGAACAGTAACAAGTAGTATCTCTTTATTATTCATGCTTTTAGTTGGGCTTAGCATGCCAGCATTTATTGGTAAGTATGCAATTATTGGAGGAGCCAATAGCGGAGCAACTATTCTTGGAAGCCAGCCTATGATCTCTGCAAAGATGATTGTTATTCACGTTTTAATAGTTTCGCTCATATCTAATATTGGGAAAATGGTTCCAGTTTTGTTTTACAGAGAGAGGCTCATAGAGGAGCGCCTAGCTCTCTCTATTGGAATGTTCACAAGAGGCGAAGTTGGTGCTGGTATTATTTTCATAGCATTAAGTTATAATATAGGTGGCCCTGCATTAATAATTTCTGTACTTGCATTGGTACTAAATTTAATCCTAACAGGTTTTTTTGTAGTTTGGGTTAAAAAGCTAGCTCTTAGGGCTGCATTGAAAAGAGAAAACGGGAACTAAAAAAGT
>Ga0265294_10002711_pt1 | contig 23102 bp, 20 predicted proteins | sample MunlanPumphouse3_FD_192504 | JGI IMG/M metagenome (GOLD analysis project Ga0265294, IMG submission 192504) | Groundwater microbial communities from a municipal landfill in Southern Ontario, Canada - Pumphouse #3 | ecosystem: Environmental > Aquatic > Deep subsurface > Groundwater | place... | reverse complement strand
AGAAGCCGCAGCACCACCACCAACGACAGAAGCAATATCAAGAACCCATTTGGCTTCGGTATAACCACCACCAGTATCGAAAGTTTTCGCCGTTCCGTCAATGGTTGCGGCCGCAGAACTGTTGAGCAAATTCGTACCATTGCCACCGGTATCAGCCAATTTGCAAGCATCATCAATAATAAGTCTTCTACTATCAAGCATAATAATCCTCCTATGTTATTAAACGTTATATTCAACAAAAAATGTTACTTGTTACTTAAAGATTACGCAGTTACAGCACCGTCAAGAATGCTGTAAAGCCGACTTGCCGCTCTCGGCCGCAGGATTGCAAGAGTAACATACCATTCAACACGAGTTCTCATAACGGGTTTACTGTCTTGTTCGCCAAGATCATTAACATCCATTTCGCCGGATTGCAAACCGAGAACGCCATTTTCCGCCATGGACAAGCAATAAATAGACGTATATAACGCACTGGTTCCGCTTCCTGATTCTGAAAAACCAAGAATGTCGACATTGCTTTCATCCTTGTCTGCAATAAGAATCGGCAAATCATTATACATTGTTACTCGGCGACCGAAGGCGTCCTGATCATAGGTAATATAACCACCAACTGAACTGTTACGAGAAGCAGCAGAAAGCCGACGTCTCATACCCTTATTCATAAGCAGATGGGTTGCATCTTCAACAGAGTCAATCAGTTCGTCCAGTTTTACGAGAGACAGAGCCGCGCCACTGGCAGCAGTCGCTCCAGCATTTATAAGCTGGTCGCCAGTACAACGAACCTGAAGACCATCAAAACCCTTTGCATCCGTAAGAATGGAGCCCTTAATAAACTGCTTTGTAATGTTCAGCGTCAAGGCCTTAATTTTTAAGCCTTCCTGAACTGCCCTCTGACCTGTTCCGCCAGTTTTTACAAGAAACTTATCAACGTCAAGATCACCGCCAGCAATGGCCAGAGATTCAATGACTTTTTCAGTCTCGCCGGTGCCTTCCTCATATCCTTCATTTACACCACGAAAAGCAACATTCGGTAATGTTTTTTCACGATCAAATTTCAGAGCATTGCCGGTAATATCTTCAAACGGAAGAACCGCCATCAGATCAGAACCGCGAGCAAAAAGTTCCATAATAGTTGCTTTTAAAACTTCATCACGACCAAGAGCAATTTTCGCACTTTCAACCAATGTTAAAGCCATAATTTACCTCCATGATTTATTAATGTTTTTTTATCGACAAATAAAAAAAGTCCCGAAAGAAATAACCATATTACAAACGGTTAAATCCCACCGGGACTTTATTTTGGGTCTCAGACCCAAAAACGGTTTTAAAAAATTATATTGTTGCCCTCACCGAGGTTTTTTTATTCAGCCACGTCAGCATGAATCATTCTAAGGCGTTCTTGCGCTGGAATTTTGCTAAGGTCTTGTCCACCGAATTTCTTACTTCCACCGCCAGCACCGCCAGCACCACCAGCACCACCACCGGAAGAAGGTTCAAATAAAAATGGTGCTGATGTTGCGAGAACTCGCGCCCATTCGTCAAACGTCATTATTTCTTTAGCATCTTTGCCATACAGAATTTTATCGCCTTCTTTTGGAACTGGTTTGCCTTCTTCAAGCCGCCAAACCCTTCGACCCCTTGCAATAATATCTTCCATTGCCCCCGGCCTTACTCCGCCAATTGCCGTCGCCGCTTTGGTAATTTCACCATCAATTAAAACTTCCGAAAGCCTTTCGGCAGTTTGATTAAGTTCTGTAGATTTGGCATCAATTGTTTTTTTCAGTTCGGTAATTTGATCTTCATAATCTTGCCGCATACGTTCAGTTTTTTGAGCAACCAGTTCATCAACGCCCTTTACATCAAGCATTTTTTTATCATCAATGTCTTGTTGCATTTTTTCAAGTTCTTTGACTTTTTCCGGATCAATATTGCCATACTTTTTTTTCATTTCGTCAAGCTCTTTCATAAGCTTGACATTATTATCACGGAATTCATCAACTTTCTTTTTTGCATCAGGATCTACCTCGGTCTGCAAATGAAATTTACCATCTGCAGCAACCTTATAAAGTGGTCTTAAGGCTTCTTCAACATCTTCAAGATTATTAACAATGAATTTTAACATTTTTTATAAATCCTCCATTCCCCGGTTATGTTATGTTTATCATTTAATACATTTTAAAAAAAAAATAAAGAGATTTTTTTATTTTAATCAAAAATATCTTCACACGAACAATTTATTCGAAGATTAATGCCATAACTATACCCTTCGCTTCCACCAGAAATAGAAGATATTATTGCGGTTACATTTTTGCCAGAATCCATCTGTGGAGCCAACCAAGCTGCAATTGATTTTTTTATACAACCCAATTGCCGGCCATTTGAATCCAAAACCATAATTGCATTTGAATCATAAGGATTTTCCGGTTCACGAATCAAACTTATTGCTTCATCCCCTCTGGTGGACGCAATAATGCCCTGACGGTTTTTGCCATCAGAGTTCCGAAACGTAACGCCAGCTACCCTTGTATAAAATTCCATTTATACACCTCTTTTTTTTTTACATCTGCATGTTATAGTGATTATAAATTTTTTTTGTTTGTTTAAAAATATCTAACAGTGTGACCCAAACATTATGATATATTTTTGCCCTCCTTTCATCAATTAAGGTTACTTCATCCTTGAAGTTTTCATAATCAAGGCCCATTGTTTCATCAGATAAATATTTCGCCCATGTTGCCTTGTCAATTTCAATTCTAAATTCGTAATCTGTGCCTTTATTGGAAATAATCTTAATTCTTTTCTTCACAAGCTTTTTATTCACCCTTACAAGATCAGCTCGGCTTCTGGCTCGAACGGCAATCATATCATCTGCTTGTCCGGGCTTATGAACTACACTGAAAAAACCATCCTTTGTAAATATCCACATTAATTATCACCCCTTTTTGTAACCTGCTATTCTTTTCAATTCCTGTTCAAATCGCCTTTTTCCATAATCAGCAGGATATTTCATGTGTTTGGTGTAACCAATCCAATTGTTATATTCTTCAAGCAATGGATCATTTTCTTCAAGAACAAAAATGGTAAATTTTTTATCATCATAATCAATTTTCCAAGGCCCTTCCCCGGTTATTTCCCCGTCAATATGATGAATTGGGTTCAACGATGCTTCCGGCCAAAAAATATCGAAAAATATCAGTCCTTTCTCTGTTTTAAATAATTCAGCAATCGGTCTAAACATTACATCACCATCATAATTAAAAACGATTTTTATACCCAGTGGTCTTTTTTCATCGAATATTTTCATTGTATTTTCTCCTTTTTTTTATTATACATCAAAAAAATTAAGATTTGAGATTTTTTATTTCATTACAACAACTACATCTTCAAGTGACCTTCCTGATAAATCATTAATTTTATGTTTTTTAAACAAATCTATAACTTCTTGTCTTTTTTTATTTGAATCACATACAACATATTTTAAATGATCAAAAATAGACAAGGCATTTTTAAAAATAACTTCATTATTATAAAACATATCGGCATTATTCTTCCAATCTTCAATGGTTGTTTTTCTCATTTTTTCAACAAAGCCCGGAGTACATTTTCCATATTCATCTCCAGAATAAGAAATTGCATCTAATCTTGAAGCCATTTTACTATCCCATACTAACCCTTCAGAACTTAATGCATGATAAACACTTTTAAATCTTGTAAAAAAATAAGAAGCGCCGCCAGTTTGCAAATCTGCTATTGGAGATTTGCCACCCCAAGAAAAACCATATCTAACTTTTTGTGTTGTTGGTAAAAGATTGCCCCCGGAATTTAGAATAGATTCAAGAGATTTTATTATTCCACCCTTAGTAACTTCATGTTTAAGTGTATATTTTTTTTGGAATAGATTCCATTTAAACCCTTGTAAGTCCGGCCTAAATAGCTGTATTTCACCGTTATCAAAAGCTTGCCGAATACCAGTGTAATTATATTCTTTCATCTTTGTAATGTCGCTAACTCCGATTAATTCACTTAATTTATTTCTCAAGAAAACAACCTTATCTTCGAGCGTTTTATAAAGTATGTTACTATCAACTTGCCCCATTATTGTTTTGAAGTTGGGGTCATTTCTTGCATAAATACACTGTTTTAAATAAAGATATTCTTCATCAAGCTGTGTGGTTCTCGATACATCAATACCAATGTCTTCGAGAGCCTTTAACGCCTTTACCATTTGCTCTTTACCGCCACCACCTTTTACCATAACATCAATTTTACCCCTATTGGCAAAAACAATCCCTTCCTCGTCCGGCCAAACTCTAACCCTTACTCCATCAATATCTGCTTCATAATAATGTTGAAAAACTCTATCATCAAGTACAAAACCTTCATCATCTATCAATGGAATATTTTCACCAGTTTCCTGCATAACACCATTCAAAATGGTTTTTTCTTCAAACAAACCCTTTTTCTTAACCCATTGTATCTTACTTGATTTAAGTTCTTTTTTAATTGCCTTTATATCAGAAAAAGGATGAAAAATTGTTTTAAAGTCAGAATCATGATCCCATTTGAAAATTTCGCCCTCTTTATTTACGGCTTCTCTTAATACTTTTATAAAATCTTTATAATGATATTCAAATTGCCCAATTGATTCAGCACCATAAAAACCTTTTTCAATGCCTTCTTTAATAATTTTTTTATTTCTATCGAATAAATATAACGCTTCTTTAACCCGAGCAATATCTTTTGGCCTTAATATTTCATTACTTCTACTTTGTTGACCTATACCACGTAAAGCAATCATAAAACTGTCATAAACATTTTTTGTTGATAAATCTTTGATTGCTGCTTTTTTAGTAGTGCCTTCAGTTATTTTTTGCAAGGCGTCTTCTCTGACTTTAAGTGTCGCTCCAACTTGAAAATTACCCTGCACGTCTTTTTCTGTCCAAAATAAAATCCGATTGTCTTCGATGCCTTCTTTGTCGAATTTTATTACAAAGCCATTTGACCGTCCTTTTATTATACTATCCGCTTCAAAGTCAGATATTTTTTCAAGCAAATCCTTCGGTATTTCAGCAACGACATCAACCTTAATATGTGGAAATTGTTCTGCAATATATTTCTTTCTTTCAATTAAAGTATCAGCGAGTTTTTTTCTTTCTGCAACATCAATCGGGCCAAATTCTTCAATAAGTTGACGAATCTTATTATCAGATACAGCAAGTACTTTTCTTGCGCCGGCATCTAATTCCGCCTTTGTGATAAATTTAAATATCGATTCTGATTGCCTATTTGTAGCCGCATCTCTAAGTGATGATAATTCAAAAACTTCTTTACCAAATTTATCGCCTTTAGCAAGGCCCTGAGCCCTAAATCTTAAAGAACCGCCAACATCTATACGAACACCCTTAATACCGTTCTTAACCATGAGGTTGTCATACCCGAGCCCCACAACGTCCCAATTTGCCAACCAAGCGTCTACAACATAATCATCATATACGCCGGCCCGTATTTCGCCATTAATAAGCGCCATTTTTGCTTTTTCAACACCGTCAATAATTTGAGATGCTATGGCCTGTTCACCATTTACATTTATAAACTGAAGATTAGGCACTTCGGTTCCAGCAGCTTCATAAAGCTTGCTTGCCAGCATCTCATTCTTTGCAATTTCAGGGTTTCCAGGAATCTTGATATAATATTTTTCAGCCGGATTATTTATATTGTAATAATAACCGCCTGTGTTGCTTCCTTCTTGTTCCTTGTATTTTACAAAGTCATCAAAATTAAGCTTCGGCACGTTTGCCAGTGGTGGCGGAGCGGAAGGAACAACGTCCATATCGTCGGCAATGCCAAATTTAATTTTATACTTATCAATCTTTTTTTTAACGTCAACTTTACCAGCTTCATCAAGATTTTCAAAAAAAGCATTTTGCATTTTTGTCGGAGCTTTACCTTCTGCAATGCTTTTTGCGTATTTGTTAAGCCCATTTTTTTGAGCCGATGTAAATTGTTTCAATTGTTCAGGGTCGGCAAGATTAAATGTTTTGTTTGCTATTTTAACAATCTTTGAGTCTGGAATATAATTTGGATTCATCATAAACTGAATTGTTTCATCAGGCTTAAGAAGGCTGAATTTATACGTTGCCACCTTACTTTTTATAAACGGCAATAAAATTTCTTCACTGGCATCAAATTCTTTATTAAACTTCAAAATTGCATCTGTATTCATATTCAAAAAAAATTCTTTCGCAAAATCAGCGGTTTCTTCGCCGATATTATCAATCCAACCTTCTTTATTTGCCAAATCAAGCAAGTCGTCAAAATCATTAATGCTTTTCCAATCGACAGTTTTAATACTTGCAACTACATGTTTACCCGGCAAAGCAGGTTTTAATTTTTCAGTAACAATCTTCTCTAATTTTTTATCGCCAGCAAGCGCCACCATTTGTTCAGCGGCAACGCCTTGCTTTAGCCATTTTTTAACTAACATTGCTTTAATTGTTGAATCTGTATTTTCCCAAATGCCAACCTCGTAAGGCCCTATTCCCGTCCCAACCTTAAGTATTTCAGCGGTAATATTATCATTGGCTGTTTGATAATTTATAAACAATTCTCGAGTTTTGCCTTCAATTTCATGTCCTAAAACCTTTTTCAAATGTTCGACTTTTTTATCTACAGGCAAATCTTTGTATCCATCAAAAACACTTTCTTCAATGGCGTCAACCTGTTTAAATAATTTAACGCCCATCAAACTTTCGTATTCATCAGAAAAACCAAACGCCTTAACGCCTTTTAATTTTGCTTCAACAGCTTCTGAAAGTGGAGTTACAGAATTTTTATTAAAAGATTTTATTTGTGCTTGTTGAACATCTGATTTTAAAAGCTGAAAGATTTTAATTTGTAGTTCTGTTGGATCAATACCTTTTTGGATATTATCCCACATATCGAAGTTTTCAGAAAATTGAATTTTGGTTAATTGTGATATTTCTTTTGTACCAACCCCAGCAACCAATTCAATATCATTTGCCTGTTTAATAAGTTTTTTATTTTCAATAGATAATAATTCATCTGGAATTATAGCGTCAAGATTATGCCATTTTTTTAGGTATGTTTGTTTTAATGAATCTTCAAGAGAATTAAAAACAGTTACACTCGCACTTTTTGTTGTCGGGTTCCAAACAGAAAAGGGTATGTTTGTTGTTCCAGAAATTGAAGAATCCAAATAAGACAACGTATCAAGTTCTTGTTCCGTCAAATCAAGAATACCCTTGCCTTTAACCGTAATGGTTGCAGCCTGTGCTTTCATTTCTTTTTGAAATAATGCTATCTGTTCTTTTATCGGCAATGATTTGAAAGTTGGCGTTTTATCAACAATGGCATCATAAATTTTTGTTCCTGCATCTGCGTTAATCAGGTCTTCAAGCTGTTTAACAGCAATTTTTATTTCACCGGTTTCGGCTTCAGCATAAACAATTTTTAATTTATCAAAAGAAGTTAAATTACTCCAACCTTCTTTCTTTTGCATTTCAGAATAAATTTTATATTCCAATGGATCAGAATCAACAAGGTCTAAATATTCTGTATAATTTTTAATTGATTCTTGTTTAACTATAGCAACTTGTTTATTGAAGAAATCCATTTTTTCTTTATATGATGTACCAAGTCTAAAGTTAGCATCCTTAATGCCTTGCATGGCCGCTTCTTCAATAGTGTCCGGAACAATCGCCGCTTTAAAATCAGCCCATTGCAATTCTTCAATAAATTCTTGTTTACTTTTGAATAATGTCATTTTAACTTTTGGATCTAAGGTATCCCAGCCCGGCGTTATTTTTTTAAGTTCTGTAATGACCTCTGTATTTATTTCAACGCTGCCGAACTTTGGTTTGTCGCTGAGCAGGTTAAGAAATTGATTATTATATTCAACAGACTTTTTGTCAACAAGCCCTTTAATTTTATCATAATCATCAAACACATTGTTTGTTAATTTATAGTCTTTTGCAACTTCTTGAAAAACAGAATTAGGAATATGTTTCCAATTTCCGATTTCTAATTTTAAACCCATAGATAAATCATCTAACTTTTCCTTTAAAACTTTAGTTTTTTCAACCCATGTTACATCCGGGATATCTTTAAAAACATTCTGAACAAACTTGTCGGCTTTAACGCCAAATGTGCCGGCCTTTTTCATTTCTTGCAAGTAAATTTGTTTATTGGTAATTTCTTCCGTCAATATTTTAAAGCCGTTTTCAATATTGCCATTGCCAAGCTTAAGGGCCTTTTCATACTGCACAATAAAATCCTGTGCAATTTTCTTATCAATACCAACATTCAACAGGTCGTCCAGTTTATTAAGCGGACAAAGCTGCACCGCTTCAGATTCCCAACCCATCATTGCGGGTGTTCCGCCAGTTTTAACCCCAACATAATACCGAGAAATAGAAGTGGTTTTTTTATAGTCACCCAGCAAATAAAGCGGTTTACCTTGCAATCCAGTCTCTTCAAAAACTTCCTTTATGGCTACTTCTTGTGAATTCAACCCGGTTTCAATGGTTCCCTTGGGGAAACTGTTTTTATAACCGCCGAATTGATTCTTCGGTGAATTAAGATAAATCTTGCCGGTCTTCTTGTCGATAAGTATCATGCCGGCGGATTGTTTATATCCCGGAACCGGTTCAAATGGGGTTTCTAAAGCCGGATTTATTTTTATTTCAAGTTCGCCGTAAACGTATTTATCGCCTTGTTTGAGCGTTTGTTCGGCACCTTTTACAGGCGAATATAAATCAGCCGGCAGGGTTTTACCCGGCTTAAATGTCACAATGGCTTCAGGATCTGCAAGATTCTTTACAAGTTTTTGTTCTGCACGCCATGCTCTTTGAACAGCAACAGTCTTTTGAACTTTTGCATAATATTCGTGAATACCGCCTTCATCGGCTATTATTTCCCCAAAGGAAACAATTTTTTGAGGCGTCAATGTTCCAATATTTGCAATAAATTCATTTAAATCCACACTATTTACAGCAATGGTCTTCAATTCATTTTCAAGGTAAACAATGTTCTTCGCAGCTATATCTCCAAGCGCCGCTTGCAGTTCAATAAGCGTTAGTTGCTTCCCATTGTTGTTTACAAGGTCAATCATGTCCAGTTTATTTTCTGTCCATAATTTCCAGCGACCCTGCCCGAGAATGTTTTTTTGAACGTCTGTCGGTTGAGTCAACAACCAATCGTTATAATTCATATCGGCTGGAACCGGCCCACCCAAACTCGAACGAACTCCAACAGGCATATTATCCAACTCTTTAAGCTGTTTTTTATTCAGCTTTGAATTTGGCCCGGCCAAATCTTCAAAGGTTTTGGTTTTTGGCGCAAGTGTTGTTCTGCAATTATGAACAACAAATCCACTTGCGATATAACTTTCGTCATCTTCAACACTAAAATTATAAAGTTTTTTGGCTCTTTTACTTACACCGACATTTTCAACAATCACTTCAAAATCTGCAAATTCATAATCACCTTCATGATTCGCAAATATTCTATTTAGTTCAAAATAAATTTCATTCGGATTTTTGGTTATTTGATTTTCGTTAAATCGAATAACTTGCCAACCCATCTGTTCAATTTTAATTTGCCTTACACGATCCTTTTCTTTATTTTGGTGCCAATAATCGCCATCCGCTTCTATGACTATTTTTAAATCAGGAATAGCAAAATCAACCCTGTATTTTCCAATTGGATATTGATGAATAAAATTGATTTCTAATTCATTCAATATTCCTATCATTTTAATTTCTAAACTGCTTACAAATTCTTTTTGCGCAACTATAGAATTTATCCGTTTTTCAGGATGTTTTTTCATAAATCTTAAAAACGAATCCAATCTTTTCTTTTTGGCCTTAGGATTAAAAGATGGGTTTCTATTTTTCATATGATCAACAACAGCGTTTTTCCATATTAAAGATTTGTGAGAATTTTCTACTGCACGACAACAAATAATTGGGTCTTGAAAAACATGTTTGCCTTGTTTTATCAATTCTCTTGTTTTATCATTTGCTTTTAATGCAATCGTATTTTTATTTCTTAACCCAAATTCATACTCTTGTAATATTTGCTTTCTTGACAATTCAGCTTGCTTTTCTTTTTTTTCTTTTGTCCATCTTTTTGCAATCATTTTTTCAACGCTTTTTAAATTTTTCTTTTTTCCTTTTTGAGAAAATGAAATTTTAGTTTTTCTTTCTTCTGTAAACTCTTGAGATAAACTCGAACATGAAACGCAACAATATTTATTGAAATACGGAATCATATTTGAACAATTTTTATTCGCACATTTATGAGATAAAAAAGCAACTTTATCACCATTTTTTATTTCTCCAGCACAAACCCATTTCCCATTAACCATAAATGGATGTTCTGAAGTAACAGACGTTATCTTATTAAAATTATTTTTTAATTTTATTTTAACAATTTCTGGAGATTGTTTTGGTGTAAAAATTAATTCTGTAACCTTTTTAAATCTTCCTTTATGAGTAAGAACTAAATCACCAACTTTAATTTTACCAATTGGAACCCAACCTTTCGAAGTATAAATTGGTTGTTTGTAATCAACAAAACATTGCCAGTGCAAAGGCGGATTCCCCGGGAAAGGGATTGCCTTCCCGCCAATCGGCTTCATATCCATATCGTATGAAGCACCATCTATCGCCCTACAAATTGGAGTTGTACGACTATCCAACGTTGCGACGAACGTAATGCCAGCCAAAACATCCGCATTGGCTTTAAACACTTCGGCTCGGGTATTACCAGCCACCTGCATAACACTCGTCCTTACGAGGGCATTGGCTTCTCTTTTGGATACATTCATTATGCCCGGTGTAGTTTTAGTGCCTGTAATTCGTCTTACAAGTTGTCCGATGGATTCGCCTTGAACCATTCCAATTTGAATTGCCTGTGTGCCAGCCGCCAAACTTGCGGATATTTTCGCTTTCGAAGCTTCTTTTGCAGTTGCCCACCAATCACCGATTACCTTGCCTTGTATCATTGAATTTTCTACAATGGATTGAACATTATCTCTGGTAAGGGTAACGGTAAATATATCAACACCAATTGCGCTATTAAATTTATTCACAACATTATCGGCCTGAACAAGTCCGACTGAAAGCAAGGCTTTGTTGGTAATCTTTTCCGCTTCGTTATATGTAACATCCAATATATCAGAAATATCTTCATTTAATTTTTCAAGCCTTGCAGCTTTCCACTTTGTCATTGTTGGAGCAGTCGGGTCATTCTTTGCAATGGCACCGGCTATTTCTGCCTGAGCCGTTTCCAACAAATTCTGAACAGACTTGCTTATTCCGTTTGAATACTGTTCAAAATAAATTTGATCTTTGATGGCATCATTGTGGATTTTCTTTGGAATATTATCAGCCACAAAATTTTCCTTTCATAATGGCATTTAATTTTTCTTTTTGTTTGCCCACCATATTTTTATTGATTCTGATAATTTTTGTTTCGTTTCTTCAGAATGTTTTTTGCCAATTTTTGTATTAGACATTTTTCTTTTTGATTTTTCAGAATGATGTTTATCTTTCCAAAAACGAGAATTATTTTTGGAAATTTTTTGTTTTGCTTCTTCAGAATGTTTAAAACCCTTGTTGGCTAACGATATTTTTTGTTTTGTTTCTTCAGAATGTTTCTTTCCAAAGAAAGAATTCTTTTTGCCCTTACGGGTTAATGACATTTTTTGTTTTGTTTCATCAGAAAGGGTTATTCCTTTTTTTGAATCAGACATTTTTTGCCGCGTTTCCTTTGAAACAATCTTGCCTTTATGAATAATAGATATTTTTTCCCGTGTTTCTTCAGAACATTTTAATCCGCTTGTTCCTTCTCCACCATCCGTCATATTCGTAAGTATTCCAGTTTTCTTATCTCTACGACCATAAAAATTTATCAATTCCATTTCTTTATCAAAAGCCATTTCTTCATCTTTTGTAAATAAAGCTATTCCATAATCAATTTCTTTATTATTTCGAATCATTTTTCTTATAACTTTTATTTTAAAACAATTTTTATGTTTATTTAGTTTAGCTTCTTTTATATGACTTTCGATTCTAAAGCCTTTTCTTCCTCCTCCACCCTTACCAATATAAAACGGTTTCCCGGCAGAAGATAAAATATAAGTATAGAATTGTCCTTTATGTTCTTTAATGATATTTTTAACTTCTGCCAAATCCATATAATTTATCCTTCCAAACCAAAAATATTATTTGATTTACCCGGTTTCGATCCTTCGGCTTCAATTCTTAATTTTTCGTCTTCAATAGTTTGATCTTGCCCTAAAATTTCACCATTTTTCATATTCATCAAGAATGTATTCAAACTAATGCCGCCACCTTGCCAAGCTTGTAACAAAGCAATAATATCCTGTGAAGAAAGCTTATCTGAAACAAATTCGCGATTAAGTTTCACAACGCATTTTGGTTTTTCGCCGATCCAAAGACTCATAAATTCAAAGGCCTTTATAAGTCCCGCTTCAATGCTTGAAACTATAGAGGACAAGCTTGCCGAATCTCCAGAAAAATGCAACCGAACAGTTTCCGCAGTTTCAGCAGCATTTTTTCTCGCCTCAAGAATTTTTGCGCCAGCAACAGCCATTTGATTTTCTAGCCTATCCATGGCATTTTGCACATATTCAAGGCTTTTGCCGACCAACTCTAAATAACCACATTTTGCATCCGGATTTTCTGAGACCCATGCTTTTTCACCACCAACATACAATTCACTTGACTTCGGGAAACCGGCCGCCCATGGAGTAGGCATACAGCAATAATGAATAGCATGATAATAATCAACGGTAACTTGCCAGTGTTTTATATTAAGGTTCGCGAGGGTCTCCAATGGCGGTTTCTTCGGGGTCGGATCATTTGTAACAGCGCCAAAGAAAACGAACGGAATGTAATTAAGTTTTTTACCCCGTACAGCTGGGTACATATCATCACCAATCTGTACCCATTCATATTTATCTTTTGCAATTTCTTTTTTTTCATAAAGCCGCACAACCAAAATACCGTCTTCTATTGCCAATTCACGGATAACATCCTGCGTAAAAATTTCATATTTATTTTTAGGGTTTTGTCTTTCAACCGTTTCTGCAAGGGTAAGCCTTATCAATTTATTCTCTGAACCTTCACGCTGTACAAGCGGATTAAGTATTGCATCACAGGTATACAACGCAAAGTATGGTTCGTCTGTTTGTATGTCGCCTTCCCTTACAACAGGCATATCCACAAGGATTCCATAATACCCATATGACAATAAATTCTTGCCTATTATTTCTGTCACTTCTTCAATGGATTCGTTGTTTACTGTAATATGAGGCAACATTTCTTTAATTCTTGGGGAAACTTCAAAGATAGGATTTTTCTTAACAATGGCACCGGAAAATCCAACAACCGTTCTGTCAAACGCATTAAAAAATACCCCTCTGTTTTTATACGCTTTATATTGAGCTGGGGTTTGACCAGTTAATTTCGGCAGATAAATTTGACCAGCCTCTTTAATGGCAGGATCACCGGCCATTATCACGGAAATTTTTATCCACTCTTTTATCATCCTTTCATAATGGATACTTTTTGTATCAGGACGCAATTCCATCATTATTTAATCTCCTTCTTGATTCTTTTTCAGCAGCTTTTAAAGCCGCGACATTTAATTCTATGGTGACCTTATGTGATAAATAATCACCGCTTATCGTCGTTTTGCCGTAAACAGCTTCTTGCAAAGGAAACACATCTATATCAGCAGAAACTAAAGATATTATATCCGCATTGCCAGAAATGTTAATTATTTTCAATAATGGATTTTGTGTCAATATTCTTTCAACAGAAATTACTGGATGATCCTTTTCTTCACCCACCCATAACGTATTGGTATAATAATCATGGATAACGATTGCATCATAACATAATTTGTTTGTATCGCAAAGCCAAGAACCATTAATCTTATCTACCTGTATACCATTTTTATTAAAAAAATCCAAAATATTATAAGTTAAATCTCCACCACCACAAAAAAGATATTTATCGCCCCATACAGACAACCCAGCTGAAAACAGAGCTTTCATCAATTTAAAATTCATGGAATGGGCAATGCCAATTTCATATTCATCAACTGGGACACACTTAATACCGCTTAAAAAGCATTCTACCAAATTAATATCAGAGTTACGAACTTGATCAGTTTGCATCATCAAAGCAATAACAGCCGTCTTTTTCATCGACTCAACATCTTTACTGGTTATAGGCCGAACATATCCTGAATTTGTAATAATATCGGCTTCTGCTATTTTATTTTTATCAGTCACAAATTCAATTGAATTTAATTCAGGGAAATCATATTGAAACATTTTAAAAAACCCACAAAACTCCACCATAATATTAATGACTTCTGAATTGTAAGCAAAAACATTTTTTGCTCCGGCCAACGCCGCCGCCACGGTCGTAAAAAAATAATTTCCGGTTGCAGCTTCAGTAAAAACATTCAGGCCCGTTAAATCAAGGTTATATTTTTTAACCAGTTGTCGAGTCGTTTTAAATTTCCGAAGCATTTCCCTTGTCATTTTTATGCTCCTTATAATTCAGATAAAAATTTGAAGTTTTCTTGATAAGCAATTATTCGCTTTAAATAATCTTCGGAACCTGTTAAATGTCGGTTACCAAGGTTCATTGTACCTGTGGCTTTATAATCTAAATAATCCTGTTTTGTTGCTATATTCAAAAAAATATGTACCGGATGAAAATCAAGAATCTTCATTCCTTCATACTGTGGTATTATCCACTTTGGTCGGCAACGTAATTCACCATCGTCAGCCCAGCAATAAGGTAACCTTACAATACTTTTCCAATCAGTGTAACGGGTCGTATAAGGCTGTATACCCGGCATACCATCCAGAAATATTGAAGAATCACGTTCAAGATTATAGGCACAAAATAATCTTGCTATTTCTGATGAATAAAACATTGAATGAGTACGAACCACTTTTGCCATTGGAAAAGCCTTAACTAAATTATCCATCACTTCGGTTATTGATTCGCCCTGTGTACTGCCCGGAAGGAAGTTCGGATGAATGCCAACTTCAATCAAATCATTATGCAACAGATTGTTTATTGCTTTTGATTCATGTGTTAAAAACCAAGTGCTTTTAACATTATATGATCGAAGAAGCCGAACTGTATGTTCAATCATATAATCTGGAGCCCAATCTACATCAAAGGTTAAAACAAATTCGTTAATCATTTTACCCCCCCCCTCCTTTTTTTAAATTCATCATATATCAGTTTTTTAAAAAAGAAAAGGATTATTTTTAAAAAACTTTAAAAATAATCCTTTGATTGCATAATTAATTAATAATATTTTATCAATCAGTCTTTTCCATTATTTTTTTCATGTCTTCAAGTGCTTGAACATATGTAAACTTTGGTTTCCAATTTAAAAGAATTCTTGCCCGGTTTATATTGAACAAGCTACTTTGTTTTCTAAGTTCAGGGATATCAGAACGATAAATAATTTTTGACAAATTATCCGGTTGACAGAAAACTTTCTTTATTGCCAATACTTCTTCTTTTACCGTCAAGCTTTGACCCGAACCAATATTAAAAGTTCCAACAGCCCCTTTAATGGATATGGATTTAATTATTGCATCAACAACATCTTTAATATAAATCAAATCCCGCTTTGTTTTTGGCGGATTGCCCCATATTTCAATCGATTCACCGGCCCGAGCCTTTTTTATAAACTGATGAAATGGCGAATTATATTTTGTATCGGAAGAACCAACACCACGAATATTTGCAAGCCTTAATATAACCCCTTTTATTGCACCCGAATTTGTATAAGCTTCAACCATATTTGCCCCGGCTATTTTTGAAGCAACAAATGGAATGGAATTATTCTCGAAAGAATTTGTTTTAAAGTTTGAAGACATTCTTTCATGAATAGGGTGATTAACATTGTTCATATCAGAATGGGTCATGGCATAAACAATTTTCGGAATTTTGTTTACCCGGCAATATTCCAACACATTAAAGGTTAGACATGCATTTACACCAAAATATTCTTGAGCCGTGTGGTTGTTTATCATCAACTTCGCAGCAAGATGAACGAGAGCATCAAAACGTTGATTTGTAACAAGTGGATTCCCCTCAAAATCTTGCCAATTACTATATTTTCCCCCATTAACATCTGATGTTTTACTATTATTATGACCAATTGAACAAACTTCCCACCCCAATTCATTCATCTTTGCGGTAAGATAACGGCCAATAAAACCCTTTCCACCTGTAATCAACACTTTCATTATTTTATCTCCAACTCATTAAATGGAAAAACATAAAAATAAGGATATTCAGCCAATAAAATTTCTTTTGTGACTTCAGTCGGCATTGCCTTGAACACTTTTGTAAAATAAATATATTCGCATTGCTCAGAACCAAATCGTTTTTTAAACCGCATTACACCTTCCATACCAATCGGCATTGTGCCGCCCCAATTCCAATATTTAAAACCACGGATTGCCGCATTTTTCATAGCATGATAAATCAAAGTATGGAGTGGATTCAGATTTCTCTTTTCTTTCAAGACAGCTGGGGTCATATAATCAACCGTTTTGTTGAAATACTTTACCAACAAGCCGGCAGATTTATCGTTATTTTCCCGATCATAAGATATTAACAAATTATAATCAACATCAAGTGTGAATTTTTCCAATAAAGACCAAAATTCACGGACTTTTACAGGAGCGCCAATAGCTTCCATATTTTCTCTGTGAGTTTTGGATAAAAAATTAAATGATGATATTGATCCACTGAAAATAACTGAACAATCTTTGAAAGATTTACGCAATTGGTTCCGGGTTTTTGTATGCAACTTTTTCATGAGATCTGAATAAAATTGTTCATCGTTAACATATTCAGGCAATTCTGTGACAGAACCAATTCTTAATGCAAAATGAGTCCAATCAAAATCCTGATGCGTAATTGTATTCTGAAACGGCCTTGAAATGATAGTTGCGCTTAAGCATTCAGTCCATTTTGCAATGTTCATAAATACTTCTATCAGTTGCGCTTCCACTTTAAAGTTATCGGCAATAACGCCGGGATTAGACCCAAACCACGGCATGGAATTTAAAACAGGCCCATATTTACCTTTGATCAATATTGACGGTAAAACCCCAACAATTTGACCGGCCTCACGAGCAACAATATAATAAGGCACCGTTCCTTTATTTGTGAACACTTCTTTAAGAAAACGCAAAAAGCCGGAACTCGCATTAAATCCGGAATATTCTTTTGTTAAAACGTATTCGTCCCAATCCAAAAAATCTTTTTTTGTGTTTGCAATACTAATTTTTATCATGTTTCACACCCTTCCGCCCCTTAAATAACAATACCAATCAATCGTTTTGTTCAGACCAGTTTCCATTCCAATTTTATGATGAAAACCAAGTACGTCCTTTGCTTTTAACGTATTTGCAATATGTCGTTTAACATCTCCTGCTCTTTCCGGCGTATACTTTATTTTACCAGAATAATTCATAAGCCAGCAAATTTCTTTTACAAGCCATTCGATAGAAATATCATGCCCACTTGCAACGTTAAAAACTTCACCACGGATATCTTCTTTTTCAATAAGCTTCAACACCGCTTCAACTGTATCTTCAACAAAAATATAATCCCGCGTTTGTTTGCCAGCACCTTCAATCACCGGTTCTTCGCCGTCCAAAATTCGGTTAATGGTTAATGGAATAATACCCGCATAAGAGCCGCCATTTTGCTTTGGCCCATAGTTATTAAACGGTCTAATTATTGCAACGTTACTTCCAAAGGTCTTGGCGTACGAGAGCGCCAGCACGTCACCGGCCGCTTTGCTTGCTGCATAAGGTGTTGAAGCGGATAATGGATGTTTTTCGTCCATCGGAGCATATTCGGCGGAACCGTAAACTTCAGAACTTGAAAAGTGTATGAGCCGCTTATATGCCCCTATCCGTAAAAGTTCCAGCAGGTTTAAAACAATTTTCGTGTTAATATCAAAGTTGCATCTTGGCATTTTCAACGAATGAATCAACGGCAACACAGCAAGGTTAATTATAATCTCTGGATTGAAAATCATAATTTCTTGGTTTAAAAGAACATAGTCACTTGCATCGGTTCTGCAAAATTCTATATCATCATTCAAATTTTTAATGTTGCCAAGAAACAAATTATCAACAACAACAACTTCAGCCCCTTCCTTTGCCAATTTATTTGACAAGTGGCTACCAATAAACCCAGCCCCACCAAGCACCATTATTCGTCTGTTTTTCATTATTTGTATTCCCGCCCTTTTTCATCAGCAAAATAATCAAAAGCGCCTTCCCCAATAAACAATGAATCTTCTTCCATCGGCCTTACAAAAAGGTCATCAGACATTGCTTCAAGGCTTATCAATTCGGTATATTCAACGGTTCTGCCATCAATAAGCTTTGCAAACATGCGATCCCGACCTTCATCACGATGCTTTCTGTACTGCTTTTTTGAAAAATACAGATACCCTGTTAAAGATGATTCAGTTTCTTTTTGTTGATAATTAATTGCAACATTCTTATTTTGTTTGTTATTGGTTACAATATTTTTCAGTTCCATGTTACCCCCGGTAATTTATTAAATGGTTAAAGGGTGACGGACATTATTTATCCGTCACCCTGCTTAATTAAAGTATACTGTATTTTTCAGTTAATTGTTATTTTTTTTTCTTCCGGAATGATATCATCAAACATAACCGGGATTTTGCTTTGCATTTCTTTCAACAGCGGAATAGCAACTTCTCTCATCTGTGGGTGGGACGCAGCAGAAGTTCGGAGTTTGAAAAAATGCCGCCACTCTCGGAAGTTTGCCGTCATGACGACTTCGGTTTTAAGGCTGTTTGTCAGAACACTTCTTGCCCATTGTGGCGACCAACCCGCATCCCGGAGCCTTTTATACCTTGCTTCCGCATACAACATGATATCGGCCCATATTACCGCAGGATGATGAAAACCCAACACCCCGGAAAGCTTAATGACCCGAGTCTCATCCCATATATCATCACCCCCAACAGTCGGAAAGCAACCGACAACAATCTTCGGAATGATGAAAACAACATTCCCACCTTCATAATCACAGTACCGGGTTGATTCTTGACTGTAAGATGCAAGACGATGCCGAACCAGTTCATGACTTACTCCACGATCACAAGTAAAGCGTACAGTTGCCATGGAATGTTCAATTACCGATTCATGCCCGGTTTTAAGCCGCTGTAATGCAAATTTTTCTGAAGACGTTTCTATAATTTTATCTTCACTTTTGTAACAAGTTCGGCCGGCAATTTCAATCAGCTTCAATGCATCGTCATTAAAATAAAGTAATTCAACAGATGGTTTAATAAGTTTCATCTTGTCCCTTTCTGTGGTTCAGCAACATAAAATGCCGGTATTGGATTCGTAAAGAATATGGCCTAAAGATTGAGTATTCAAACCAATACAAAAACCAATATAAAAAATTAAACCCAAAATCAAAATTATCATAATCGTATCGAAAATTTTCATTTTATTCCCTTTCTATGGTTTTTCATAATGCCGTAATACATCGGCAGTGCAATAGCCCGATGAGCAATGTCTCTTGATACGGGACAATCATTTTTATTAAATCGTTTAAATATTGGCTGTTCCTGCAAAGAATAAGTTCCAACAGAAGCCTGAATGGGATTTCGCCTTGTTTTCAACCCAACAATCAATTTATCTCTCGTTTCGTTATCCTTTGCCAATGCAACATATGATTGAAATGTATGGTAACATCTTGCATCTCTGTACGGAACCTTAAGCTCAAGGGATTTTTCAACAAACCGGTCAAGTCGGTTTGCCCACTCCCTTCGACCTTCAATCATTCTATCAATTTTTTTTAACTGCGCCACACCAACAGCCGCAACAATATCACTCATTTTATAATTATACCCGACCATTTCAACTTTCGGAATTATTGTTTCTTTATTGCTTCTTTCAAAAGCTCCTTCAATTCCAAACTGGCTCATCAACCTGATTTTTTTTGAAGCAATTTTACCCTTTACAACAACAGCGCCACCTTCGCCAGTTGTAAGGCCTTTTCTTGCATGAAATGAAAAACACCCTGCATGCCCAAATGTGCCGGCATATTGCCCATCATATTTTGAACCAAAAGCACAAGCCGCATCCTCAATAACATAAAGGTTCATTTTAAATGCAAGATGCATTACTAAATTCATATCAGCACACTGTCCAAATGTATGAACCGGAATTATTGCCTTAGTTTTTTCAGTAACTTTATAAGCTGCATCATCCATATCTATATTGTATGTATAGGGATTAATGTCAACAAAAACAGGTGTCGCCCCAACATACATTACAGCCAATGCGGTCGCCGGGAATGTAAAATCAGGCACCAACACTTCATCACCCGGCCCAATGCCAAACGCCATCAAAGATAAATGTAAAGCCGCAGTGCAATTATTAACAGCAATCACATTAGAATAATCTCTAATAAGGAATCTGCCTATTCCACGTTCAAACTCCGCCGCCTTTGGCCCTTTGGCAACCCAACCAGAATCCAAAACACCAGCCAGTTCATTCAATTCGTATGAATCAAAATATGGTTTACTTAATGGGATCATTTTTCATTCCTCTTATTAATAATTTTTGCAGGATTCCCACAAACCGTCGCCCCAGCAGGCACATTTTTTGTTACAACGGAACCGGCTCCAACCTTTGCGTCATATCCAATAATAACACCGGGTAAAATTGTTGAACCCGCTCCAATGGACGCTTTATTAAGCACCGCTGTTTTCAGCCAATTTTCTTCTCCACTTGGTGGATATTTATCATTTGTGAAAGTAACTCTCGGGCCAATAAAGCAATTATGGCCGATCTTAACCCCACTTGGAATAAAACAAAATGCAGCAATTGAAGTATCATGGCCAATCTCAACACCCGGCCCAATCTCAACAAAAGCTCCAATATTAACATTTTTGCCAATTTTACAGTCGCCATAAATGTTAACTTTGTCCTTGTGCCAGATGTTTACGGTTGCGTCAATAATTGGTTCTTTTTTCATTGTCGGTTCCTTTATTTAATGGTTAATTGCTTGCTTCCTTCCTTCCTTACCCATTTAAATTCATCATATATCAGTTTTTTAAAAAAGAAAAGGATTATTTTTAAAAATCTTTAAAAATAACCCTTCGAGAACGTAAGTTACTTACGCAAAATCAGAAATCATAAATTTCCGTCGGATTGCAATACCCCTTCAAATACTTTGCTCGGTTCATCACCAAATCAAATAAATACAGATACCTCTTCAGGATTGTTTTTGTGCTGAAGTTACGAACTGCAAAATCACGGGTCACTGTTTGCAATTCATAAAAATCATCATCGTGCATCATACAAATTTCCCGAAGCTTATCTTTCAGATTTTTTTTATTTATAACAATTGTTGGCGTATCCGGGTAAAGACTCATAATCCATGAGTCCATACAAGACAAAACAATATGGCCCATAAACATGCTTTCCACGCCGCTTATACCCCACGCCCCATGAAGACTTGTGAACGTAATGTTGCTTTCTCGTTTTCTTTCAAGACAAGTTGCATTGTCAAGTCCGGCAATTACATCCAAATCAATTGATCTGCCTTCATCAACTTGCAATTCTTTTATCACCTGAGCGAGGCAATCATACCCTTTCATCGGACTGCCGGCCGAACCAGCACAAACCCGATTTTTAAATGTATTGTCATCTTTGCTTAAAAGCATTGGTAAATTCTCAACTTCCATATCACCAAATTTTGTAAAATATGAACCAAGATGATAAAACCCGATTGGCAACAGCCCGGTAATACTCCAATCAGTTCCGGTTATTGCGGCAATGCCAGTGCGGCAATGAAAGTCGAGAATCCGTTCAGCATTATTTCGCAATTCAGAACCATAATACTTTATAATGCAATTTTCTTTGGTCAATAAATTTAATTCATTCCAGTCCATACCATGCCAGCTAAATATTCCCCTGCCAAAATGGAAGAAATCACATTGTTTAACCCACTCAGTCGCCTCCACAAGGGACTTTTCCCCATCGTCTAACACAATGTCCTTGTCGTATTGGAAGTGGTCGTTGTGGGCGATAATACACCGGGCTTCATGATTGGTATGTTTATTTATAGCCCTCATAAGTGCCGTCGGTTGCCCGGCAATATTGAAGTCACTAATAATTGCAATTTTCATGGTAATCCTTTTAAATTTTAACATCAAGTTTTACATTAACATATACCAACCCATCGCTACCATCCTGACAAAATAAATCATTTTTAATCACATCAATATTTATTTGTGTTAAATACAAACCGGTTTCAGTTGAAAATTCATTCAACAAATCTTTTATCTTACTTTCAACCAAACACTTCTTTTTAATTGCTTCTTTAATTTCCATTATTAATCCCCTTTTTTGATATTCCACCGGTCATTTCAACCCAACGTTTCATCATATCGGATACAGTAAGTTCTGTCGTGATGGTATTGCTATATTTGCCACTGGTTGTTTTTGCCCATACTTCAATCACGCACCAACCAAGAATTTTATTGTGCATATTACGAACAATCCAATAGCAAAACCGATCACCCATACGGTAATCCCAAAACCCTATCATGGCAAGTACAATCTTTGAAGCCCACTTTGGCAAATACCGGATTGCAAACAAATAAATCTTATCATTCAATGCGTTTTTTGCTTTTGTAAAATTCACTTTGCCACCTCCTTATTATTTTTTTTTAATGATATTTTTTAATGAATCGGTAAACTCAAATATATTATCGATAAACCCAGATAAATTATTGACTTTTTCAATATAATTCAATAAACCACACCACGGTTTTTGTTTCTGTAAAAGCCCTATATTCGGCAATACACAATGCCCACCAATTCGACCTTCGGGGGGATCAAGCACATACCGGTTCAAATCATTAAGGCCCATATCATTATTTAGAGCATTATAATCTCGATCATATTCTTTAACAAGATTGTATCCCAT
>Ga0265294_10002710_pt1 | contig 23110 bp, 27 predicted proteins | sample MunlanPumphouse3_FD_192504 | JGI IMG/M metagenome (GOLD analysis project Ga0265294, IMG submission 192504) | Groundwater microbial communities from a municipal landfill in Southern Ontario, Canada - Pumphouse #3 | ecosystem: Environmental > Aquatic > Deep subsurface > Groundwater | place... | reverse complement strand
TCTTATAACTCCGATATATTGCAACAATACGCATATAACGTAACATTATTTGAGGTGTATTGCAACTTTGTGCTATATTGTTTGTTATGGGTAAATTTTTAGATTTTGTTACTAGCGAAATGAAGGCAAGGGCTTATAGTAAGCAGACGATTGCTTCTTATACTTCAGCTGTCAAAGAAGTGTATGAATATTTCAATAAATCTCCTAAGGATATTAGCAATAGGGATATGACAAAATTTATTAATATGAAATTTGATAAAGGGTATTCCAATCAAACAATCAGCCTCTACATTAATGCTTTAAATTTTCTTAATAAAGAAATTTATAATAATAAGTGTCGATTTACAAATATAAAACATCCAAAAAAATCAAAGAAACTGCCAGTTGTCTTAACAAAAGATGAAGTGTTAAGACTGATTTCTTGTATTAGCAATCATAAGCACAAAACAATGATATCTTTAGCTTATAGCTCTGGGCTTAGAATAGGAGAAGTTATTACTTTAAGGGTTAAGGATATTTCTATAGAAGAGTTGTTGATAACTATACGGAATGCGAAAGGAAATAAAGATAGGATAACTTTGTTTTCAGATAAACTTTTTGATGACATGAATATTTATTTAAAGGATAAGGCAGCTAATGAATATGTTTTTATTAGTGCTCAAGGTGGTCATTTAGTAAGAGAATCTTTACAAAAAGTTTTCAGAAGAGCTAAAGAAAAAGCAGATATTAAGAAAGATGCTACATTTCACTCTTTACGTCATAGTTTTGCTACACATTTATTAGAGAACGGAACAGACATAAGATATGTTCAGGAATTACTTGGACATAAAGACATTCGTACTACGCAGATTTATACTCAGGTGACAAACCCAGCATTTAAAAGAATAAAAAGTCCTTTGTAGGTTAGGTTTTTCTTTTACATCTTGTTTGTGAATTTGTTTAAGAGCTTCGCTCTTTATCATTTATATAATACAATAATTCTATGGGCAGGGTAATTCTTATATTATTATTGTTATCTTTGCTTTTTGCTCATCCGCATAGTTTTATAGATTATGAAACAACAATATGTTTTGATGATGAAGGCGTTTCGGGCGTTCAGACAACATGGTATTTTGACGAGATGTTTAGTTCTTTTGTGGAAGCTTATGATGTTGATGGTGACAGAATTTTTTCTGATGCTGAGGTTAAAGTATTAAAAGCAGAGGCTTTTGATAATCTAAAGGAACATAATTATTTTTCTAAATTTTACATAGATGGTAAGATTTTTTATCCAACATTTATTAAGGATTTTAAGCCATTCTTTGTGGAAGATAAAATAGTGTATTCATTTTTTGTGCCTTGTCATGTTCAGGCAACAGCTATGCCTAAAGAAATGATTGTAATGTTTTTTGATCCAACATATTACATTCATGTAGATCCTGTAAAGAAAGAAGCTGTGTCCTTTGAAAATGATCATAATTATTCTGTTGTGGTTAATAGAGAGAAGCGAAAACAGGATGCCTATTACCAGAACGTAATTGTTCCAGCGGGTTTTAGAGTTAGGTTTAGTAAAAAATGAAGATTAGGTTGATGATATTGTTATTGTTTGCAGGTTGCTTGTTTGCTAATCCAATGTTGTCTGGTAGTAAAATAAAAGAAGAACGGAAGTGTGTTATTAATGCTTCTATTTTATCACCAGTTGTGGCTCAATTATCAATTATTCAGAAAGATTTAAGAAAAGAAATAGTTGTTAGATCACGGTCTAGTGAGAGAAGCCAGACAGGTGTTATTTTCTTAGTAATGGGGATGGTGTTTTTGTATGGAGTTATTCATGCAATAGGTCCTGGTCATGGAAAAATAATAGCTATTTCTTATTTTATGGGGGAGAAGGCCAATCTTCTGAAAGGAATTTTTTTCGGGTTTGTATTTAGTTTAATACATTCCACATCTGCGTTGATTTTGTTTTTGTCTATGAAAGCATTTGCAATAGTAGCTCCTTTTGTTGGGGCATCTAAGTACGAGATTTTAATGCAGAAATTTAGTTTTTATCTAGTAGCAGCGATAGGCGCATATATGTTAATAAAAGCGCTTAATGATATTAGATCAAATTCGGTTGAGCAGGATACCGTTAATGGAGTTATTTTACCTTTTACTTTGGGATTAGTTCCTTGTCCTGGCACTTTATTGTTTCTTGCTTTTTTTTCATCAATCGGTTTGTTTTGGTTTGGAATTCTTTCTGTTTTTGTAATTGCTTTGGGCATGGCAGTTTCTTTGTCTATTATTTCAATTATAGTGATTATTTTTAGAGATAAAGTAGTTAATCTGATAGGAAGTAAAACTAGAGGGGTGTTTTCTTCTTTATTAAGCATTAGTAGCGCGATTTTTCTGATTATTATTGGTTTGTTGCTAGGCTACTCTTTGTAATTGTTTTCTTTGTCGTTAGTTTAGCTTGAAGCGAGCTTAGGTAGTAGCTTCAATAACTAAAACATCAGAATCGGAAGTAAAGTTTTCTTTATTGAAACTTCCATAGGTGACGATATTGTTAAATCCACAATCATGAAGAAGAGTGAGTAAGTTCTGCGGTCTGATAGGGTATAGGCTTGTCTCTGATATTTTTTCTTCTTTTGTTTTTTTAGAGGTTACGATTGTTCTAAAGATAACCTTTTCATTGTTTAGCAGGTCATATTGTCTCTCAAAGAGGAAGTTGTCTGTTTCTATATTTTTTAACAGAGTGATGTTTTGAGCAAATATTTTCTCATAATTAAGTATTTGAAGGACAAGTTTCCCGTTTTTACGTAGTAGCTGATGACAGCCACTAATAAACATTTGAATGTCTAAGGAAGAGGGTAGATGCACTAAGGTATTTCCAAGACAACTAAGAACTGAAAAGGAGTGGTTGAAAAAGAAATTATCTATGTGTGTCATGTTCATTTGTTTGAAGTCTAGATGATGGCTATGTTGTTTGCTGACAGCTTTTTCTATCATAGAGCGGTCTAGGTCTATGGCCGCAATATAGTTGAAGTGTTTGTCTAGGGCAATTGCTAGTTCGCCTGTACCACAGCCTATTTCAAGTAGATTTTTGGGCTCTGTAATGTTTGTCGCAAGATTTATAAAAAAAGTTTTTTGTGCTTCACTTACAGGAAAAAGTTCATCGTATATGTCTGAAAAGTTTTGATACATTATTTTATTCTTTTATAAATTCCAGTTATCATTTGTGAAAAAGAACTGCCTTTGGAGGAGAACAAAAACTCCTCACTTATTTCTAAAATTTCATCACCATTATTGGCAACAGCAACAATGGTTTTCCCGCCTTCTCCCATTTGGCTACCCAGCGTGGTTTTGTCTTTTTTAATGGTATAGTTTTTATTAATATTCCAAGATGAGTCCTGGTCTAATCTTTTAATGTTAGTTTTCGTCACCCTGTCTGTTGCTTCATCAATTTCTAGCGTAACCTCAAACAGGTTTCCTTTATCTACAGATTCAATAACCTTACCCGTTTGGTGGAGAGAAACGCTTTTGATTTGCTTGTAAACTCTGGTTTGAGCGAAAGTAATCCCAAGAATTATTAAGACTGGGATGATTATTAAAAGAATTTTTTTCATATTATTTCCCCTATTGTATTGTTACAGCATATCCTGAATTTTCCAAGTATCGTTTCAGTTTATTCCCTTGAGTTGCGGTTGGCTGATAGTAGTATTCACCATCTGACTCGATTGTCATTTTTACGTCATTATTTTGATTAAATAGTCTAACCATGACAACTAAGTCTACGTATTGGTCCTTTTGGCTGATTGCTTTAAAGGTAGTTTCTTCATATTTAGTTAAGTCATGCTGGATGTCTTTTGTGTTGAGCTGAGTTGTTTTTTCTTTGTAAGTTTCCAGTTGAGCAGGGATGTACATTTGTCCTAAGTAGATGCGATAGGCGCCTGTATTTTCGTTGCGATATAGAATCTTGTAACCATTGAGCAAGGCATAGTCTGTTAGAAGTGGTGAGAGAGTTTTAACGTCTACATTGTTAACAACCATATTTGTTTGGCAACCAGTTAGAATTAGCATGATTGGCAAAAACAGTATAAATAATATTTTTTTCATAGATATATTATACAACGTTATCAAGGAAATAGTTCCTTATTAAAATTATATCACCTCCCGCCATTTACCAATCGCTTTGCTCTGGTTCATGGCACCTTCCCTTAAAAAGGGAAGGATTGTTTGTATTTAATATTGTTCCTGAGCAATGCTCCCGCAGGTTGAGTGATGAATAATGAAAATAGTTGTAAATCACAGGGTGATGAAAAATTTCCCAAATTTTAATTTTCGAGTTTTGCGAAGGAACGAAGGGTTTATAAGGGCTGCGGAAGCCCTTATAAACTAGCCATATATTCAATCAACTTATCACAAGTTTCGGTGCTTAAACAATGTTCAACTTTACAAGCTTCTGAATCAGCAAAGGCTTCGTCCATACCAAGAATGTGCTGGAAAAAATCTTTTATGGCTAGGTGCCTGGTTTGAATTTTTTTTGCTATTTCTCTCCCCGTAGAAGTAAGCTTTATGTTTTCTCTAGGTTTTTGAGAAACTAACTTTTTTGAAATAAGCGATTTAATCATTTCTATAACAGATGGAGGTTTAATATTAAGCTCTTCCGCTAGATTTTTTACTCTTGTTTCAATATTTTTTTGTTCAAGTACAAGTAGCGCTTCTAAGTAATCTTCCATTGCAGCCGTTGGTTTCATGCAATCGCTCCTTTTTGTTGTTGACATTGTTCTTAAAATATTATAAATTAGGCATACCTAATTTGCAAGTGTTAGGCAAGGAGAAATATGGAAGTAAAATTGTCTGAATTAAAACCAGGAGATAAAGCCGAGATTCTTTCTGTTAAGGCTTTAGGTGAAATACGCCGACGCCTATTAGATCTTGGGGTAACCAAGGGTTTAAAGATTAAGCTTATTAGAAAAGCACCATTGGGAGATCCGATTGAAATATCTTTTCGTGGCTGTTATTTAACCTTGCGAGTGGAAGAAGCCGAGAGTATAAATGTTGTGAAGATTGGTGAGGTTGGTGACGGAAAACCTATGGGCAACCAGAAGAAAATTAAGCATTGTAAAATTGGAGAGCATGATGGCAAGTAATGTTATTACTGTTGCCTTGGCTGGGAACCCAAATAGCGGAAAAACTTCTCTGTTTAACGAGTTGGTTGGAGCAAATCAAAAAGTTGGCAACTGGTCAGGTGTTACAATTGAGAAATCTGAGGGTACAGTAAATCATAATGGCTTTACTCTTAAGTTTGTTGATCTTCCTGGTACATATTCTTTAACGGCCTATTCTCCAGAGGAAGTTATTGCTAGAAATTACCTAATAGAAGAACGACCAGATGTTGTGGTCAATGTTGTTGATGGAACTAATCTAGAAAGGAATCTAGCTCTTACGGTTCAGTTGATGGCACTTGAGGTAAATATGGTGGTTGCCTTAAATATGCATGATGAGGTCGTTAGACAAGGAACGAAAATAGATATTGAACTTCTTGAGAGGTTGTTAGGTTCTCATGTTGTTCCAACCTCGGCAGTCAAAAAAACAGGACTCAATAATTTATTTGATCATATTATTAGAGTTTATTCTGGTTTGATAGTGAGCGCTAAGGACAAGCTTTCTTTTAGTGAACGGATAGAAGAAAAAATTGCTGAGTTGGAGCAGTTGTTAAAAACAGAAAGTGGCCTAGATAAATATTCAACTAGATGGTTAGCTATAAAATTATTAGAAAATGATAAACACGTCTATTCTGAAGTGAAAGAGTATCCTGTTTGGTTAAGAATAGGAAAAATTTTACAAGATACTTATGATGATTTTGAACAAAAGGGATACGACGATCCAGAATTGGTGATAGTTGAAGATATAAATGCATTTATTCGAGGAGCTGTCCAAGAGACAGTAATCTATAAAGTTAGAGAGAGTAAAACTCTTACAGACTGGATAGATACTTTTTTGATAAACAGATTTTTAGGCTTACCTTTTTTCTTTGTAATTATGTGGCTTGTTTTTCAGTTTGCGTTTAGGCTGGGAGAAGCTCCAATGGGGTGGATTGAGTTAGGATTTAAGTATTTAGCCATAGGTGTGGGTTATGTGTTGCCTGCTGGAATACTGCACTCAGTAATTGTAGATGGTATTATTTCTGGTGTTGGCGGGGTTGTGATATTTCTCCCTAATATTGTTTTATTATTTATTGCTTTATCTTTTCTGGAAGCGACTGGCTATATGGCTAGAGCAGCTTTTGTAGTGGATAAAGTAATGCACTTTGTGGGTCTTCATGGTAAGTCTTTTTTGCCCATGATAACTGGGTTTGGTTGTTCTATTCCAGCAATTATGGCAACACGAACACTTAAAAACAGGGGTGACAGAATCGTGACGATGATGATAATCCCCTTCATGAGTTGTGGGGCGAAACTACCTGTTTATGTGTTGCTGATTGGTGCTTTTTTTGCTCCAGAGATGGCAGGAAACGTGTTGTTTGGTGTTTATTTGTTTGGAGTTGCGATAGCGCTTGTTTCTGCAGTTTTATTAAAGAAAACTATTTATAAAGGTGAGTCTGAGCCTTTTGTAATGGAGTTACCACCATACAGAATGCCAACTTTAAAATCTATTTTTTTCCAAGCAAAGATAAAAGCAGAAATGTATTTGAAAAAAGCAGGAACAATTATTTTGCTTGCATCAGTGTTGATTTGGGTGGCAAGCAGTTTTCCGCATAGTCAGGCAATTAAGCAGAACTTTCAGGAGCAGAAGGTTCAGGTCGTTAAAAGTAATTATGTTGATAGTGAAAAGCAGTCCTTGGTTGCTGAATTAGGCCTGATGGAAGCTTCAGCACAATTGGAATACTCTATTGCTGGCAGAGCTGGAAAGCTACTGGAGCCAATTATTAGACCGTTAGGCTTTGATTGGAGAATAGGCATAGCGTTGGTTACTGGGTTAGCTGCAAAAGAGGTTGTTGTCTCTACCTTAAGCACGATATATTCTTTGGGTGAAACTCAAGATGGTATTACTGATTTGAGAGCGGCATTGCAACAAGATCCCAATTTTACGAAGGCAACTGCCTTGTCGTTAATGGTGTTTGTCCTTTTGTATATTCCTTGTGTTGCAGCGATGGCTGTTTTTAGACAAGAAGCTGGTTCTTGGAAAATAGTAGGTATTTATTCTGTCTATGCTCTTTCGGTTGCGTGGTTAGCTTCATTTGTTGTTTATAGGGTTGGCTTGCTTTTATTGTAGCCCCCCTCAGTCACCTTCAGTGATAGCTCCCCACTTAAGGGTGAGCAGAATTGGTTGTTTACTCAATAAACTTTATTTCATAGCTAACTTTAGCTAATTGCTTTAGTATTTGGTTAACTCCACAGTATTTTTCTAGTGATAAATCGATAGCTTTTTTTGCTTTGTCCTTTGGGACACTTTTATCAAATTCATAAATTAGGTGGATTTCTTTATAGTATTTAGGATGTTCAGCGGATAGTTCTGCATTAACTTTTATGTTGAAGTGCTTTGGCGTATGTTTCATCTTGATTAGAATACCAACAACATCCATGCCTGAGCACCCACTAAGACTTGTTAATAAAAGTTTTTTAGGACTGACGCCCGCATTATTTCCTTCATTATCAGTTATCGCGTCTAGTGTGATTTTTTGGCTGTCGATTGCGGATTCAAAGCGCATGTTGTTAATCCAAGTCGTTGAAGTTGAGTGTGTCATTTAATCCTCCCTGTATAAGTTTATATTATTATAAAACATAAAACAGACTAAAGCATGTGCTTCCCTTTATTGATGCTATATATTTGTGAAAAATAATTGGTCGTTTCATGTATAATGCATATATGGAAATTCTTCAAAGCCTGTTTATTCTTTTAATTTTAATGGGAGTCGGTGTGTTAAGCCGGAGACTTTCAATTTTTCAGAAGTCTGATGTAAAAGTAATCTCTTCTTTTGTTTACCATTTTAGTTTGCCTGCTTTGTTTCTGGCTAAAATATCACAAATAGATTTTTCGCAACTTGACCCTGTGCTTTTGTGGGGTTCGGTAGTGCCGATACTTTTGATCTGGATAGTTTTGATATTTGCCTATATTTTAAATGCTATTAATCGAGATACGTTTATCTTGCTGTCGCTGTCAATTGTTATGGGCAGTAATGCTTTTTTTGGATTAGCTTTTTTTGAATTTTTCCAAAACGGGTTACATTATAACAGCTCAGTGATAGCAGCTTCAGTTTTGGGTGCAATCGGCATCTTTTTAAGTTTATTAATGTTTGAGTTTTCCCAAGGTAATATGAGCATTGGAAAGATTTTTAGAAATCTGAGAAAAAATCCTTTGCTTATCTCTATTTTTGTTGGTTTATTTTTTTCAATTATAGGCTTTAGGGAAAGCTTCCTACATTCTGCTTTTGAGATGTTGGGTAATGCTTCTGGTAGTATTGCGGTTTTTTCTTTGGGTATTTTTCTATATGATAGTTTTTCCTTGGATAAAGCTAAGTTGGCAATGTTCTATTCATTGTTTAGATTTATTAGTTTAGCAGTAGGAGTAGTTTTGTCTTTACTGTTTTTAAAAGTATTCTACTCCGAGGGCTTTTTGTTTGATATGCAACAGTTTTTGCTTTTACAGGCGGCTATCCCAGCAGCAGTATCACTTGTGATTTTTGCTGAGAGGTATCAGTACAAAGTTTCAGAAATTACAGGGATAGTTATTCTTACCTCAGTGCTTAGTTTTGTTTTTATTCTCTTAAATTACGTATTATCTTTTGTGATTTTTTAATTGGTTCCCCGCTACTAGCTTGGTTCAAAAGAAACGAAGCCCGTTGCGGGGAACTAATTTAGTTTTTTAACCAATCATTGATTTAATATCACTTTGAACATCTGTAATTCCAGCAAGGCCAAACTTTTCAACTAATATTTTAGTTACATTTGGCGAGAGGAAACTAGGTAACGTTGGTCCTAGGTGAATATTTTTAACACCAAGTGCTAGAAGTGCTAGTAGTACAATCACTGCCTTTTGTTCATACCAAGCGATGTTATAAACAATAGGTAAATCATTAATATCCTTTAGACCAAAGACTTCTTGTAATTTTAGAGCAATTACAACTAAGGAATAGGAATCGTTACATTGTCCAGCATCAAGTACTCTGGGAATGCCACCAATATCGCCAAGGTTTAGCTTGTTGTAACGATATTTTGCGCAACCAGCAGTTAATATTACTGTATCTTGTGGGAGCTCTTGTGCAAATTCAGAATAATATTCTCTTGATTGCATTCTTCCGTCACACCCAGCCATTACTACGAACTTTTTAATAGCTCCAGACTTTACGGCATCTACTACTTTGTCCGCAAGTGCTAACACTTGTGCGTGAGCGAACCCACCAACAAGTGTTCCTGTTTCAATTTCCGTTGGAGCAGGTAGTCTTTTTGCATGTTCGATAATTATAGAAAAGTCTTTTGCTTGACCAGCGATTCTATCAGCAATATGAGGAAAACCGTCGAATCCTGCTACTCCAGTGGTATAGATTCTGTCTTTGTAAGAAGCTTTAGGTGGAGTAATGCAATTTGTAGTAAAAAGGACAGGCCCATTGAATTTCTCAAACTCTTCGTTTTGTTTCCACCAAGCGTTTCCATAGTTGCCAACAAAATGATCGTACCTCTTAAACTTTGGATAGTAGTTAGCGGGAAGCATTTCACTGTGAGTATAAACATCTACCCCAGTACCAGCAGTTTGTGCTAATAATTCTTCCATATCCTTTAAGTCATGGCCACTGATAAGAATAGCGGGATTGTTCCTTACACCAAGATTAACTTCGGTTATTTCAGGGTTTCCGTAAGCAGAAGTGTTAGCTGTATCTAATAGCGCCATTGCTGTTACGCCAAACTGACCAGTTTCAATGGTCAATGCTAACAGATCATCGATTGAAGCATTTTCATCATCAACCATTGCAAGTGCTTTTATAACAAAATTGGTGATCTTTTCGTCATGGTGACCTAGGTTTGCGGCGTGTTCAGCATAAGCAGCTAGTCCTTTTAGTCCAAAGACAACAAGGGATTTAAGAGCTCTAGCATCATCATTAACGATAGTTTCAAAACCAACGTCAGCAGACTTGGCGATAAGTTCAGCATCGCCAGCATAAGCTAGCTCGGTATCTGTAAGAATAAGTCCTTTTCTAATGCTCCTTAAGATGTCTGATTGGCTGAAGTTTGCGTTAGTGATGGTTTGAAATAAGCTTTTTAATAGATATGACGTTACTTCTTCACTTGCCTTGCTTCCTTTGAGCTTTACGGCTAGTTTTTGTAACGTGTCGACTAACAAGTCTTGTAGATTGGAAACAATTTCGTTTTTTCCACAGACTCCTACTTTTGTGCAAGCAACTCCTCTGGCTGCTTCCTGACATTGATTACAGTACATACTCATATTTTTATTCTCCTTTGTTTATTGGTTGCCGAGTGATTTCCGCATCTCGATACAATTGCTTAGCAATCACTCGATGAGCGGAAATATTATCGAGGCGTTATCTTATCTTACCATCAACAGTGATAATTTCCTCAAGATATGGAAGTTTTTTGCCTGATTTGTTTATAGCCTCTTTAACTATCTGGCTAAGTCCACCACAACAAGGCACTTCCATTCTAATAACAGTTATTGATGTAATTTCTCCTTCCGTGATGATTTGTGTAAGTTTATCTACATATGGTTCCGTTCTATCTAGTTTTGGGCAAGCAACAACCACAATATGATCTTTAATGAAATCATGATGAAAGTTGCCATAGGAAAAAGCTGAACAAGTGGCCGCCACGAGTAAGTTGGCGCCTTTTAGATATGGGGCTTGTGGGTTAATTAAGTGTAACTGAACGGGCCATTGCTGTAACTCGCTTTGACCTTGTGGATTATCTGCTTTCTTTTCTTCTTTGGGTTCAACGAAGCTTCTGTCAAAAGCCATACTTGGGCATCCACATGCGTGGTCTTCTTTTTTCGCTATTTTTAACTTTGGATTGTCTTTGCTCTTCAAGTGTTTTTCCACAGCCTCTTCATCAAAGGCCGCTACATCTTTTTCTATAATTTTAAGAGCATCAACAGGACAGTTACCTATGCAGGCACCTAGTCCATCACAAAATTGTTCTTTCACAACTTTGGCTTTACCATTTACAAGTTGTAGTGCACCCTCCGCACAGTCAACAATACAGTTCCCGCACCCGTTACATTTTTCTTCATTAATCTCAATAAACTTTCTCATTACCATAGTTAATTCCTTCCCCTCCCTCTGTCCCCTCTCCTGAAAGAGAGAGGATCAGACGGAAAATTCTTTTTTGTTACGTATATTTTGATATACTATGGTGATATATTAATTGACTTAAGTCAAAACAGAAAGAAACGGTATTATTATGAAGATTGATTGGGAAAACAAGTTGGAAGGACTAGGCAAAAAAAGATCTGTTCTTCAAGGTGAAACGCTTTTTTATTTAGAAGAGGAAGCTAATACTTTTTATTTATTGCTAAGTGGGCAGATTAGTTTGTATAAGTTAAATCAAGACGGGAAAGAAACAACTATTAGAAAGGTGATACCTGGTGAGATTTTTGCAGAGGTAATGGTTTTTACAGATAGCAAGTATCCAGTGGGTGCATCAGTAGACAAAGATAGCATGATAATAGAATATGCCAAAAAAGAGATTTTGCTGGAAATTAAAAAAGATAATGAGTTGAGTATGTTTTTTATAAAAGTTCTTTCTCAAAGATGTCTTATGTTAAATGAGAAGATTTATCAGTTTAGTTTGCAGGATGTTTCTTCACGGTTAGCTAGTTTTATTTTGCAGTATATAGCTGATAATAATCTTTTAGAAAAAGCAGAATTGGCAGAACCCATTGAAATGACAATTTCCAAGAAAGAAATCGCTACTTCCATAGGGACTATACCCGAAACACTCTCAAGGAATTTTCAGAAGCTTCATCAATTGGGAATTTTGAAGGTTTTCGGAAAAACAGTTGTTGTTCAAAATTTTGCAAAGTTAAGGAATTTGGCAGGAACGTAGTATGTTTGTATTTCAAGATGTTAGGTTTTTAGATTTTCTCAGTATTTCAGATTTGTATATCCCTCATGGCATGGTTGTTTCACTTGTTGGAGAAAGTGGTAGTGGAAAGACAACTGTTTTAAGGCTTTTAAATAAAATGATTTCACCAAATCATGGGAAAATATTTTTTCAAGAAGAAGATTTATCAATGATTAATTCTATAGAACATAGACGAAAAGTGGTTATGCTTTCCCAGACTCCAGTTATGTTTGGAGAAACAGTTAAGGATAGTCTTCTAGCTGGTATTATTTTTCAGGAAAAAACAATTCCTAAGGATGAAGAGCTGGATTCTATGCTTGATAAATTAAAAATTAAAAAAAAGCTGGAACAGAATATTTTGACTTTATCAGGTGGCGAAAAACAAAGGCTGGCTTTAGCAAGAATACTATTACTGGACCCAGAGGTTCTTTTGCTGGATGAGCCATCTTCAGCCTTGGATGAAGAAACTGCAAATAGCATTATTCAGATGACAACAAAGTTTGCGAAAGAAAAAAACAAGACAGTTGTTATGGTTACACATTCTAAACAAATGGCAGATAAGTACTCTGATGTAATTGTAGAAATGCCTTCTGCTAAGATAGTGAGTGGAGCAAGATTATGGACGGTATAATAGTTTTATCAGTTGCCCAATTAGCCTTTGCTTATTTTTTTGTGTTAATAGTTTTATTTATTTTGAGGATACGAGGCATTAACAGAGAAAAGGAACTATTGATCTCTTCGATAAGGATGACTTTGCAGCTAATCCTTGCTGGGTATTTGCTTGTCTATATTTTTAGTAACCCAGCGCCATATATAACAGTTTTGATTATTTTGATTATGGAAGCTTATGCTATTTATACTATTTTTAAGAAGTTTAAAAATAGACTCAGTAAAAAATTAAAAATAGTTATAACCTTTTCGATGGTGAGTGGAACAGTTTTTTGTTTATTGTATTTTCTTTTAGTTGTTATCAGAATATCGCCTTGGTACAATCCACAGTATTTTATACCGATTGCTGGGATGCTGATTGGAAATTCTATGACAGGAGTATCTTTGGGCGTAAAGTCCCTGATTGACGGGATGCAAGTTCAGAGAAATTTGGTTGAAGAAACTCTTTTATTGGGAGCAACTCCAAAAAGAGCTACTCGAGATATTATTAATAGCACTTTTGATTCAGCTATTATGCCAACAATTAACTCCATGCTCGGAATGGGGATTATTTTTTTACCAGGGATGATGACTGGTCAGATATTATCTGGAACTTCTCCAACAATCGCCATAACTTATCAAATAGCAATAATGCTAGGGATACTTGGTTCGGTGAGTTTAACTGTAATAAGCATGCTTCAGTTTGGTTATTTAACTTTCTTTAATAAACAAGACCAGCTAGTTTAATTGCTGTCGCTAATGTGTCCAATCAATTATTTTAATATTAGGTCCGAGTTTTTTTATTACACTATCTTTCATTTGTTGAAAATGTGGACAAGGAAAACCAATGGGGTTGCCCTTGCTGATACAGGAAGCAAACATTATTACTTCAGCGCCTTTTTCTTGCATCATTTTAGCTCTGGAAACAGCTCTTTTTCCAGGACATCCACCACAAGACACGAACCCAATAATCTCGCTTTTACCAATTTCTTCAAAAGCTAACTTTCCTTCTAATGCTACCTTGAAATCCGTAGTTCCGGGGCACATGTCTTCTGTTTGTTGGCAGCGGATTATTCCTACTTTCACAAGATTAGTCCAGTTACTTCAGCTTCAAAGACAAGGTGTCCATCAACATAGCCCTGAGTAGAGAAAATTGCTATTCTTGATCTAAGTGCAGTTGCTTTTGCTACCATCACAAGTGTTTGTCCTGGCAACACTGCTCCTCTAAATTTAACGTTATTTACTCCACCAAAACCGAAGAATTTAGTACCATTTGTTTGAAATTTTTCGTGAAACATGACGGACCCAAGTTGGGCTGCCATTTCTATCATCATAACTCCTGGCATAATTGGTCTTCCAGGGATATGTCCTCTTGTCCAGAATTCATCCATTGCCTGTTTTTTGAGACCTACAATAATAAGATTTTCTAAGTCTATGTAAGCAATTTTATCTAATTGTTCAAACTCATCTCGTTGGGCATTCAGTTCCAGAATTCTTTCTTTTGTTACCGCTGTTTTTTTTAAGTCTATTAGCGCTAAATCAATGATTGGTTGTACGGCCATATGCTCTTATCCTCCAAGTTTTTTTACTATTGTAACATGTCTAATGTTTACCGCAAGAATTACAGCATCCTGTACATTGTTCTTCTGGTAGTCCGACACCAGTAGTTTTAACCAAATAGTCATTGATTGCCGCATGAATAGCCTCTTCAGCTAAGACGGAGCAGTGTATTTTTACAGGAGGTAAGCCATCCAAGGCTTCCATAACGGCTTTGTTTGTTACTTTAAGCGCGTCATCGATACTTTTACCCTTAATTAGCTCTGTTGCCATTGAGCTTGTAGCAACTGCCGCGCCACAACCAAATGTTTTGAAGCTAGCATCAGTGATTACCTTGTCGCTTACTTTTATGTACACTTGCATAATGTCGCCACACTTTGCATTACCAACAGTGCCAATACCATCTGCGTCCTTTAGTTCTCCTACGTTTCTTGGACTATTAAAATGATCTAATACCTTTTCACTATAATTCATACCCATTTCTTTTTCCTCCTTTTTTACCCTTCCGTCTCAACTTTGTTGAGACACATTTCGACATGCTCAACGCATCACCTTTCCTTAATAAGGGAAGGTGGATTCATTATTGAATCCGGAGGGGCGATTTTTACTATTGTACAGTGGACTCATGGCCCTTAGCTTTTCAACAATTTTTGGTAAAACTTCAATTACTTGTTTGATATCATCTTGAGTGGTTTTTCGTCCTAGACTAAATCTAAGTGAGCCATGTGCATGCTCATGTGGTATACCCATAGCAAGTAAAACATGAGAAGGATCAAGTGAGCCAGAAGTACAAGCAGACCCTGAAGAAGCATAGATGTTATTATTGTTAAGTAATAGCAACATGCCTTCACCTTCGATGTATTTTATAATTATATTTAGCGTATTTGCTAGCCTGTTTTCTACATGACCATTAAGTTGAGACTCTGGTATGAGTGCAAGTAACTGCTGCTCAAGTTCATCACGTAGAGCTTTTTCTTTATTCCAGTCTTCTTCCCAGTTTTGCATAGCAATTTCTAAGGCTTTTGTTGTTCCTATTATTCCCGCAGTATTTTCGGTTCCCGCTCTTAGCTTAAACTCTTGTCCGCCACCTTGGATGATGTTGTGGATTTTGATTCCTTTTTTCACAAAAAGACCACCAACACCTTTTGGGCCATAGAATTTGTGTGCAGAGAAACTTAATAAATCGACGCCTAAATCATCAATGTTTATTTCCTGCTTTCCAACAATTTGAACAGCGTCGGTGTGAACAGCAACCTTGTTTTGGTGAGCAATGTTAATGATTTCTTTGATAGGCTGGATGACACCGGTTTCGTTGTTTGCATACATAATGCTTATTAAAAGAGTATCAGCCTGGATTGCTTTTTTTAGTTCTTCTAATTTAACAATACCAGTTGTGTCTACTGGAAGATAAGTTACAGTAAATCCTTCCTTTTCAAGCTGCTCGCAAGTATGCAGTACTGCATGATGCTCTATTTGTGAGGTAATGATATGTTTCCCTTTGTTTTGGTTAGCATAAGCGTAACCTTTAATTGCAAGATTGTCGGATTCGCTTCCTCCTCCTGTAAAAATTAATTTTCCATTTTTAGCATGAAGTAGTTCTTGTATTTTCTCTCTTGCAGCTTGAATGTCGTTGCTAACGTTTTGGCTGAGGATATAGATGCCTGATGGATTCGCAAATTTCTCCGTGAAATAGGGAATCATCGCTTCAACAACTTTTGGTTCTACATATGTTGTAGCATTATGGTCTAAGTAGATTTCTGAATTCATTTTATACCTTCCTTTTATAGTTATTTATTAAGTCTTGAATCGTTTTTTCCTTTAAATAGTCCACATATAGATGCTTCATATCTACCCAAAGACCTCTAGTTGGGCAGATGCTTGAAGAATTACATGATGTGGGCGTTTCTACACAGTTCATTTCAAAAAACTCGCCTTGTAGTGTATTGAAGATATCATATAGGAAGATTTCCTTAGGGGGCTTGGATAGGGAGTATCCGCCATTATTTCCTCTTGTGGAATTTAAGATGTTGAGTGGCCTCAAGATGGTTACAATTTGTTCTAGATACTTTATAGAGATATTTTCTTTGTCAGTAACTTCTTTTAAGGTAATATTTTTGCCTTCTTGGTTGGCACCCAAATATATTAAAAACTTTAATCCATATCTTAATTTTGTTGATACTTTCATTTCATACTATTCCTACTTGTTTTGTATGATTATAAATGTTAGGCTTATTGAAGTCAACAAGAAAGATGTGTATGTTGTGAAAATTAAAATATTGTTAATAAGTTTAATAGCATTATTAGGAGGTGTTGTTATGGGAAAAAGTAGCGAACAGTTAGCAACTTTTGCAGGTGGATGTTTTTGGTGTATGGAGCCACCATTTAGACAAATAGCGGGTGTTATCGAGGTGTTACCTGGATATACTGGTGGGCAGACTAAGAACCCAACTTATGAGGCAGTGTCTTCTGGTAGGACAGGGCATTATGAGGTAGTACAAATAAAGTATGATGTTAGTAAAGTTTCATATGAAAAACTACTAGATACATTTTGGCAGCAAATAGACCCAACTGATGAAGGCGGACAGTTTGCTGATAGAGGAACCCAGTATCAGACAGCTATTTTTTATCATGATAATGAGCAACAGAATATTGCGCTTAAATCAATTGAGCAACTCAATAAGTCTGGTAAGTTTGCAAAGAAGATTGTCGTAGCTGTTTTGCCTGCAACCGCTTTTTATAAGGCAGAGAATTATCATATAGGGTATTTTTTGACCAACGAAGCTCGTTATAATTCTTATAAAAAAGCGTCTGGTCGAGAAGATTATATTAAGAAAGTTTGGAAAAAAGAGGAACTCCCTCAGTCAGCTAAAGCTGACAGCTCCCTACATGAGGGAGCCTTCGAAGCGTCTTCATCATTTAGGGGGATGTCGCGAAGTGATAAGGGGAATAAATCATTAGACAAGAAGGAACTTAAAAAGAAACTTACGGCAGTGCAATATGATGTTACGCAACAATGTAGCACTGAGCCAGCCTTTAAAAATGAGTATTGGGATAATAAAAAGACCGGCATTTATGTAGATGTTGTTTCTGGTGAGCCATTGTTTAGTTCAAGTGATAAGTTTGATTCTGGTACTGGATGGCCTAGTTTCACTAAGCCGATTGAAGCGGGAAACGTGGAAGAGCATGCAGATATTAGTTATGGCATGAAGCGGATAGAGGTTAAAAGTAGCGAAGCAGCTTCACATTTAGGGCACGTGTTTGAGGATGGACCTGGGCCGAATGGCTTAAGATATTGTATTAATTCTGCGTCACTTAAGTTTATTCCCAAGGAAGATATGCAAAAAGAAGGCTATGGGCAGTATTTGTATTTATTAAAATAGGGCACTCCACCCAGAAGCGAAGGATGAGCTTAGTGACTACCCTCGAAGAGTGCAAATATAAAATTGTAGAAATTTCGAGGTCATTTTATTTTACACGTTGGCAGTAAAAAACGGTATAGATTTTTAGTAAGGTTTAATTTTGCGCTTTCAGGGCATATTATTATTTATGAGAAATAAGATAATCGCTTTTGCAGAACCCACTAAGCATTGTACCGTAAACGTACTTTTAAAAGATAACAGAGGACTGTTATTTGCTAAAGAAGCATTATCATATTTATCAATGATTTTTCCAGATATTAAGATAAATTTAAGAGCAGTGAAAAAAGGAGTTAGTTTAAATCCTGTTAATATAGCGGTAAAAGTAAGTAATAGGATTTGGGGTAATGGACCTATTCTTTCGAGGGCATCACATTATAATGATAAGATTCCAGGTGGAAACCATATGTTTTTGTTAAATGACGATGACTCAATTCTTGTTCATGAGTTGGTTCATGCTCTTGAACGTAAGGGGCTGATAGCTGAGAAATCAGATTCATATTTGGCATTATTACTTGATCGATATTATTCTTTTAAGCAATTAGGCAAGGTTAGCAGTATGTTTAAGGAGTATGAAATTGGAAGAGCTTTTTATAGGAATGTTGTAGATGGCAAGAATCCTGCAATTAAAAAAGACTATTTATTGATTGTTAATGATTTCAATGCAATTGGGCTAAAAGGTAGTGACTTAGAAAAGGAAATTGGTTATTTTGCAGGAGAGTTCTTCTTTGGGGTTGTGGTAGAGGCTGAGAGCCAAGGGGCTGAAGGTATTGATACTGTTAGGTTTATTAGGTTACTCTCAGAAGGCAATTCTTTAGAGAAGTCTTTATATGAAGCATATGGAATAAATATTTGATTGTTCTAAAGGTTAGATAAATGTTTTTTAATTATTTGGTGTTTACTTTAAAGGGGTCGCTATTCGATCCCCAATAAAGACTTAAGTGTGGAAATGGAATTTCAATGCCCTTTGCATCAAAAGCTTCTTTTAATCTGAGTCGATATTCTCTACCAACCGTCCATTGCATTATAGGTTTTGTTTTGATTCTAGCTTTTATTATAATTGCACTATCAGCAAATTTATCTAAGCCCATAACCTCTAGTGGTTCGAGGATATCTTTTTTGAACTTGGGGTCTTTTGCTAGGTCGTCTCCAACTTTTTGCATAACTTTCATGACTTCAGCAATATTTTCTTTATAGGCTACGCCTATATCAAACACCATTGCAGACCATTCTTTAGTAACATTTGATAATGAATTTATTTTTCCGTTTTGAAAAATATGGACAACTCCGGAGACATCTCTTAAGACAGTTGTTCTTAATCCTATTTTTTCAACCAATCCTCCGGTTCCATTAATAATGGCTACGTCGCGTTTTCTGATTTGATTCTCAAAGATTATAAACATACCAGAAATTATGTCTCTAACTAGTTCTTGAGCACCAAAGCCTACGGCTAAACCTAAAATTCCAGCACCAGCCAGAATAGGCCTAACATCTATGCCGATTTTACCAAGAAAAAAGAAAATTATAGTTGCATAAATAATGGCATCGGCGGTAGCAGTTAATAGCCCCTTAATAGTAGAAACTCTTTTTTGGAACTCTAGCATTTCTTCGTGGTTTATTTTTTCCACACCAGAAACAACTATTTTTTGAATGGTTTTTCCTATAACCCGAACTATTTTTAAGGCGATAAGAGCAAAGAGAACAACAAAAAATATTTGAATTGATATTTCAATGAGTTTTACTTGATATTTTGATAATAATTCCATTAAATTCATATTATTAGGGTACTGGTTTTATATAAATCCTGCAAGTGGTTTTGTATTATTAGATTTACAAGAAGTGGTTCTAACTTTAAAATGAATTCTGAAAAATGAAGACATTAATGGTTTTAACAATATTGGGGATAGGTCTCTCTTTCTTTAAAGATAGAGAGAAAACTTTGCAAGGAATTCGCAAGGGACTTAAAATGTTTGCTGGAATTTTACCGGCTTTAATTTATATTCTTATCTTGGTTAGTGTTCTCTTGTGGATTTTTCCTAAAGAAACTATTTCCAGTTTTTTAGGTTATGGATCTGGCTGGATTAGTTTTTTTGTAGCGGGCATTATAGGTGCGATTTCTTTAATCCCTGGCTTCGTCGCTTATCCTTTAGCTAATGTTTTATTAAAAAGCGGTGTTTCTTATCAGATTTTAGCGGTGTTTATTACTACTCTGATGATGGTTGGAGTTTTAACATTGCCAATAGAAGCAAAATACTTCGGTTGGAGGTCTAGTATCATTCGCAACGTACTTAGCTTTATTGCGGCCATTATAATCGGTTTTTTGATGAGGTTCTTTTTATGAATGCATTAGTAATTATTTTAAATAACTTTTGGATGTTCTTTCGAGAAATGATTATGTTCCTTCCCTTAATGTTCGTTTTAGTTGGATTAATTGATGTTTGGTTTCCAAAAGAAAAAGTTGAAAAACATATTAACAAAGAGTCTGGAATTAAGGGGATGTTTCTTGTTGTATTACTTGCGATGTTTCAAGCTGGACCATTGTATGGTGCTTTTCCTGTAGCAGCGTTATTGTGGAAAAAAGGATCTAGCATAAAAAATATTTTTATTTATTTAGGAGCTTTTTCAACATTAAAAATACCAATGCTTTCTTTTGAAATAGGTTTTTTAGGCTTAAAGTTTACTCTTTTAAGAACTCTTTTCACGTTACCTTTGTTCATTATAATTGGCTATATAATGGAATGGGCATTAAAGGATACTGATTTTGAGGTTAAAACAGTAGAAAAAGAAAAAGCCAAAAAATCAATCAAGGTTTAAGCTTTTGCTATCGTTTTCCCTAGTTCTCTCGCTAATTCTTTTGCCTTTTCATCAGGGTTCCACTGGTTTTTTAATCCCTCATTAATAACTTCAAAGCCTGCCTCAGACAATGAATCATTTAGCACCTTTACTGATTCTCCACTCCATCCGTAACATCCAAAAGCTGCTGCCTTTTTCCCTTTAAACTTCATTTCTTTGACTAAATGAACGAGTCCTGCCATGGAATGTAAGATGCTATTAGAAACAGTGGGCGAGCCAAAGATGACAGTTTTTGACCTGAACACTTCAGTAATCAAATCATTATCATCACTTCTTGCATGATTATAAATTTTTATAACTACATCTGAATCGACAGAGCGGATTCCTTCTGCTATTTGCTCGGCTAGTGTTCTTGTGCCATTCCACATCGTATTGTAAATAATAGTAATTTGGTTTTCTTGATAATTATTCGCCCACTCAGCATACTTTTCAATAATTTGTGTTGGGTTATCTCTCCAGATTACTCCATGGCTTGTGGCAATAATGTCGATTGGTAGTTTTAATGATAAAATTTCATCAATTTTCTTTGTTAAGATTGCACTGAAAGGCGTTAAAATGTTGGCATAATACTTCATTGCTTCATTAAAAAGATCACATTGGTCTACTAAATCGTTAAAGAGCTGGTCGTTTGCAAAGTGCTGACCAAAAGCATCATTACTGAACAGTATATTGTCTTTTGTAAGATACGTTGCCATGCTGTCTGGCCAATGTAGCATTTTCATTTCAATAAATATCAATTGTTTGCCGTTTCCAATGTCCAGACTGTCACCTGTTTTTACTTCTTTAAAATTCCAATCTTTGTGATATTGGCCCTTTAATGATTTGATTGAGTTTGCGGTGCAGTAAATGGGAGTATTAGGAATTTTTTCCATCAAAGCTGTAAGGGCTCCGCTATGGTCCACTTCTCCATGATTCATTATAATAAAATCAATTTTTTTCAAATCAACTTCTGTGGATAAGTTTTGAACAAATTCATCCGCAAAAGGCAACCAAACAGTGTCGATTAATACTGTTTTTTCTTCTTTAATTAAGTAGGAATTGTAGGTGGAGCCTTTGTGAGTTGATAGTTCATCACCGTGAAAACTCTGTAGTTCCCAATCAATTTTACCTACCCAGTCAACATTGTTTTTTATATTTTTTTTCATAATGACACCATCCCTGTAACTTGTATTAATTTATAAAGATTATAGCGTACTAACTTTTTAAAACCAAACAGGTTATTGCTAGATGGAATTAATAAAGAGGAGCTGGAGAATATAAACGGTTATAGTTGCTGGTGTTTTAACAAGAAAACATCAAACAAAAAGCTTTTAAATTCCTAGAATTATTCGAGCAGTATTGAAATAAAGAAATAAACCCGTGATATCAACCACGGTTGTAAGAACAGGGTTGGCAACTACTGCGGGGTCGAGTTTTAGCTTGCTTGCAAGTATCGGTAACATGGAGCCTATCATGGTTGAGGTAATAACTTGTAAACTTAAACCAATGGAGACAGCAAGAGCTATTCTTGTGAGCGTTAGATTCTCGGGGATAACTACTCCTGATGTAAAGAAAATTATTTTGGCAGCTACTAGAACAGCCAGAACACCAGCTAGCATCAAAGAGATACTCAATTCTTTAAATAAAATTCTAAAGACGTCTTTAGAAGAAACTTCTTTTAAAGACAATGCTCTTACTATAACTGTAGCAGATTGGTTGCCTGAGTTGCCCCCTGCATCAACAAGCATTGGCATATAGAGTGCAAGCAACATAAGGTTAAAGAGTGTAGCTTCAAAATGATGGATGATCATGCCGGGAATTAGCCCCACCATTGCTAGTACAACAATCCACACCGACCTATCTTTAAAGTGTGTCCAAGCCGACTTTTTTAGATAGGCACCAGCTTCGTGACTACCAGAAATAGCCATTAATTTTTCAATATCTTCCGTTTGTTCTTGGGTGATAACATCGATGGCATCATCGTGGGTAATAATGCCAACAAGTGCATTATTTTCATCAACAACAGGTATAGCAATAAGGTCGTACTTTTGGAGTCGCCTGGCTGCATCTTCTTGATCTTCGGTTACTAGGCAGGTGATAGGCTCTTGTTGCATAATATCTTCTAGTTTGAGGCTTGGTTTGGCAATAAGGAGGTCTTTTAGTGAAACAAATCCTTTTAGTTTTCTATCCTGGTCAACGATGTATGAATAATAAATGGTTTCTGTATCAGGAGCTTCTTTTCTGATTTTTTCTATTGCTTCAGTGACTGTGTTTTTTTCAAAGAGAGCTACATATTCCGAAGTCATTACTGAACCAGCGGTTTTTTCTGGGTAGGAGGATAGTTTGAGGATGTCTTCTCTTTCTGCTTGAGCTAGAGCAGGTATGAGTAAGTCTTGGATTTCTTTAGAAAGTTTTTTAAAAAGATCAGCTCGATCGTCTGGGGGCATATCTGTAAAAATTTGAGAAAGCGAACGCCTAGACAATCTTTCTGCAATTAGTATTTGTGTTTCGAGGTGGATGTGGCTAAAAATTTCGGCGCGCACTTTGGAATCTAATTTCAAGAGTAGCTTCCAGATAATGCTTGGGTCTATGGTAGAAATAAGCTCAGCTGATTCAGCGGGATGCTGT
>Ga0265294_10002709_pt1 | contig 23116 bp, 24 predicted proteins | sample MunlanPumphouse3_FD_192504 | JGI IMG/M metagenome (GOLD analysis project Ga0265294, IMG submission 192504) | Groundwater microbial communities from a municipal landfill in Southern Ontario, Canada - Pumphouse #3 | ecosystem: Environmental > Aquatic > Deep subsurface > Groundwater | place... | reverse complement strand
TTTGTGGGTCACTACATTGACTTTCAAAAAATTCTGATCTAAAAATATCAGATAGTTAGATGACTCATATGGCTCAATTTGGCCAAATTTCATCCTCTACGCCATCAATTTTGGCGAACTTGGGTTAGAACGGCCTTCCCGGATGATCCGCTGCAAAAACATATTTTTCTGGCTCAGATAATTATGTGCCTCGTCAATGACAAGGATGGTGCGTATGGTACGACGACCTTCTTTTACGGGGCTGTCAGGCAAAAGCGCCATTTCCTTATAGAGCCGCTCTATGACCAGATAGGCGACCAGTTCCTTTAATACCGGCATGGCATGCACATCAATCAGTATGGTCCGGCTGGAAAGCCGGTCGATGGGAGGGATATCGCTTCCGTGACGCCAGAAAAGGTCGAAATCCGCCAAATCCCGCAGCACCTCGATGAGGCTGTCGTCCTTTTTATTATCTTCCTCGTACATCGATGTAACCATTTGATACACATCATGAAAATCCGGATAGGGTGCCGCAGTGTCGGCCCGCTGCGCATAAGCGGCCCGAATCGCCTCGGTCAGCGCGCCTTTCTGCACTACCCCCAGTTTGCTGTTGATGGATGCAAAGCTCTCGGCCTTTTCACGGGCCGACACATTGACGGTTTGCTCATCATAGGCCGGCAACACAAAGGGGTTGATGGGCAGGCTTTGCCCTCCCTGAAGCAACCGAAACGGTTGGACCTTGGCCACATCCAGGAAACGCTCATTGTCAACCACATCGCCCTTGTAATCAAAATACACAAAATTCGTCTGATAATTCGACTGCAGGCGAATATCTGCCAGAATTTTTAAAATGAACTGCGTTTTCCCCGTGCCCGGTTTACCCATGATGGCCAGGTGCGAGTTGGCGTGTTTGGCGGTATTGTTGATTTCCATGATAAGTTCATTGCGTTGCAGAAGGGTTCGGCCGATAAAGATATCCAGACCTTGTCCGGCCGTTTCACGGCGGCCACCAAATTCGACTTCGTCTACCAGACGCATCTGAAGGCTGTCTGCATCACGTCCGCACTCCTGAAACATTTGGCCCAGCAGCACCGCTCCGCTATCAATGTGATTTTTCACGATGGATCGATTTGAAAAAAACTGGTCTTCGCTCATATCTCGCCGTTGATAGACATGGCAGATCAACGCCCGCATAAACACTTCATCCTCTCCGACAAAGGTAGGACGTTTCATCTCCGCCCCGGTAAAGCTCGTACTCGGAGCAACAACCGGGCCTTCCTTCGAGAGAGACAGTGCAAAGGCCATGCGGGCCAATGTCGCTTTTTCCAGTTTGGTTTCAAAACGCAGGGCGCTGAGCACCTCGTCTGCATCATTTGATGTATAAAGTCGGTCGGCCATGGCTTATGTCTCCCAAAAATATCCTTCCCGAAAGGTCGTCAGTTCCCGGAGCTGATCAAACTCAAGGCTCCCCGCACCGCTGAGCCGCGTTTTGAGTGTGCGGTAATAATCCTTATCAATCTCGGTATCGGTGGACAGGATGATCACCTGCTCCCCGGCATTGGGGAAATAGTTGTTTACGATGTTGTCCCGGTGGGTGCTGTCCAGTCGGGACAGTGGTGTATCGATGACGATGGGCAGCTTCAATTGGCTTGTCTGGCCCAACCCCCAGAGCAACGAAACCGCAAACACTTCCTTTTCACCGGCGGCCAGCCCGGATTTTTTTATTTCATGGCCGTTGCGATCGGTGATGCGAATCTCATAGGTATTATCGTCGATAACGATATCTTTGATCAAACCGCTGCGGCTGGAAAGCTGACGATACATTTCAAAGGTCTTTTCCTGCAGCAGATGAACCTTGTTTTTGCGCAGGCGAACCATAAATTGAGTTAAGACCCCGGCGATGGCATCGCATTCCTGGATGAATTCCGCTTTTTCCCTCGAGACATGGTGTTTCTCGTACAGCTTCTCGATTTCCATCTGGAGATCGGTCATCCGCTTTTCGAGGGTGAGGATCTCCTCTTCCAGCAGGCGCAACTGTTCTGTCTTCCGTCCGATCTGTGTGGAGCATCCTTCCATTTCGCTCTGGAGCTGCTCGAAGAGTTCCCGTTCAGTTTCCGTCAGCATGCCGGCCTGGCTCATGCTCTCGAGCTGTCGGATCTGGGATATCAATTCCCGCTTTTCCTCAATCAACGGTTTGAGGAGGAACACATCGCTGGTCTCCAGGGTCTCCATCTTGTTTAAAACCCGCGCCGCATCCCGATCGGATAGATCCAAAATTCTGCCCACATCGCCCTTGGGGCCCCCCTCTTTGAGCAACCGGAAAATACGACGCTCCAGCTCACCCATTTTTTCAGGGGAAAGCCTTTCCCGATAAATCGGTTCCGGCTCTTCGACCACCCGCACGATGCGCTTGGCCAGAGTGGACGCATTCTCCTTGATCGCCTCACCGCCGGCCGATTCCCGCTCTGCCTCGATTTGCCGTCGGATCGGATCAAACATCCGACCCATGATGGCAAACGGCAACGTTTTTTCGCAAAGCAAGCGAATTTCACTCTCCACCTGCGCCAGACGGTTGGCCGCCTGAATGCGTTTTTTCTCGGTTTCGCGTATGGCTTCCCGTGTTTCAGGTTCGGCATGAAAAGCCGCGGCAAATCTCTGTCTGGCAACTTCAAGCTGCCCTTTAAAATCATCCAGTTCCTGCCGAACGCGGTCCCGGTCCTGATGTTTGCGATTCAGCTTACTGCGCTCTTTTCTCAGCTCGCTTTGTTTAAAATCCAGATCTTCGTCGGAAATTTCTACAAAACCTTTGCGCTCTTCATTTTTAATATAGATGATATCGGCCGCCAGGCGGTTAATGTATTGAATGCCGAGAGCGGCTTCCAGGGAAGATTTCAGCCGCACCTCGGAATGGTCGTCAGCGGCGATGGTCTGGATCTTTTCCCCATCAAAAAAGAAAAACTGGGTGATGCCCGGCGGAATCATCGACCGGATGAAATCCTGCCAGATCTCCTGGTTCTGCACCGATACCCGCTTGCCGTCACGCACCACGACCAGCCGTTCGTTCAGGTCCCGGGGTTTCGGGTCATCGACGGCCCCCGCACTCCAGGAGCGCTTCACCACCAGTTCCGATAAATCATCCATCTCCATGACCAGTTCAAAAGAGACGTTGGCGTTTCCCCTGGCCTTCTCGCGACGGTTGATGTTGCGGAAAATCTCGTCCATCTTGGCCCCATACAGACAAAAGTTGATCGCCTCCATGATCGAAGTTTTTCCTGCGCCGTTCATACCGCCGATCAGGAAAATGCTCCGACCGTCATCGCCTGCGGGAAACATGATCCCGGTCGCAAACTGGAAGGACTTATAGTTTTCGATGGTCAGCTTGCGGAATTTCATCAGCTCGTTCCTTCAATCATATAGCGTTTTCGAATTTCTTCCAGAGTTGTGGAGGTTCCGTCGGGGTTAATACGACGCCAGTGTTTCCATCCATTCAAAGAAAGTCCAGAGATTTTCGAGGCCGCGGTTGACAGCGAAGTATACTGCTTCCATTCGCCCGCACCTCTCACTATGACCGTGCCATCGGGTTTGACTCTGCCTTCATGTGTGGGACCGTCTTTGAGCCACTGAAGTTTGAACTTGTCATCGTTGGAAAGCAGTCCGGCCCGAAATAGATCATACAGCGTAATACCGTAGTGTCTTTTGGGCCCCCCTGTCTGACCGGTTGCCTTCAACCTGCCCCTTATTAAACGGGCAACCTTTAGAATTTCCCCGAGTTCTTGGATCAGTCTTTCCACCTTTTCAAGCTGAATTTTAGTTTCTCGACTTTCTGCCTCCGAAGCGTCCTTTGCAGAAAGTGTCAGTTTTAGGCTAAGCAAGTCCTCCGGTACAGAAACACCGCTTCGACGAAGCTGTTCGACTGCTTTGTTGACCGCCAGCAACTGTTTCCGTTCTTCACCAGATATGCCCGACAGCTCTTTTGGGATTTGCCCCTGTTTTTCAAGCCAATGTTTCAACTTTTGCAAATATTCGCTTATTTCACTATTCATGAATATCACCCCTGTTCAGGCGAGGGCCTGCTTTTCAGGATTTCCCGCAAGGCGTCATAGACGCCGTTGCGCCGGTCCTTGAATTCATACTCATAGACCGTTTGAAGCAGTTTGAGCACCTTGTCCCGGCTCACGTTGCTTTGCCCGCAAAGTTCATCGAGAAGTTGTTTGTCCTCATCGGATAGGTTCATTTATTCTTTCCTTGATTGCCATCATTCAACCGCTTGATTGTTTTATCAAAATCACTGTTCATGAGATCTTTTTGCCGAATCCGCTTCCGGTTGAATTTTTCGTATTGGGCTTCAGCCGCCTCCCTGGCCATTTCATGTGAAATTCTGCCGGCATGAGTAAGAATCTCCCGTTCATTGAGCGACAAAAAGGCATCCAGTTTTTTGATCCAGTCGGCCATGTGCATGGGAAGACGACGCATGGCCTGCCCTTCAGCAAAAACCAGGTACTGCTCCACCAGATTGTTCAGGGCCGATAGCTCCTTTTCGGCAAGATAGTTCTTGGCAATGGTCACATCCTGCTTGCGAACCTTGGCCCCGCGCCAACTGGTCAGCCCCATATTGGCTTTGTCTCCGTCGGCCCGTTCATGGATAATTTCCGCTGCGGTCCTGCCGGTAATAGCCCAGTGCATTTTGTTCTGAACGGTCTTAAAAAAATCAATGCTGATCTCAAGCGTAGGGTCGTAGTCGATGCTGGTGGCGTAGATATCGGTAATTTTCTGGTAAAAGCGCCGTTCCGAGGTTCGGATATCCTGAATGCGGCGGAGCAGCTCGTCAAAGTAGTCAAACGGCTGATCCGGGTTTTTCAGCCGCTCATCGTCCAGCATAAAGCCCTTGACGATATATTCACGCAGACGCTGGGTGGCCCAGATGCGAAACCGGGTAGCCACATGGCTTTTGACGCGGTAGCCGACCGAAATAATCATGTCCAGGTTGTAATAATCCACCATGCGAGCGACATGTCGCTGGCCCTCTTTTTGAACTATTCGGAATTTCCGAATAGTTGCATCCGGGATCAGTTCCCTTTCATCAAATATGTTTTTGATATGTTCATTGATGGTGGGCACAGTTACCTGAAATAAATCCGACATTAATTTTTGATTCAGCCAGACCGTCTCGTCAGAGAGGCGAACGTCGATTTTGACCTGGCCATTCTCGGCCTCATAGACAAGAAACTGTCCTTCGCCGGGGCTGGTTCCATAACTGTGCGCCACATCTTTGCTCATGACCGCACCGCCTCCTCGATGAGTTGTTCTACTCGGGTTTTAGCTTGTTCGAGCAAGCACTTGGACTCCTGTTGTTTTTCCAAACTATCACGCACCAAATCACCAATCGCTATTTGCTTTGATGAATCAATTAGAGGAACAACAAACCAGTCGATATCCGTTGGATACAATTCAGCCTGTGCACTTCCCCGCAAATATTTCTGGGTCTGAAACTGTCCGACAATGGACTGAAAAACAAGTGTCATGTAAGCGGCGTCAATATCCGAGTTTAAGCGAAGGATGTTCACATGATTACTCGCCAATGCAGGGGCATTGCGCAAGTAGACATTTGTTCGTCCGATATAAGCCCCTGTTGTGTAGACAAGCAGGTCATTCATTTGAATGTGCCCTTCGGAAGATGCAGCAAATGCTGTCTCACTGGCCTTCTGTAGCCCGTCATAAATGATGTGTTGAGGTCCTAAGTGTTGGCTGTTGACCACGTCAATTGGCCCATGCTCGAAGTAGACTGGTTGCAGGCCACGACGGTTGTAAGTACGGATGTCACGAATTCGTTTTGATTTAAAATAGGCCAAGTGACTAAGAAGTTGTGAAAATTGAGGCTGATAATGCTGAGCATCCATCCGTCTCGACTGCTCCATCTCACTGAACCGCGCAGTGTAGCCTACCGGCTTCTGAAAACGCAGCTTGTCTAAAACAAGCTCGGATTCGAGGAGGTGTTGGGCTTGAGCATAAATCGTTTTGCTCTGTCTGTTTACCCATATTGATTTTTTAACGATTGTTTCGATTTGAGTTTGATCTGCTTCAGAAAATTTTGGAACCCTTATACGCGATAAATCTTTTAAAATAAGGCCCATTTGGACAGCTCCACGGGTATTGCGTTTTATTTGTAACTGTCCAAACTTACTCATGAGAAATGCCGCCAGGCAGAATGGAGAATAATTCCTTTTTGAGCGTAAAATCGCAATTTTACAACTCCCGGTAGCTTCTCCTATCGTATCTGAAACTAAAGACAAACTGCCAATCGTACCAACAATTGAAAGAAGAACATCTCCGCTTAGAAAATGCGATCTTTGCATCATTGGTGTGTCATAATTTTTTTTTGGAATCCTTATCGGATCTGCGTTTTCAATAAAAAAATCATTAATATCTTGGCCCCTGATGATCTTGGGCGTCTCTTTGGTGGCATCGGTGTAAACGATGATGCCGGCGGCCTTGGTGCCCACCTCGGTACCGAACTGTACGCTCTTTTCCAGGTCAATCTCGTCCGGCTGGTAACCGTATTGATGGATCAGCTTGTAAACCATTGATGGATCAGCTTGTAAACCCAAAGTTGCCTGACAATCTCCTCGGGAGCCGATTTGCCGCCCTCCGCATGAACCTGGACTTCCTCGTTGCCTGAAGCAAAGGGGACAAAGCTCTTCAGATAATACTTGGTCTTGCCTGCATCGCGGCCTGTTTCAAGGGCTTTCGGGTAAATCGAAAGGATTTCGTAAATGGGTTTTCCCATCGTCTCAAATTCGGTGAGTTCGTATTTAATGCCCGGCTCTTTAAAGATGCGGTCAATAAGTTCTTTAGTCATTTTTGTTGACATAGCCTCTTCTCTGGAACGTTCCATTTTTCTTATTCATTCGATAATCGCTATCGTAAGTCTTTGCTGAAAAATCAACCGAGGAAATCGCTGCCCCAATCACCCACGAGACAGAGCAATTCCTCGATCTTCTGCATAGCCAGCAGTCATGACTGGGCACTCAAACATTTTCCCCTTTCAGACCCCTCACAGGCTCTGAACAAATTGGAGCTTATTACACGCGACACGTAAGATGATATAAATGACATATCTGTACGATAAAGGGTAGTAAAGTCAAGCTGTTTTGTGACGAGAAAAGCAATTATACACTCAGAGCGTTGGCAAAATGCCTTCCGGGAAGGTTGGAACATTTCTATCTGGAAGCCGGGTGGTGTATAAAATTTTCTTAGAGATCGCTTTTTGACACTCACCCGTGCTCTCTAAGCCACATACAGAAGGTCTGTTTTTAAGCGAATTGATTTCATTTTCAATATATTACTGTAGCCCCCGGGGAGAAGCGGATCAGGTGCGCTGTCAAGTGTCGTCCGTATCCGGCTTGTCCGGAACATTCAGCGCGTCGCTTGCCTCGTCAAACAAATCCGCCACATTTCCCCAGCGAGTTTCCGGATCTGCGTTGATCCCTGCAATCATTTCCTCAAAGGCTGCCCACATGGGTTCGGATATCAGCTCGTAGGCATGGCCCCAGAAGTAGAATACCCCGCATTCTTTTGCCTTTTCGTACCGCGACCAGAAATTCGCCGCGAGAAAGTGACAGCTTGGGTGGAATGCCATGGGGTTTTCCGGTGGGAAGGGCTTCCCCACACTCTGCGTGGTTCGGGCATACATGTGCCCCGCTTTGCGTACAGCTGACATGACCGTCTCGTTGTACGAACCGAATGGATAGACAAAACCGGGCACCGACTGTTCGAAAAACTGCTGGAGGCGCTCGCGCCCTTCAGCAATTTCACGACAGGCCGCATCAACTGAAATCTGTTCAAGTCTCGGGTGAGTAAGGCTATGATTGGCAATCGTAAAACCGTCATACACATTCCTCATCTCATTCCAGCCGAGCCGCCAGACTTCCGTTTCCTTGTAAGCCCAGCCCGCCGGTTTACGTTCTGCCTCGTGCAACCCGGCACACAGGTTGAACGTCGCCCTGGCCCCGTGTCGGCGAAGGATTTCTATCAGACGCACATCTGCAGTAACGCCATCATCCCAGCATTGTACCACTGTCATCATACCCGTCACTTCCGTCACCATTATTTGATGGAGGGCCGCTGTTAAAGTATCTTAGATTCAAGTCCAAAAACCTGAATCATCAGATATCAACGCTTTCCCCTCTTCTTTTTCTTACGTTTTTTCTTTTTCTGCTCTGGGAAAATCGTTTGGGGGGACTCAGGCGCCGGCGGCGGATCCGGGATTTTTTCTTCGGACGGGATGGGCGCTTCCGAGAAAACATCGGAATTCTGAGAAATCTGCAGGGGCTCGTCCACCACCATGGCATCCGAACTGTCCTCATGCAGGACCTGGCTCACCACCCGGTTGGTGACCTCTTCCAGGTAGGTTTGCAGTTCGGAGCTGATGTTTTCATACTCGGGCCAGAGGGTATCGTCCACAAAGCTTTTCGGTACCCGGGCCATGACGGTGGTGTAGCGCTGCCTCTTGAACCGGTAGGGAATCAGGCCGTATCGTCTGAGCAGGGCCACAAATACCTTGCGTGACCACATATCCGGAAAGGTGAACCGGTATTCAATCGGGGGATCTTTTGGCAGCAGTTCCTTCAATCGCATCAGTATCCGACGCCGGGCCCGATCAGCCGAAATTCGCTCGCCTTCCGTGGCAGCCCCTGCAAACAGGGCTTCGATTTTCATCAGTTTTTCGATTAACGCAGCTTCATTCAACGGCTTAAACTCCAACATATGATTAAAAATAAATTGTACATATCAAAAAAGATAATCACGGAGCAAGACGTAAAATCCGACGCCCCCATTTAACCACATCTGAGTTATTGGCAGGGGCACGATGCATCGTGCCCCTGCCAGTGGCTCCCCCTGCCGGAAGTCTTCCCACAAAATGTCAGCCGTGAAATCATAAAGTATAATTCTATTGAGTTTCCCGATATTTTCCCGGGACATAATCATTATTATCTATTTGACACATTTGATATTTCTATGATTTAAAAAATCTTCCTGTTTCAATCTTTGTATCAATTCTTCCAAGAGGTTTTAGATGATTTACGATTCTGGCTTCACTTGAGGGGCTTTTATTCAGCTAACCGGTAGACAAAGAAATATGCCTGAATCGTATTCAATCCTCCATCTTCTTTTCCGCATCAGGCAAATAATTTCAGTTGGCATCAGCATCGACATAGTCGAACTCTCTTGGTTAAGTTAGCTGCTTCAGAACGCGACAGTTACGGTTGTCTGCCGAAAAGCCATGACGATTCTTTACAGTCTGCCCGGCATGTCGTTTCATGCTTCGGGCTCGCTCAGAAATAAGTTCGCAATTTTAAGTGTTGAGGCGCCTGTCTGGCAAGGCACGAAAGTGCAGGAATATCAAGCAGATTCCGAGCTTTCGTAACGCAGCCAGGCAGGATGCATCGGCGCTTAAAATGGGAAGTTATTTCTGAATGAACTCTTAACCTCGGAGCCCCCGTTGCTGGCGTACGACATTGCGCGATCCGGGGAAAAGAAACCGGTAATGGGCGGGACGGACCCCGCGACATTGCGGCCGAAGATATGATCAACCCCCATGCGTCACTGGGGAACCGCTGTTAAACCATAAGAAGTTTGAGGGTGCAGGCCAAACGCAACCCTTCATGCTCAATCCATCGAAAGGAGAAAACAATGACTGAAAACTGCCGCGCCATGTGGACGGATCTGGGACTTGATCTTGAAGGTCATACCGCCCTGCTGGACGTTTTGGGAAAAGCCTATCAGGACATTTATCTGTCACAAAAAAACCGGCCGGAGGCAATGGACTATTTTGACTTTGTCATGAGCGAGATCCACGGTTTGCGGATCATGGAACTGCTGGATGAAAAAAAAGCAGGCCGCAAGATCATCGGCTCCTACTGTGTCTTTGTTCCCGAGGAAATCGTTCTGGCTGCCAACGCCACCCTGGTGGGACTGTGCTCCGGGGCTGATTTTGCCACAGAGGAGGTTGAAAAGCTCCTGCCGCGAAACACCTGCGCCCTGATCAAATCATCCTTCGGATTCAAGCTTGGCAAGGTCTGCCCTTATCTGGAAAGCGCAGACATGGTCGTTGGTGAGAACACCTGTGACGGAAAGAAAAAAGCCTATGAATCCCTGAGCCATCTGGTTAAAAATCTTTATGTAATGGATCTTCCCCAGGTAAAATCCGAGCAGGCCAAAGCGCTTCTTAAAACTGAATACGACCGTTTCAAGGCAGCGGCCGAGCATCTGACCGGTGTCACCATCACGGCAGAATCATTGAAGCAGGCGATCCGAACCGTAAACGCCAAACGCACTGCCATTCACCGGCTCTCATCCCTGCGCAAGGCTGACCCGGCACCCATATCCGGACTGGATGCCCTTTTGGCCAACCAGGTCTTCTTTTACGACAATCCGGCCCGATTTACGACATCCGTCAATAAAATCTGCGATGAACTGGAAAAACGGATCGCGGACAAAAAGGGCGTTTTCCCGGAAAAGGCCCCCCGTATTCTCGTATCCGGCTGTCCCCAGGCGGTCCCGAACTGGAAGCTGCCCTTCATTGTGGAAACTTCCGGGGCGGTGATCGTTGGCGAAGAATCCTGTGTGGGAGAACGCGGCACCCGAAACCTCACGGATGAATCCGGTGAAACAATCAAAGAAATGATGGATGCCATCGTGGATCGATATTTTCAGGTGGATTGCGCCATCTTCACGCCCAATCCGGACCGTCTGGATCATATTCAGGAAATGGTTACCGCCTGCAAGGCCGACGGGGTGATCCATTACGGTTTACAGTTTTGCCAGCCATATCTCATGGAATCCATACCGGTGGAAAAAGCCCTGGAGGAAAAAAATATCCCCTGCCTGCGCATCGAGACCGATTACAGCATGGAAGATGTGGGACAGCTGAAAACAAGGGTGGAAGCATTTATCGAACAACTTCGGTAGATTTAAGGAGTGACAGGTGAGTATGCGTTTTGCAGGAATCGACATCGGCTCGCGAACCATTGAGCTGGTGATAGTGAATGAAGCGGGCCAAATAGTCGAAAGCCGTCAGGCGGACACCGGTTTTAATCCCCAGATGGAGGCAGGGAAGCTGATCAACGGGGTAAGCTATGATCGAATCATGGCCACCGGCTACGGCCGGAACCTGTTTGAAATTTCCTTTGATGCGCCCACGGTTACGGAAATCAAAACCCATGCCAGGGGCGCACGGGCTTTTTTCCCAGATGCCCGGACCGTGCTGGATATCGGCGGGCAGGACTCCAAGGCCATCTCGATGTTTGAAAACGGCAGGGTGAAAAAATTCGAAATGAACGACCGCTGTGCCGCCGGTACCGGAAAATTTCTGGAGATCATGGCCAGAACGTTGGGGTATGGCATCGAAAGCTTTGGCCTGCAAGCGCTGATGGCAAAAAAAGATCTCAATATTTCAAGCATGTGTACGGTGTTTGCCGAATCCGAGGTCACTTCCCTGATTGCCGGAGGACAAAACCGGCAGGAAATCGCCCGGGGGTTGCACACCAGCGTCATTCGCCGTGCCGCCGGCATGATCAACCGGGTATCATCCGAAGGCGATATTGTCTTTACCGGCGGGGTGGCCAAAAATCCGTGCATGCGCGCCCTGCTGGCGGAAAAGCTGGGCAGAGACATTCTTGTTCCGGAAGATCCGCAACTGGTCGGAGCCTTTGGCGCCGCGTTGCTGGCGGGGGAAATCCAGTGAAGGCAGTGATGAAAGAAGGAATCCATATGGCTAAATCGATTTTAAACAAGCTGCAGTTTATCTCGGACGAAAACCTGATCGATATCGAACAGGCCAAGGCCGACGGCCGATCGGTGATCGGATTTTACTGCATGTATACCCCATCGGAAATGGCGATAGCAGCCAACGCCATCCCCGTGCCGCTTTGCGGCACCCGCAACGATCCCATTGCCGCAGCCGAAGAGATTCTGCCGCGAAACCTCTGTCCCCTGATCAAGAGCAGCTTTGGTTTTGCCACGACCGGAACCTGCCCGTTTTTCAAGCTTTCGGACATCATCATCGGCGATACGACCTGCGACGGGAAGAAAAAGATGTTCGAGTTGCTTTCGCGTTACAAACCCACCTATGTGCTGCAGTTGCCCCAGAACCAGGATATGTTCACGGCACTTCCCTTCTGGCACGCAGAACTGCAACGTTTCAGAAAAATCATCGAAGCCCACAGCGGCGTGGCGATAACTGAAGATGGCCTGCGCGCCGCCATCCGCCTCATGAACCGGACCCGCAACAGCATCAAAGCGCTCATGGATGTAAACAAGGCCCGGCCCGTTCTGCTCAGCGGCTCTCAACTACTGGAGATCCTGTTCAAAGTGGAATTTCTGGCAGATAAGGAAAAGGGGATTAAGCTCATGGAAGAGGTGATTGCCCAAGCCCATAGCGGGGCGTTCCGGTCAAAAACCGCAGGGAGCGGGACCGGCAGACGCATTTTGCTGACCGGCGTGCCGGTGGGACTGGGCAGCGACAAGGTGGTGAAAATCGTTGAACAGAGCGGCGCCGATGTCGTGGCCTTTGAAAACTGTTCCGGTTACAAGAAGGCGTTTGTTGTGGATGAAAAAAAAGATCCCATGGAGGCCCTTGCCGAACAGTATCTTGCCACGCCATGTTCGGTGATGAGCCCCAATGACAAGCGCTTTGATTTACTGAAAGACTTGATTCAGGAGTTTTCCGTGGACGGTGTTATCGATCTGACCTGGCAGGCCTGCCATACCTATAATGTAGAAGCTTTCGGCATCGGAGAGTTCGTGCAGAAGACCTTTGGCATGCCCACGCTGCACCTGGAAACCGATTATGCCGAAAGCGATACCGAGCAGCTTCGCGTGCGCATCGAAGCCTACCTGGAGATGCTGTAACCGCGTTGTATTTTTTAACCAATTCTACATTAAGGAGAAAAAAATGAAAAAGCTTATTACCGCAATCATGCTGATGATGTTATGCGCGCTGCTGACAGCCGGGGGAACCCCGGCGGAAGACAAGCTGCCGCCGTTGGGCAGGGATATCACCATCTGGTTTGATACCGGCGGTCCGGTAGGCGGACCGTACAACACCATCGTTCAGAACGGCGCCACGCAGGCTGCAGCCGATATGGGATGTGATATCAAACTGCTTTATTCAGACTGGAACCCGGAAAAAATGATCGAAAACTTCAAGACTGCTCTATCCGCCAGGCCCAACGGTATCGTGGCGATGGGGCATCCGGGAGATGGTGCATATGCTCCCTTTATACAGGAAGCCATCGATGCCGGTATCCAGGTAACTTGTGTCGATACGGATCTTCCCCAAAGCCGTGAAAAATATAAATCAAAAGGATTTGGCTCCATCGGTACTAATCCGGATGTGATGGGTACCACTCTGGCCAGGGAAGCGCTGGTTCGATCCGGTCTCAAAAAAGGCAATCGAGCCTTCATCTGGGGTTTGAAGCGACTGGAAGAACGCGGCCGCAGGGCAAGGGCCATGATTCGGACTCTGGAGGGGGCCGGCCTGATCGTGGATTATATTGAGATCAGCCCCGAGGTGGATAAGGACACCTCCATGGGAGCCCCCATAATCGCCGGTTATCTGGCAAGCCATCCGGACTGCGGGATGATGCTGATCGATCATGGGGCACTGACGTCTCAGATGGGAAATTTTCTGAAATCAGCCGGCGTCAAACCGGATGACATCTTCGTAGGCGGTTTTTCCCTGTCGCCGGCCACGGCCACGGCCATCGAAGATGGATATGTGGACCTGGTTTCGGAGATGCAGCCCTATCTGCTGGGCTATTTATCCGTAGCCCAGATCGTTTTGACCCAAAAATATGGGTTTACCGGACTGGAAATCGATACCGGCGGCGGTCTGGTCCATAAGGCCAATATCGGTCTGGTAGCTCCCCTGGCACAAAAAGGCATTCGCTAATCCATGGGAAAAGGTTACCATAATGCCGGCTCCGTGTCTCCTCTGCTGAGGTTACAAAAAATCTCCAAGTCCTTCAATGGGGTGACGGCGCTGGAATCCGTCAGCCTTGACCTTTTTCCCGGAGAGATCCTCGGACTGGTGGGAGACAACGGAGCCGGCAAATCAACGCTGATCAAAGTTCTGTCCGGTGTCCATGCGCCAGACACCGGGCAGCTGATCATCGGCAATCACCAGATCGATTTTAAAACCTACGATGTCTGCCAAGCCCGCCGCCTGGGCATTGAAACCGTGTTCCAGGATTGCTCTCTGGGCGAAAAACAACCCCTGTGGCGCAATATCTTCGTGGGCCGGCCTGTCAGCACCCGGCTGGGCTTCATTCGGGTCCGGGAGCAGAAACGCGCCACCCTGAAAATCCTGCATAACCATGTCGGCCTTCAAGGAATCGGCATCAGCGCGGACGCTCCCGTCCGCCATCTGTCCGGAGGGGAACGCCAGGGTCTTGCCATTGGTCGGGCCATGTATTTTGATGCCGGAGTCGTCATCCTGGATGAACCCACCACAGCGCTTTCATTAAAAGAGGTGGACAAGGTGCTGACATTTATCAGCCGGATCGTGTGTCAAAATAAATCGTGCATTTATATTTCACACAATATGAGTCATGTCTATCGCGTGGCTCACCGTATTGTCATAATGGACAGGGGAAAAATCGTTGGTGAATATTGTAAAAGCGATCTGTCCCTTGAGGAGCTTGGCAGCAAACTCATGGGGATTCATGCATGTGCTTACGGTGGTCACTGATGATACTCTCGTTATTCAGGCGGGTTAAACTTCAGGTGGGCATTTTCGGCCTCCTGGGGTGTCTGTTGGGGATATTCATGGTGGCAAGCCCCGGGACATTTCTGTCTCCGCGCATCTACATCTCGTTTATGTCAACGATTCCGTTTACCGCGATGCTGGCCCTGAGTCTGACGTTACTGGTAATCGCCGGTGAACTGGATCTGTCTTTCCCCTCGGTGATGGCCATTGCCGGTCTGACGTTTTCCGACATCTTTCTGAGCACCCAAAACGCACCACTGGCCATGGTCACAGCCCTTTTCGTTGGAGGCCTTGCCGGCTGGATTAATGGACTTCTGGTGGTAAAAGTGGGTGTACCGTCGATTATCGCCACCATCGGAACCCAGTTTTTCTGGCGCGGATTGTCGGTGCTGCTGGCCTCGGGGCTTGCACGGAATATCGTCCCGGTACGCGAGACCCTGCTCCACCATGTTTTTGTCGGACGGATCGGCGGTCTTATCCCGGCCCAGATTCTGTGGTGTATAAGCCTTGCCGCCGGATTGTCACTGATATTGAATCGTCATGTATTCGGAGACCATGTTCTGTTTATCGGCGATGATATCCGGACCGCTCGGCTTATGGGAATTAACACCGACAGGGTGCGGATATTGCTCTTTGTTTTAATGGGGACGGTAAGTGCCCTGGCCTCGGTAATGGTCTGCCTGGAAATGGCCAACTGGTGGCCCACCCAGGGGGAAGGCTACATGCTGCTGGTCTTTGCTTCGATTTTTATCGGCGGCACATCGGTCTTCGGCGGGGAGGGAACGGTTTTCGGCACGCTCATCGGTGCGGCCATCATCGGTATCATAGAAGCCGGGATCATCAGCGCGGGACTTTCCGGATTCTGGACGCGTCTGGTGCACGGATTTATCATTGTGGCATCGGTGTCGGTTTATGCCACAGTATTTAAGACAGGAAGATAGTATCAAAGTTCAGGGAGCTGGCAAAAAAAAATATGAAACGAAACAAAAAGATTTTAATCACCTGCCACTGCATTTTGAACGCCAATTCAAAAGTATACCCGCTGGCCACTGTGGGAGGCGTTTTTTCGAACGCTGTTTCTCCTTATATCGAGACTGGATGCGGGCTTTTTCAATTGCCGTGCCCGGAATTGTCATACCTTGGCATGAACCGGTGGGGAATGACAAAAGAGCAGTACGACCATGCGACTTTCCGCGCCCATTGCAGAAATATTTTAAAATATCCGCTGATTCAGCTTCAGTCCCTTGCGCAGGCAGGCTACGAATTGGTCGGAATATTAGGAATGGATGGCAGCCCGAACTGCGGCGTCACTCTGACGTGCGAGGGATACAGCGGCGGTGAGCTGCGCTCGGTGCAGCATGTGCACAAGCAGATAACATCACTTCGGCATGTACCGGGAAAAGGCGTGTTCATGGAAGAGCTGGTGCAGATGCTTCGGCAGGTCAATCTCCAGCCGGAACTTTTCGCCATAACAGAAAAAACCAACTGATGCCTGTTCAAGGAGGAGAAAAATCATGAGACCGGGAAAATGGATTATTTCGGGAACAATATTTTTAATGATGATGAGTGTCACCTTTAATGCCATTGCGGATAATTCCTTTCACAAGGTTCAGAAAAAAGGAGAATTGGTTATCGGATTATGCGCGCAGTACCCGCCGTTTGAATCCAGGAATGAAAAAACCGGCGTACTGGAAGGTTTTGATATCGATACAGGCAAAGCGCTTGCAGAGAAAATAGGCGTCAAGGCCAAATTCATGGATGCCGAGTGGCAGGGGCTCCTGGGCGGTTTGAAAAAAGGCGATTATGATATTCTCATCACCTGCATGTCCAAATCCGAAACCCGCGGGAAAAATGTCAATTTCAGCGATACATATTACCGGCTGCCCGATGTCATCGTCGTAAGCAAAAATGAAACGGCTATCAATAGCAAGGCGGATCTGAAGGGAAAAAATATCGGCGTTCAGCTTGGCTCAGCCAGTGAACAGCTTGCCGATCAGATGAAAGATCTGTTCAAGGAAATCAAACGCTACAATTATAATCCCGAGGCCTTTACAGACCTCAAATTCAGGCGCATTGATGCCGTGCTGGTAGGATATGCATATGCAGTCAACCAGATCAAAGCCGACCCGTCTTACAAAGTTGTCGGGCAGCCCCTGTCCGAAGCAGAAGTGGTCATGGTACTGCCAAAGGGGGCCGATGATCTGACGGCCCGGATCAACACGGCGCTTGAAAAAATCAGGGCAGACGGGACCTACGGTTACATTCACGACCGTTGGCTTAAAGTCGACTGATTGATACACGAAAAGCCATGAGCGTATTCAGAGAGGCAATGCACTTCGTGTACTTATAATGAAAGCAGGCCTCTGGCCAGAATTTTAACTATTGTCCATCCGGAAATGTCTATTTTTTCCGAGTTCTGCGTCAGGCTCAGATTTTAATCATCGAAATACTAAATGTATTCATGCGGTTAAAATCTTCGCCTTCCCTGAACTTCAAAAAAGTATCCAGTTTCCGGACAGGCACTAACTATGAAAACAGAAGCGGGAAAATATGAAATTTATTTTTGTTTGCCCGACACAGAACAAGGTGTTCGAAAGCGCTGACTTCTCCGTCTTGGAAAACAGGGGCGTCGTAACCGATAAGACGGGAAACAAAACACTGGATGCGAAAGTGATACTTGATCAGCCCTGTCCGTTTTGCGGTAAGAAGCATGTGTACCATGCAAACGAGCTGTCATGCCCGTTTGGCGGGTGAATTCGGATTTTAAAAATCAGGCGACAGGAAATTTTTCATTTAAAGGAGAGGTAACGCAAATGGACCGAAGAACAAACAGGATTGGCAAAGGAAGATTTTCATCGGCATTGGGTGCGGTCTGTATCTTTGTTTCGTTGGCCATGGCTGTACCGTCATATGGCGAAAACATTCTTAATAAAATAGAAAAAACGGGCAAGGTTACCATGGGGTTTCGCGAAGGTTCCGTCCCCTTCGGTTTTATGACTGAAAAAGGTGAATGGGTAGGATTCGGCATGGACCTCGGGTATGAAATCGTCAATGAATTGAGTATAAAATTCGGAAAAAAAATTGAACTCGTAAAAAAACCGATCAATCCTAAGACCCGTATCCCCATGGTGGCGAACGGCACAGTCGATATCGGCATCGGGTCAACCACTATTACTCTGGCCAGAGAAGAGACCGTCGACTTCAGTCTGCCGTATTTTCTCACCGGCACCAGGCTATTGGTTCCAAAAGGCAGCTCCATAAGAGAGTTCCCGGACCTGGCCGGTAAAAGGGTCGGCATGGGAAGCGGCTCTACAGCCAACATAAAAGGCATCGACAGAGCTATAGAATCCGGTCTGATCAAACCGGCTTGCAAAAAAGTACTTTTTGAAGAACATAACAAGGGATTTCTGGCGCTGCAGCAGGGTAAAATTCATGCTTATTTCACGGATGCCAGCCAGCTGGCCGGCATGCAGGCCAAAGCCCGGATGCCGCAGGATTGGGAAATCGTCGGCAGGTACCTGACATATGAGCCCTATGGAATAATTCTCCCGGAAAATCAGGGAGAATGGCGCGACTTTGTCAACGCCACGCTCGTAGGAATAATTAAAAACGGCAGGTTTGCGGAAATATACGACAAATGGTTTGGCCCGAACGGCGAAGTTCCGTTGCCCATGAGCGCAGAATATAAAACTTTATTGAAAGCATTGAGTTACCCCGACTGAAGATTTACATTTACTCTTTGATCAAGGGCCCCCTAATCAAGCTTCGGGGGCCCCTTGAACATATCAGTCATGAAACGACAAACGGCCTGCAGCCTTCAGTAAAGTCCTCGATAACGGATCGATTATGGGATTTCTGAATTATACATTTGATTGGAGTGTTTTGTGGCGTCATCCTTATGGCGGCATGTTCGTCAAGGGGATCTTCACCACCATCCACTTATCATTGCTGGCCTGGATAATCGCCGTTATTCTGGGAATCATGATCGCTGTTTTCAGGGTTTTACCGCCGCGATCAATCCGATTGGCTGGAAGCGCTTATGTCCAGCTCTTCAGGAATATCCCCTTTCTGGTACAGCTTTTTTTCTGGTATTTTGCGGTACCGTTGCTGCTGCCCAAACCGGCACAGGAGTGGTTATATGATCACGTGCCCGATTATTCATACTGGGCCGGCGTTACCGCACTGGGAACCTACACGGCTTCACGGCTGGCCGAGCAGTTTCGTTCCGGTTTATTGGCCATCCCTCTCGGCCAATACCGCGCCGCCTATTCGACCGGTCTGACCACCTTTCAAACCTATCGTTACGTTATTGTACCGTATGCCTTCCGAATTATCATACCACCTTTTACTACGGAGTTTTTGAGCTGTTTTAAAAACTCGTCTCTGACCATGACCATCAGCGTGATGGAAATCACCCATACGGCTTATTACATCGATTCATTTACATGGCATGGCCTCGAAACGACTACTGCGGCAAGCATGATGTATTTGTGCATCTCGGGTTTCATTGTGCTTGTTATGTCGTTTGTCGAAAAAAAACTTCGAATTCCCGGTATGATCGTCAGGAGCCAATGAAACATGGACCTTACGGTTATAACAAACAATTTTAAATTCATGGCCGGAGGCCTTGTTTTAACTTTCCAGCTATCGCTGATTACCATGGCAGGCGGCCTGCTGCTTGGCATCATCCTGGCATTGGCGCGTCTCTCATCCAAACACTGGCTCTATTATCCGGCCACCTTCTATATCCATTTTTTCCGAGGCCTGCCTCTTATTCTGGTAATTTTCTGGCTATACTTCCTGACACCCGTTATTACCGGAAAATCATTGAACGAATTCCATGCCGCAGTCATTTCCTTTGTTGTGTTTGAAGCCGCATATTTTGCTGAAATCATCCGCGCAGGGATACAATCCATTCCACACGGGCAGTCAATGGCAGCGTATTCCAGCGGCCTGACCTCTTTTCAATGCGCGCGGCATGTGATTCTGCCACAGGCTTTGCGTAATATGACCCCGGCGTTGGTGACACAAGCCGTGGTTATTTTTCAGGACACATCCCTGGGATACGTGATCGGGCTGAGGGAATTTTTGCGCAGGGTCAATCTCGTAGATGCCAGGGAAGCAAGGTCTGTTGAACTCTATCTCTTCGCCGGTCTGATATACCTCGCATTTTGCTCCACCGGTTCATTATGCAGCCAACGACTGGAAAATCATCGACAAAGGAACTGGATTTGATTGAAATTAAAAATATCAGCCTATGGTATGAAAAAAGTCATAAAGTGCTCGATGATATCAGTGGAACCATACAGTGCGGTCAAACCGTGGTCATATGCGGTCCCAGCGGATCGGGAAAGAGTTCGCTGCTCAGGTGCATCAACGGCCTGGAACGTTTCCAGAAAGGAGAAATCATCGTCGACGGCATCTCCGTACAGCACCCCGATACAGATATTCATAAACTCCGTTCCAACATCGGTATGGTATTCCAGCATTTTGAGCTCTATCCTCATATGACGGTCATGCAGAATATCACGCTGGCCCCTGTCCGGGTTCGCAAAAAATCAAAAACCGAGGCCGAAAAAAAGGCCTTGGAAATACTCGAGCGGGTGGGAATCCCGGAACAGGCATTTAAACATCCTGAAGCGCTTTCCGGGGGCCAGAAACAGCGGGTGGCCATTGCAAGGGCCTTGGCCATGGAACCTCAAATCATGCTTTTCGACGAACCGACCTCGGCACTGGATCCGGAAATGATCAAAGAAGTGCTTGATGTCATGATCGACCTGGCCGGACAAAAAATGACCATGGTTGTGGTCACACATGAAATGGTATTTGCCAGGAAGGTGGCCCATGAAATTGTTTTCATGGATAACGGACGGATTATAGAAAAAGGCGCCGGCCATAATTTTTTCAATCATCCAAAAAATAAGAGAACCCGCCAGTTTCTGAGTCGTATTCTGATATAAGCAGCCCGGGCAAAACAGAGGCGTGATGATAAACCCCGGAAAGCAAATAATTCACGTGAAAGTGGGGAAATGGATAATTTTGGAGACAATGATAATCAAGCGCACTGATGCCGTGCCGGTAGGTTATGCATATGAAAGAAGCCGCTACCGGCGGATTCACGACCGTTGACTTAAAGTCGACTGATTGATACACGAAAAGCCATGAGCGTATTCAGAATTGATATTCTTTTCAATGCCGTGCCGCTGCTGGCCGAGGGCCTCCTCGCCACCGTCATCGTTTCGCTGGCGTCTTTTTTCCTGGCCTTTCTAATCGGCTCTTTGGTGGGAATCGCACGGGCCGAGTCAGCAAAGGCGCGGCGTTTGTTAGCTCCTTATGTCGAGGTGTTCAGAGGAACGCCGCTGTTGATCCAACTGTTTTTTATCTATTACGGCTTGCCCTCCATCGGAGTGACGATGAACAACTATGTCGCCGGAATAGTTGGCCTGGCATTAAACGGCGGAGCATATATCTCGGAAATCGTCCGGGGAGCCTTGTACTCGGTTGAAAAAGGCCAGCAGGATGCCGCCGCCGCACTCGGGCTTTCCTGGTTTCAGACAATGGCACATGTCATCGTGCCTCAATCAATCCGGGTGGCGCTGCCCCCCCTGGTCAATTCCTTTTCCTCACTGATCAAGGATTCTTCCCTGGTTTCCGTGCTGGCAATCACGGAGCTGACTCGCGTCAGCCAGCTGATTTACACGCGGACTTTCCGTGCCTTCGAGGTGTATCTGGCTGTGGGCACAGTCTATTTTGTGATGATTTACGCGGTATCTTTACTATCCGGATATTTTGAAAGAAAATTTTATATTGGCGGTCGCTATGGCCGCTGAAACAACAATTTCCTAAAACGAATTGATCATCTGCCATGAAATTTGTATACATCAGTCCGAAGGTCGAAAATCGCATTGAAAGTCTCAAAAAATACGGAAAAGCGGGTAACAGCCTGGCGCAAAAAGTAATCCGTATCATTGAGAGTCTTACATCTGGAGTCATCCGGAGCCCCATAGATTCAATCGGCCGCTACACCAGCTATGGCGAAAATCGCATCAAAAATTGCCGAAAATATGATCTGGGATGCGGCTATCGGCTGATCACCCTGCAGCGGGGGCAAAAAATTTTTATCCCCTTTTTCGGAACGCACGATGAATGTCAACGCTGGCTGGAAAACAACAGCCGCCTGAAAAAGGTCCCTGATGCAAACGGAACATTGTTTCAGATTCCTGATCAACAGCCGCTCACAAGTCCAAAAAAGGCCGATTCTGCAGGTCTCGAAGAAAATGCCGAAGATGATGTGATGCTCAAATTAAGTGACAAGGATTTGCGACAGATATTTTCCGGTTTGGTCGAAGGGACAAAAAAGAGGCTCTAAGGTCGAAAGTATTTTATCCCTGATTCAGAATATTCTGTCTATTTTCGGCTAATCACGATAGCTGAACTAATTATTGCCAGAATGATAACAACGCTGTTATTTTCCTGAAAATAAACAACCTTGACGTTGAGGTAGCCATCGTCGACGGCGGGCCTTCAGGCCTTGTCGCCGGTTACCATCTTGCCAGATCCGGGAAAAGGGGGGGCATGAGGATCGGCGGCATGATGCGCATCAACCGGATCACGGGACGGGTACTTAACTGGTCTCCGGTTGAAATAAGCGGGCTCCACGTATATTCGCTTGTGATGAAATCCAGGCATATCATTGATGCTACCGGCCATGCGATAGAGGTGGTAAAAGTGGTAGAAAAAAATTCTGCAGCCCATAAATCAGCGCGCTTCGGACGGACTGAGGCGCTAACGAGTCAAAATCCTTTTATACCCTCCTGAAATCAAACTGCTGACGTCGGCAAGTATCCGGGGAACCGGAATCCCGCCCGGGCAGGCAAGGTATTTGGGGCTCCAGACCGGATCAAACTTTTCCTTGTACTGGCGAAGCCCCTGAAAGTTGTAAAAGTGCTCCCCGTGTCGAAAGACAAAGTTGCCCAGCCGGGTCCATATGGGTGAAAGGCCTCTTTCCTCGAAACCCGAGAGCGGCGCCATCCCCAGGTTAAACCAACGGTATCCCTCGCCTTTTGCCCAGAGCATGAGCTGAAGAAAGATATACTCCATGATTCCGGTGGGGGCTTCGGGGCGGTAGCGCATAAGATCAATGGAAAGCTCTTCCCTGCCGGCTCCCTGCCAGAAATTTGCGAAGGCAATCATCCGATCATTCTGAAAGGCGACGGCGACCGGATAGCGTTTGAGGTAGGTCTCCGAAAAGAAGCCCAGAGAAAACCCCTTTTCCCGGCTGTTCTTTCCGGAAAGCCACTGATCGGAGATCTCTTTCAAATCCGCCATGCGCCCGGCCACCGAAGCCTGTGACAACACCTCAAAACGGCA
>Ga0265294_10002707_pt1 | contig 23128 bp, 23 predicted proteins | sample MunlanPumphouse3_FD_192504 | JGI IMG/M metagenome (GOLD analysis project Ga0265294, IMG submission 192504) | Groundwater microbial communities from a municipal landfill in Southern Ontario, Canada - Pumphouse #3 | ecosystem: Environmental > Aquatic > Deep subsurface > Groundwater | place... | reverse complement strand
ATTTTCATTGCTAAGATGAGGCAGCCAAGTTATCAACTGTATCCTCCTTTATGCTTATATTGGCAAAGACCAAATTTAGCTTTTGCATATCCATCCTATATATATAACTAAGAAAAGTCAATCTACTATTTATCTACCCACAAAATTATATTCTAATTGTTCAAACAATTACGAGGTTTTCACGACAAAATGTGATGATCGAACCCTTAGCAATGGCTTAGGTAAAACAAAAACAGCGCCAAAAAACGCTGTTCTCTACGATGCAGGACCTCGTAGACGCTGTCGCAACCTATTTTCAGGGTATCGAGCCCGGAAGTGTCTATGTTCCGAAGTGTGATAAGGATAGGTTTGAATGAGTTTTAGTCATCTTGCTCCTCTTACAGCTTCATCCTGTAGCTGACGATGCTCTATCGAGCATTGTCCTATCTTTCTCTGTTTTAACAAAGTCCTTAAGAGTGCCAATATTTTTCTATGGTTATTTTTTTATAACGTTGACTTATAAAGTCGATATGTTATAACATCCCTAGGAGGAATATGATTGGTAATCTGTTCTATGATTTTCTATGGTACTTTAATGGATTTAAGATTAGCTCACAGGATAACAGGCATAGCTCCGGTAAAATGCCAAGTTGGCTATGTATGGGGAGAAATTTACGAAATAATCGACCCGACCGAACCAAATGGCATTTATAAATATCCGGCTATAACGCTTGGTAATCAAAAAATGAAAATAATGGCGTTATTAGTCCAATATGAATTGAAAAATACGGAAAAATTCTGGGCCAATCTGATGGAATATGAAGGAGATATGTATAACTATGCTGAAACGGATTTCTTCAATCTGGACGGATCCATATCAAGCGGACATATAGCTGTAATAAAAAACGATGAAAAGCTCACAACAAATTGTAACTCAATAGAAATTGAGGAACATAAAGGTTCCTATATTTTTCTAAAAGAATGCATCATATAAAAGATGCATTTTAATTTTTAAAAAAATCCTCTAAGATACTTGAGAAAGAGAAGTTCGATATTCGCTTCCTGCTAGGTACTAACAATTTCTTAGCTTCGTCCGGACTTTCTGAGAATAATCCAATCTTATCTATAGCCTCATCCAAATCACTATACAAAAACATGTCTTCAAAAAATTCAGGGTAACAAAGTCTGTTGGGAAGCACCGGTATGCAACCGCTTAACACCGCTTTCATTGTGCCATAACCGAAATTCTCTTGCTTTGCGCAACTTAAAACTATTTTTGCAGAAGTTAAGGTTTTAATATGCTCTTTCTCGGACTGTCCCAATATGAACCTTACGTTTTTATAGCGTAGTAGCTCCTTGTAATATTTGTTATGTTTTATCACCGTTTCCTCTTGAGGTGACGTCACAACAAATTTTAAATCATTCATTCGGGATACTATGTCAATAAAATCCTCTATTCCTTTGTCCGTATTCAATCTATGAGGAAAAACAACATCAATATTCTTTAAAGATACACCCGAATCAATATCAATACTATTTAATCCCCAGGGATAAACGCTGATTTTCCCCCGAAAAAGATCAGGAACGGCTTTTGCCAATAGTTGTGAAGGTGCGTAGATCTTGTCATATAGTCCGAACCATCCCGATTCGAATTGCTTCATCCAGTTAAATGAATATAGATCATTATCCAAGAATGAACCGCCGTGCAAGAGGGATCCGTATTTACAAACAATCCCCTGCTGTTCGTGATAGTATTTCAAAAGGTCCATGCCAGGATTAAAAAAATCCAGAAACAATATCTTCGAAACGGGGCCTTCTTGTATCAAACTTTTTAACAATGATAACTGTCCGTCAATATAGTTCTTGTCATCCAATAATTCACCGCTTATCGTATTCTTCAGGGGTGTAATGTTACCGATTATTTTTATATCAAAAGCCATTTCTCTGACAGCTAAAAACAGCCCACCAACAATGTCCTGGAATGACGTTCCAGCATAAAAAGGGGGTATAGCAATTATATTTTTCTTTTTCATATTATCTAATGATTTTTCTGTTAACAGTGATCGATTCAGGCCGAAAAATATCTGCTAGAGATTCTTCAAATTGTTTATCTTCTACTTTTGTATTACAACAAAACACATCCACCGTTAAACGTTTTTCAAGATACCATCCGCTTAGCACGCAGTGAGATTCTTCCAAGATAAAACACAAAGTCCATCCAAAAGGCCAGAAGTTTTTTACCATGCTGGAAACTACGTCGCTTAGAGAAACCCCTATCAGACTGGCAACCGTTTCAATGTCTTCATCACCCATCGCCTTAGGCATATTTCCACAATTTTTTAAATCAAGAGAAAAAGACACTCCGAGTTCTTGTTTGTTCGGATAAAGACGAAAAATGTCCACACATTTGGAATCCGAGTCTTCTGTTAATATAATGTCCTCATTTTTTATCTTATCCATTGGCAGATCTTCTTCGTAAAACGCATGGCTGCCCGTATTATTAGATAGAAGTGTAGGAACCGTGACTGCTGTTGTTCTTATATTAAACTCGAGAATATCCACCCTACCTTCCTTACCGACGATAAAGTCTATTCCAAAGAAACCTACGTAATTATTCAGTAGGGGGCTCATTAGCTTTATTCCTTTCTTGAGTTGCACGAAAATATCATCCTCTAAACTTTCCAATGACAATATTTCCGAACCAATAAAGCATTTTCCTTCTGCCATGTGCTGCTTTGAATAGCCAAAAACAATTACGTCATCTGACTCCTTATCTATAAGACACTGTACACTATACGTTTCGCCCTTAGCAAATTCTTCAAAATACCATTCGTCACTAGCCTGCAAAAATAGCCTCACAAAACCTTCGTTGCCAGCAATTTTACCAATATCAAAGACTGTATAACCCCCCGATCCTAACTTGCGTTTTATAAAACCAGCTTTTCTATTTTTCCGCAATATATCAAGCTCTTTTTTATTTCTTACTATTTTCCAGGCAGGAGTCATTTTCTTTAAAAGTCCCTTCTGTTTTATTTTATCATTCCTGAAGAGAAAATCACTATAAGTATAATTTATAGTCATATTCTTTTGTTCAGCAAGCTGATCCGCATCGGGATGAGGCGCTGCGACCCATAAAGATTTGATACCTGCAGATATTTTTTTCTTGCGAAGCTTTCTGGCAACAGAGATTCTTGCGTCTTTCCCCTTCCTAACTACTAAAAGCTTATTCTCGCTAGGATAATGAATTTCTTTGTGCAATTCATTGACAACGGCATATCCCCTTTCTATTATCCATGGCATAAGATTCTCATATTTCCACATCGCAGGAATATCATAATCCATCGACTCTCCCAAAGCTCTGAAGTCAAAGACATAAAGCGCTTGTTTGTCCTGAAGGAATTTAATTTCTTTTGGCTTGATTGTCTGTTTTAAAATCATAAGTAGTGTTCATATATTTTTTTATAGTCAATCTGTTTTTTCAGATTATTGAGGTCCGGAGAGGTTGTCCTGAAGATATAGAGATTGGAAGAAGAGCTATAATGCAACATCTTACTATTCAATGAATTATTGTGGAGAAATTTGTCTGCACGCTTTCTTTCATTAAAATTATTTGGTAATTGGTATTGACTAAAATTACTTATAGTTTCAATAAGATAAATGCCAGAATCCGCCAAAATCTTTTGAATAGCAAAAAGTTTTTTCCCCATCATGGTTGGATTTAAAACGACATAGAATTCCCTGGCTTCTTTATCCTTTTTCAGCATTTTCACACCCGCATATATAAAAGCCAGCGATCCATCGAGGGTGTAGGGTGGATCAGTAATAAAAGTCTGGACTGATGTAAGATTCTTGCAGCTTGGAAAGTCACATACATCCATCTCAACTATCTCAAACCGCTCTGCAAGTTTTTTCAGGGTTCCAACGACACGAGGATCTTTTTCTATAATAACAGGATACGCCCAAGAATCGTTTACAAACTCCGTACTTAAAAAATCGTCTTCGCCAATGATGGCGAATTTTAGATACTCAGCAAACGGATATCTCGATTTCAGAAATTTATAACGAGCCATCCTAGAATTATCATCACAAGGAAACTGATTTAGACTGCTCTTGGGAAGCAGGCTGGATATTGTCACCTTATCATTTTTCTCTTTTTTAAAATGAAAATGAAATGTCTGAGTTATTTTTCCATCTGCGGCGATTTTGATAATATTCTGTTTCAACGCTATGTCGATGATATTCGCCAAATTATCAAAGTCACCTGAACTTTTTTTGATAAACTCATCAAGATTTTTTGAATTTTGCAGAAGGGCTATTTTTCTATAAAAATCAATATTGCTGAATTGATTATTCCTACGCCAAGAGCTCTTTGCTTCAGGAGACGCTTTTATCAAATCTAAGGGCAAATTATCGACATATTCCTTATAAGCTTCTTCTATCCTATTATTGGAAAAAAATATATTATCCATATGATCAAATTACTAATAATCAGAGAATCACCTGGCAAAATTGTCTTCCTTGTCCGGTCTGGTAAATTTCAATAAATCTTCATCTCCCAGAGCGATAGTAGTAACGACCTCTCCCCTTGTGGCAACATAGAGAACGATAGCCATCTTTTTAGGTGCTACGGATTTTTTAAAATCCTTGTATATTTTAGCGATAATATGTTCATGCGAAATAGGAAGCTCTTCGTAACCATAAAAATAAAGCTTCAAGCTTTTTAGCTCAGGAATCAATTTGTCAGGGACAAACTTCATCCTTATCTTATAAAGATCTTTTAATCCGGTCATTGGACATCTGGCTTGTAATTCTGGATACGAGTATTCAATGGTAAGTTTTTCTCCACCTAAATATGGAATTGGACGAATCTTGTTTTTGATTTCAAAATCCATTGCGTCTTGTATCCTTTTTTTTAGTTGCTCATCGGACATTTCTTCGATTTTACCAGCATAGTCCCATTTTTTACCTTCAGACATAAAATTATTGGTTATTATGAATCATTTCCCACTTACATAACTATACTAATAGTATATAAATAAAACTAAAAGTCAAATATGATAAATACTGGCATATTTTGCGTTAGCCTATGGTTTATGTAATTCTCTATCTTGTAGGACTAATGATGATTTTCAAAGACTATAAAGAAATGTTCGAACCCTCTATTTTGTCTCTATCAAAAAAACAACGACTAAAAACGCTGTTTTCTACGATACAAAGGCAAAGATATCCTTATAACAAATCAACTACTCTCCTTTCCCCCTATATTCTTTCTTTATTTGCAAATATAACGGATCTGTTCCGGAGCCTGATTCTTGCTTGGCATTTTTCCGCATCAGTTCGGCGGGAAACTTCTTGTTGATATGGTTGAGCTTATCCTTGATGATTTGCTCTGTATCAAAATCAAGAAGCACGGACATATCCAACGCATATATAAAAACATCCGCCAATTCCTTTTTTATCTGCTCCATCTTTTCTTCATCTGCCTTCGTCTCTTCTATGCTCATACTTGTCCATTGAAACAGTTCAAGCAGTTCTGCCGCTTCAATACTTATAGATTTTGCCAAATCAGACGGACGCAATTTGTCCCATCCCCTGTCGTCAAGATATTTTTTAATCTCAATTTCGATATTTTTCATATTGCTAAATTATATTTAAGTTCTTAATTATTATAGAGGGAAATGGTAAATAAGTCTTGAATATCTGGGTCCAAGTATATGTGCAGGAAAAATATCTAAAATGGATACTTGAAGAGTTGGAAAAACGAAGTAAGACCTTTTTTTAATTAGAAATTGTTGGTGCCTCGACGACTTGTCGAAATTTTTCTAGCTCTTTTTCATAAATCTCCATGATATTACCATCTAGTCTGCTCTTCAGTGCTTTGAAAACTTCTTCATAAAACCACAACTGTTTATCTTTTGGAGCGCTAAAACTCGTCCAGAGATCCTCTTTTCTTTCTTGATAATGACGGATCATTGTTTGCAGATTATGAATTTTGTCCGCAGCGCATACCAAAAGCGATTCCCTGCTGTCCGTTTCTAGTCCGGCGATGTATTTTTGTTTACACTCTCCCCAGGGCATCTTTTTTCTGCCCTCATCATTCGGATCTTTGTCCTCGCTTACGCCTTTAACAATCTTCGCCACTCTTGTGCCAAAATCTCTTTCCATATCTGAGTAGCAATAACCTTTTACATCCTCCAAAACATCATGCAAAAGCCCTGCGACAATAATGTCTTGGTCGTCGGTATAGTTGCTTAATATCCAAGCGACCGAAAACAGGTGACTGATATACGGCAAATCTTTGTCGCTCTTACGCATCTGGCCGAGATGCAACTTGCTTGCCAAGTCAATAGCCTTTTGTATTTTTTCTGTCAGCTCCATATAATTCCGGCTAGTATTTATTGATGAGCTTGTTGATTTGAGCTCCTTATTCCTTTTCATTTTTCCACCATAAACCAATCGCACTAATTCCAAAAGCTGCTCTCCCCTTTCATCTGCATACTCATAGCTAATCTCTTCGCCAAACTCTTCTTTCCATATTTGTCTAAACTCCTCTATTTGTTCTTTTGTGAGCATATTACAATAATAATATTTATTCACTTACACTTTCTGAGCATTCCGGACAATAATATCCGAACTCGTATTCATCATAGCCCTCACTAAAATATTCCCCCAAATGCAAAGGACCTATGAGACTGTTACATTTCTTGCATACATTGACATACATTGTTCCTGCCGAAAATGTCCTTTTTTCTATGATAGCACCCTTAGACCTAGCGAATTCAACGTCATCCTTATTTAAATAGCCGCTTCTATCTTCTTCAAGTGAAGCAAGCTGCATCGGAGCACCGCATTCATAACACATTACTGAACATATATCTACATGATGCATTTCCATATTATTTCCGCATTGTGTACATTCGGGAGGCTGAAGACAGACACTTATAAAAGAAGGTACAAGTCTTTTTTTATCAAGTATTTTTAACGTCTTTTCGCTATTTAAAAAGAATTGTGTATATGCAGTATCATTTTCTTTATAATACTGTGGAGTTTTGTTTTTTAGTTTTGAATCAGTAATAATATCAATCGCCAAGACAATTTCATCAGTTCTATTTAGCAGAACGACATCAGTCTTGCATGCGCCTATCATATGATCCAGTCTGACCTGAGTACCTTTCCAGCCATAGAATGACATTTCATGTGGATTATTGCAGGAATTGCATTTCCATCTCATTGTCAGACGATCACCACCATTCAAGCAAGCCTCAATCTTTTTGTGGAGAAGATTTTTGAAAGATATTCGCAAGGCTATTTTTGGATCGCAATTGACGTCTGAGGAGTTATGAATAAAACGCAACACACTCTGGTTTTCTTCCAAATGCATTTTGCCATTACAAGCGCAGCAAAAGTATTCTTCGCCTGTTTTGGCATCAGCTGCCGTTATAAAGTTCCTATTGTTGTCGTTCGCTATCAGATATAAAATATTTTTCATATTCTTTATGTTGAAATTAGAGTTTTATCTCGCCTAAGGTCAAAGCCTCTTCTACCTCGTTGTAATAACCGGCATTAACCTGAAATCCTGGACGTTTTAATATCCAACTGTCTTCAATCAATGGCTTCGGATATTCGCTTTCCTGAGTAATATACGGACCTTTTGATTTATATACATATTTTGGCACGTTTAATCGCTCATTTATATCTGTGAGGCCTTTATTTTCGAGTATCAGTTTTAAGAGCCTATAGTACTTATATAATACATCGTTGCTATCAGAACTCGGAAGCACCTCGTATTCCTTTAGTAGTTCACAAAGCTCCACGACAAAAGAGTCAAAAAGGTCATCAAGAACAGAGTTTTTTCTTATTTTGTCTTCGTATAAAACAATCAAGAATATGGAAAAAAAAGTTTCAAGATGTTCTTCCTCGGCAAACCCTTTAGTAAGTCCGTTTAGTATCTGTTTTTTTAAGTTCTTAAATATCTTTATTCCGATATCAGTAGCTTGGACACTCAATTTTTCATTTACAAGAATATCAGATTCATCTTTATAAAAGAACACATGATCTTTTGCCATCGAAATATTTATATAAGACAATAGTTTAAGCATAATTTGATATAGTGTTTCTACTGCCTGATTATAAAAATACCATTCATTCTGATTTTTTAATTCAAGCAGAACCTTAGCTAGAGTATCAATATTATTCTCTATACTCTTGAGGTTCATTTTAATGGCATGCTCTTCCAGTCCTTGCGTAAATAAAGCTGCTTCGGCAATTACTGCAAAATTCTGACTTTTAAAAAGATCCCACCTGAAACCAAAAAATGATCCAAAAATTTGGTTATCAGAAACATTTAGTTTCCCCTTACTCAGTCCTGCCAGTATTATTTTTTCAATATCAGTATTTATTTTTTCATATACATGATTATATTCGTCGTAGAAGCCTTTGTTTCTATTTGCTACACCCGTATAATAAATTCTCATTATCGCATAATTCGCACTACTAACAATATGATTCAAATTACTATCGATAGCCAGAATGCTGATAGCAGTCAATTCTTCAACTATTTCAGCAGCCTGATTGTCATATCCTTCAACTATCAGATACACGCCAATATCGCCTAGGGCATTGCTTGCCTTGGTAGGCGCATAAGAGTTAAAATCTTTAAAATTGTTTAAACATAAGTCTTTCAGCGCTTTGATCGGCCATGTAGCTAGGGCGTTAAAGTTATAAGAAAGAGGCAGTTCTTTCTCAGGCCTGTTCTTACTTACCTGTTTACCTATCATAGCCCAACAATCAATAAAATAAGGGTCTAACCTCAAGTTAAATTCCTTAGTTCCAGACTTTGATAAGATGTCTAATTCTTCATAAATAAAATACATTAGAGGATCTTGCTCGTCCTGATAGTCCGCCCTCTTTTTAAAATATTTTATAACGACATTCCCCATTACCATCAAGGCGTTTCTTGAAGTTTCTAAATCCATATCCCTAATGGCCTTAGATGCGATTTCCCTGATTGGTAAAATTTCACGCTTGATATACTCCACTATCCTTTCGTCTACCTTAATCTTGCATAAACCCATATTGTCCAATTGTTTTTCGCCGATACCATTATTTAAAAGATCTTTTCTACATTGTTTATAGAATCTAGGAATCGCCCTATCGATTTCTTTTACAATCTTTGTATAAGCTGGCTCTAAAATACTATAGTACGGATCAGAAATCTTAATTATATGCTTAACCAATTGCCAAAGGACAATTATAGAAAAGACGAACAGCAAAATTGAAGCTATGGCAATAAAATCGGAAAATCCCGCGTAAATGAAATAAACATAATAAATCAAAGTAAAAGCAAAAAAACCAAACGATATCTTGAATAAAATATCTCTTAAAACAAATTTCAAAAATTTTGGCGAATATCTGCCAGCTATATGCTGAATATGTAATACCACTAAAGAAAAAAACACGGTCAATATCGTACCCACTATTGATGCCAAAAGCGGCAAGAGCTCATTATGTTGTTCAGTTGGGGTCTGTCTAATACCGAAAACCGTTAGTGATACAATCGTTAATACGAAAGAGGAGATAAAAAAATATCTGATCTCTTTGAAGAGAATGTCTGATATGTCTGTGCAAAAGACAGAAATGAAAAAATCTTTTAGTCCTTTCAAATGCATATATTATTCTTTATAGATCATATCTTTGTATTATACTTCTTATTACATGAATAACGACAATCCATTCAAGTCTGTTTGTCATAATAGAACACTCCGTTTTCCTGTCTATTTGGCATATTAGAGATAATCTCTAAGACAAAATTATGATACGCCTCAATCATCAATGCTAAATCTATGATTGTTATAGTCTTGTTGTTTATACAAATCTCCCTATAGTCATCACTTACGACAAGACATAATGTGCCCTTAAGCTCATCCTGATAGATATCCTGTTCTATGTGCTCCAGTCTATTCCTAATATCAGACACGGAATACCCTCTTACCTTTTCGACAGTCAGATTACTAACAAAATCTATTATGTTACATTCCTTTTTTATCACCTCTTCACTTCTGTCTTTATTAGTGATTTTCATTCCATTGATTAGAATATTAACAACCTTAGCAACTCTGTTCATGGCATTGATACAATTTTCCAAATGACCTATCGCCTGAAACCTGTAATCCAATTTATCTCCTGTTTCAATTTCATTCTCCAAATATTTCTTCGCCATACAATATTCTTCAAAGGATTTATCAATCAACCTACATAAGATACGCAAATATGCCTGACCCATTTTATCAAAAACGCCATCCATACCTACTAAAGTTAGCATAATCAGACGAATCATTAGAGGGGAGTCTCTTTTTATATCAGGAATCTCGAATTTTTCAACTTTTGACATTTTCTTATTTTTTAAATAATACACCTCAAAAATATTTGTTTGCCGATTCAATCTCGGCTTTTTCTGTCGGGCGCATGTTGTCCATATTATCTTATGTTTCAATCGCAAAATATTGCTCCTTGCCATTTTCACTGCTTTGCAAGTCGCGCCTTACCGTTATAATCTCCCAATCAGGATAACGTATTTTCAAACGATTGTTCAAAATCTTGATGACTAATAACCGTATCGTAAAGTCCGATATCCTCATCCTCGTGCTTATTGATACCTGTATATTGCAGACTTGCATCTTCGTATCTCTTAAATTTATATACCGCATCATTCATAAGGGCACTATTGAATACACCAAGACTTACAAGTAGTTCAAAATCTTTCACGTCCAAGCCTGTTACTTTTTTGAACAATCCGGGTTCAAGTTGGGTTATAACGTCCTTCAAGCTTCTTTCTCTGAAGTCGGTTAGGTACATAAATACCGGCACGCGTGTCGCAAACTTTATCAATTTTTCTTGGATCTGTTTTCTCATCCCTTTGTATTCTTTTTCCTCTTCTGACAGTTCTTTCTTTTCTTTTGGTGTCAATTCTTCATCGTTTGCTTCCTTTTTTGCTTTCTGAACCGCTTCTGATTTGTTTATAATAGTTTCAATATCTGCATTCAAGCTACGAAAGCCCTCAATACTCATCAGTGCATCCATTGCGTCCTTATTACTCATCAGGCGTTTCAACGTGTCATTATCCACATTTACAAGTAGCGCGCTTTCCCACCTCCTAGCCAGTAGAGTCGCAGTCGTGCCGCTCATCGCCATATCCAAAATTCCCGCGGCATCGATTTGCTTCATCGAGCTGCCGTCATAGGCAAGAACCGGAAGAAAACGCACGAATTCCTCCACTTTCTTCTCGGGATTGGATTCATTCATATTCAGACGGCAACTATAATCTGCAATCTGCCTCAAGGCTCTGTCAGGAGCAAAATCGAACACGTAGCATTCTTGTTTGATTATCTCTTCTTTGTTCGGTGACTTGCTATCGGGATTTTTTATTGTCCATGGAGTTTGGACACGAAATACCGCCTGAAAATATGTTTCAGGACTGGAAGAATTGCGTAGCATAAAGATACCCGTCCAAGGCTTTATCGTTACTCCTGTTGTCAGCTTACCGCAAGAGAGTGTAATACTTTTAGTCTTTAGAGGGTCTTCCATCGCTTCCTGTACAGGGGCAAGAGCTTGGACGCCTATGCCTGCACCGGCACCTGCTGCAACTACAACTTTGTAATCCTTATAAAATTTATTCTGCTTTTGCTCAAGCAGATTCTTCATCGCATGACAAGAAGCAACAGAAGGCAAGAACCAGAAAGTATGTGATAAAACATTTAGTAAAGGCGCATGAGAGAATGGAAAGGGCGGCTTTTTCGCACCCATTTTTAAATTATCAATCGTAGTTTCCGAGAACGAACCGCGGATAAGATCGAGCCATTTTTGTACCTCATCTTCATATTTGAATTTCGCTTTCTTACCCACACCTTCCGCAGAAAAGAAAACATTGAGATCGAATTCATCAAACTCGCCTTTCATCGCAATCTCACGAATAGAATCGGGAAGTTGATAGGTCATCATTACCATTCTGGGCAAGGCGGCGTATGGATTGTTTGCGCTTTTCCAATTCTCTTTCGCTCTTTGTTCATCTGAATATGTCCAATTATAGATTTGCTCTTCAATAAACTCACCTGATGCTATAGCACGAAAAGGAGTTCCGGACAGATATAGATAAGCATTCGTCGTAATAGGCATCGCGCCTTCATCGAAATATTCAATACCCTCCCCCTCGCCGAATTCTGCCTCCTCCTTGCTCTCTGCTTCAAACAAATCTTTGGCATTTTCTCGCCACGCGCCATAATGGTATTCATCCAAAACTACACAATCCCAATTTGTTTCATGCACCCATTGATTCTTTGTTTTGATGCCGCCGGTACTTTTATTTTTCCCCAAATAGTCCTGAAAAGAACCAAAACAAACAAAAGGTTTCTTCTTATCTGCCTTTTCAAATTGCAGGCCACCTTTTGAAATAAATTGCCAGCCGGCAAAATCCACATGCGCCTGCAAATCCTCTTTCCATGCGTTTTGCACGGCAGGTTTAAAAGTTAGTACTAATATTTTCTTCCAGCCTTTTTTCTTTGCCAATTGATAGGTCGTAAATGTTTTACCAAACCGCATCTTAGCGTTCCAAAGGAAATGTGGGGTCTTGCTCTTATTCTCTTTTTTGAAGCTGTCAAAATAGGCAATAGTTTTATTGACTGCCTCCTCTTGCTCCGGACGCATAACAAAATCAAGCACCCTGTCATCTTCATTCTGGACGCCGCTTTTAATGGATATGATCGCGGCCTTAACTTCTCTCACCGTGCACTTGAACCATTCGCCTTCCGGATTATTTATTCCTTTCAGGCGCAGATATCTGTGCACCTCATGATCAGTAAAAACACTCCCGTCATTTCGCATCGCGGATTCTGAAAAAACAATTTTATAGGGGAGAACCCCCGGACGCAGAGTCGGGTATTGCTGAGCAATCCGTCTCTGGGGGTCGGTCGTAGTAAAACCAACTTTTAGCAAACCTTTGTATTGAGGGTTTGTATCTTCGTAGGCATATATTGTCGGATTCGCCTCGGGACGTTGTGGAAAAAATGATTTATTCATATTATATATCCATTGGGCGAATTAAGGATTCGATAAAAGATTGTTCTTTCTTCGTGATTCCATATTTTTGATAAAGTTTTTCGTCTGTCCATTTCTGCTTCATGTCTTGAACGGGAACAAATACATAAACGCCCTTTGGTGCATTCTGTGTATTTTTTGTTAACGATACCATGAATCTAAAAAATCTCGTGCATATGTACGATACTAGGTTTTCGGCCATTGTTTTGTTATCAAAATCTCCAACAACAAGGTATGTTTCCGTGCAAATTGAATTAGGCTTAGCAATAATCGGAACCCCTAATATTTGATGTGGAAAAGTATCACTACCCGAACCTGCTTTAGAAATTAAGACCTTAGTTTTCCTTATAAGCTTCTTATTTTTTAAAACCTGGCTTTCGTCGATATATCCGATTTCTCCATATCTGTATAGTTTAATTTTTCGTGTTTTTGTTTCTTGTTTGGAGAAGTTAGCAAAATTCGAATCAAGCCCGAATGGCTTCCTAGAACTGATATTTTCACTTAGCGAAGGTTCTTTAAATGCTTGCACCTTTTTTAAAATAGATATTGCTTCATTGTATCGAATAAATGTTTCCGCCCCAACCTCCAAAAGCGGACGAGCCATTTCTGATACAATCTCACCTTTTCTTGATGTTGATACCGTGCAATTACCCTGATTGTCTCTGTCCCATAAGAAGTAGCAGACGCCGCCTTTAATCTGAACACCTGGAAAGCAATCAATAGCTTCTGGAAAATCAACAATCTGTCGCATTCGATTATCTTCAAGCATATTTTTACGAAAATCATCCAACCCCTTACCGCCTGAATACCAGCGCGCAGGAATAATCATAGTTAGATATCGCGGGTTAAGTTTCTTGGCTTGCTCAACGAATTTCTGATAAATGGGGGTAGCACTGGTCCCTAGTCCCCCACCATCATTTAATTGATATGGCGGATTCCCAATAATTACGTCAAATTTCATATTTTTAAATATAATACTAGGATTATCTTCATGAATGAAGCGATACGCGTGCGATTCCAAAGCATCGTCTCGATCATACTCAGATTGATTGGCATTACAAAAGATACATTTCCCATTCTGCCATGTATGTTCGACTCGTTTAAAAATTATGTTACCTTGCTCATTCTTGAAATTATCGCCAATAGAATACTTCCCGTTTGCTTTCTTTGAACAATATACGCTTCTGCGAGACAAAAGTGACGTGAGCTCGGTGATTGCAATGCCATATATCTGGTTCTGACATATATGATTGATTCGCTCTTGCCTATCGGGTATTTCTTTTTCCAGTCCGTCTATGAGACGGAGCGTAATTTCCCGAAGAAACACCCCTGACTTGCTTACCGGATCAAGGAATTTAGCATCTTTATCGCTCCAAAGTTCTTTTGGCAATAGATCCAAGATTTGATTTACCAGAGCCGGAGGCGTAAAGACTTCATCATTACTCAGATTGGCAAGGCAAGACAATACGTCAGGATTATAGTTCGTTTGTAATTTCATATTCTATCCTAGTGTTAAAAAATGTGTCAACGGAAACTCTTTGACCGGAGTCGGTATAAAAACTGGTGTGCCCAAATCAGATATCTGCACTTTATTAAAAAGATCGTTTTTTTGTTTTTCGTTTGGAATCAGCTCCTCAAAAGCATAATCCCTTCTTTTGACCATACTTCCTCTTGCAAAAGACCACTCCGAGAACACTATAGGCGTCGATTCCTTACCTACTGTCTTAAGAGAGAGGGCGTCTCCCAGTAAAATATTTCTACTAAGTATAAAACGTATTGCACTTAAACAATCATCTTTACACTTTTTCTTGTAAAGAGAGGCGTATGTTTCATAGAAGATATTGTAGAGCCGCGATCTGCATGCCTCAACGTTATCTTCCAGGATGTCAATGCCATAAATACTTGCGATGGCAGTCACGGAAAAACGTTCAAACTCCAATTGACTTTTTGCATATTTACCCCGGACCACCTCAAGCTTTCGTCTTAAAATCTCCACGAGAAAATTGCCGTCGCCGCAAGCAGGCTCCAGGAAACGTGAGTCAATCCGTTCCGTCTCGTGCTGCACCAAGCCCAGCATGGCATTCACCTCTCTTTCACTGGTAAAAACTTCACCGTGATCAGCAACTCTTTGTTTCGATTTGATTATTTTATGCGATTTTGCCATGGATTTTTTTATTCATCAACACCTTGCCCCATTTGTTTTTCGAATGATTGGCGAATTAACCCCATTATATAGGGCAATTCTTCTAAGCTTGAAAGGCCAACTTCGACATCGCCGTTACCCCAACGCCCAAGAGCTGATACGTCTTTACACAGGCCCCTAGGATCATTAACTTCCGCGAAGGCAATATTGAGAGAAAGCCGCAATCGTTTTGCTTGAGGAACAATGTCCACAAAGTTAGTTTCAGCCTTGTAAGCAACATATATTTTTAAAAATATTTCCGTCACCACCGGATCAAGCGCAAGAATTTCCTTTCGCAGTTCTTCAAATACACCGTTAAGCGGATTGGCCAACAAATAAGGGTGGTCTTCGATACTATATCCCGTCGTTTCTACTTCTTTCGTTTTGTATGTTGCTAAAATACTATTCTCGACTGCAGGTGCTCGCCATACATCAATAGCTTGGGTTGACAATATCTCGGCTCTTTCAAGAATTTCCCGTTCTCCCCAGTGTTCTTTGCTAGCCACCTCTGCATTTAATCGTAATGGACTTTCTGCAAAACCACCTTTCATATTCCGTTTCTCCAAAAAGGACTTATCGCTATATTCGGAGTTGTAACCGGTGAGGGTCAAATTGCCTGGCGTATGCAGATATGTTTTTTGGATGCGCTCCCAATCATCCCCAAGCTCAGTTTGCCATTCGGCCGATAGATTCTCATTCTGGGGCATGATATGCTCAATGGTAAACTCATCCACAGAAACCCGTTCCTTTCTGCCATGATTTTCTAATCGGCGTAACCAATAACTTCGACTGCGAAAGTTGTAAACGTCTTTAAACTTTAATTCACGCTTGAATTCCTCGTCATCGGGAAAACGTCGATAAGACGGGAGTAAAAGAAAAGTTGCCTTTATGCTTTCTATATAACGATCCTTTTTCAAATCGCGAGAAAATGTTGCAAATGTCTTATTCATCGAGTTGGTTGGAATCCCACACACAGCTCGACGGAATACATAGCTTTCCACCAAACGCACTATTTCAAGCAATTCGTTGGCAGAGATAACGTTATTATCATAGTCATGATAAGTCTCAAGTAGAAACGGAAAAGCAACATCCACCTTCAATTCACGCAAATCACGAAATGCCATTTTTAATTCCGGTTCATTCTCGGTGCCGATGGCCATCGCACAATAATATTTGGCAAAATTTCGGATGTCAGCAACTAGAGTCTCGACGTCAGTAACCTCTGGAGAATAGGCATGCTTTTTAAAAGCTTCATACACTTCATCTTTATTTGGGATAGCTCCTGTCTTTACTGTAAGATAATGCCGCATAAAACTGTCAAAATATGCAACATACCTTTCTTGACCAAAATCTATTTCCATTGGGCGCCAATATTCATTATACAACTTCGTCTGTAGCTGAGGTTCTTGCCTCATTAACACAAAATTTCTGATCAAGTCTGCCTGACTCAATTCCCTTCCAGTGGAGTTTAGACTTTCAAATATAAGCTGCGGATTGTCCTGATCCCGGTCGAGTGATATATCTACTACAATAAGCTTTTCTAGCCCCTTACAAACTGCGACAAGATTATTTTTCTCTTCATCTAGTTTCTTGGTAAAAAATGCGAAGTTCTCTTTTATTCGCACCGAGACATCTTTTGGTTCAGATCCTTGAACGAGCAGAGCCCTTAAAGACGCTTCATCTGTTTGAGATAAAACAAGTTTATATTTCTTCTCTCCTTCTTCTCGCGGATCAATAAGAAAATAATCCCGAAGCTTTTTTGCTGAGAACCCTTCTACTGGCTCAGACTCACCAAGGGCACGTGCAAGAGCCTCGATTAAAAGTGTCACCGTCGTTAATCTTTGCTGTCCATCGATTACTAGCAATTGAGATTGGTTTGCAATCGAATAAAGACCTTTTTCGACGTACACGACGGACCCAATAAAATGGGCTGTAATTGTTTTGTCGTTTCCAGTGCGCAAGATATCATCCCACAGCTGACTACATTCCTTTTCGCTCCAACTATATATGCGTTGGTAGATAGGGATAACGAACTGAGGTGATTTTTTAAGAAAATCTATCAATTTAATCTCTGTTGCTTTCATATTTATTTTTTTATATCATCAAAAAAGTGCCTTTTGGCCTCCTTTAGAAATTTCAAATTTGTTGATATTCTCGGCCTTTTTATGCATTTTACTGCTTAAATTCTACACCTTTATAGTATAACTTATTAGTGCGACTGTAAAGCAAAGAAAATAAAGCCGATCAGGTATCGGCTTGTGCTTTTCCAGATTCTCAAAAAGCAGGACATCGGTAATACTACTTGCAAACCGCTGCATCTTCCCCGATAATTCCCCTTAAATATTCCCTAGCTTCAAAAATTCCGCCAATCTCGTCAATAAGACCGTTTGCTAGAGCCGCATCACCCAACATAATGGATCCGTCAGCCAAAGTTCGTACCTTTTCAGTATCAAGGCTTCTGTTAGTAGCGACCGCACTTATGAATTTCTCATGCATTATTTTAACATCTCTCTCAAAAATAGCCCTCTCCTCCGGGGCAAGCAGTTTGTTGGGATCTCCAGCATCCTTAAATCTGCCTGAACTTACCTCATTGTATGTCAGCCCCTCCTTTTCATTCTTCGCAGTATTATCCAAATACGACATAGTAACCCCGATTGCTCCTATGTCAGACAGGGACGAAGCGAATATTCTCTTTGTTGAACTTGCAGTCCAATATGCAGCGGATGTACCCGATTGCCTGATGACTGCCACGGTGGGCTTCTGGGCACGTTTTATGGCATTGGCAATCTCCTCTCCGGCAACCGGGTATCCTCCTATAGAATCAATATCCAAAAGAATTGCTTTTATGCTGTCATTCTGTTCAGCTTGATCAATCGCAGCCACAATATTTTCAGAAGAGGTCGTGTCTTCTTCTCCAGAAATAGTATAAGTATCGAGACTGCCCCGTATTTTTATACTAGCGACATTGCAAGAACCGCTTCGGTAGGAAGCGGTTCCGTCTAGATAATCTTCATTGAAAGCCTGATCATACTTTTCGGACCAGAAAGCTAAAACGGTAAGGATTACGATTAGAATTGAGAGACTTTTGATAATGGATTTGAGTGAAAGCATGAATAAAATATTAGTTTAGTTATGAGGTTATTGGACTACATCGCATACTTTCTCATCCCGCAACCCCCTCTTGGAGACTTTTGCGGCTTCTATCTCCTGCTCAAAGTAGTTGCTGGGAATAGCAGATGAATATGCAATCTTGAAAGCACCCGTACAAACTGGAATATCAACGGTTAAAGCGCCATACCCCGAAGCCACAACACTTTTACTGATATTAACTTCTACTATAGGGAAAGGATTAAGGTCTGCTCCTCTTAAAGCGGAGTCCTTAGAAAGATATATCTTTTGGCTTGCAATTACGCTTTTGAGATCAGTCTCCTGCATATATACATCCATTATATATAGTTTCTTCGACATTATTGGATATCTTTGCGCAAACTGCTCAAATTTAACATTGTTCTTTCGACAATCCTCCTTTTCATAAGTGCCGTAAATGTTTGCCAGATAGACATTCTTTCCTTTTAAGATTGATTTTAGGAATGCGATTGTTTTAGTACTCTCGCATCCATCGGACATATCTCCCAATCCATACAAGGAGATTGCCGCAAAAGTTAAAAACTTTTCGCCATTCATTGTAACCGGATATGAAACTTTAATTGTGTTCTCATCCAAAACATCTTCAACCCAGACTGGCGTTTTAGTCTGGGGATATTTCTCTTTCAAGTATTTACCTGTCAGTGAATCAGGGAATTTTATTACATTAGGAGGAGCAACGGAAATATCATTTCCTTTGTCTATAACAAATTCTCCTGGCGAGGCAAGATAGTCCGGATTGGTAAGATGGGAAAAATCTTCTTGCGAGGCTATTATGGGATTTGTTATAGGAACTGGCTCATTCATTTTAATTGTGATTACTCCTAGGAATATGATTGTCAGTAAAATTATCATGACATAGCCGATCCAATTTGTTTTGCCGTCGCAATTTACACAAAAATTGTTGCCTGACAACAACTCCTTTCCGCATTTATTACAGTTTTTTGACATAGTAGTAGAGGATTTATTTTAATATATTGAAAAAATTTTAAATAATAATAGATATTCCGGTTTCGGACATCAAAAAGGGTCTTCCGAACCGGTGACAACCCTTTCGGGCTGCCCTACCCCCTTTCGAAGATAGACCTCTACTACAAAGTACCGGTCAGAAGACCGTTTTTGTAGTAGAGGTTTTCAAGCCATGCCTTTAAGCAGAATGCTCCAAGGTTTAGGCTATCTAAATTGTACTTACAGGATAATATAGATTGCTTTAAAAATCAAATAGTTGCTGCACAAGAAATCACCGGAGATTTATTTCAGATCTCTTTTTAGCTTTTTGGCGTGCTGAATACGAAGCCTATGAAGAGTTTTTCCGGTAAAAGGCTCCGTAAAACTTGGATCGGTGTTTCTCTTGTAGTAATACAGTTCCGGCACGCTGACAAATGGATATCTGGCCTCAATGGCTTTAATCTTGTCGATTCTTGCCCTTATCTTCATTCTCTTCCCCCTCTTTTCTTTTTCTATTGCATCGATATATCCGAGGATGAAAAAAGGAATGACTGTTATAAGGACTGACATAATTTCTATTATCATACTAGTTAAAAAATAAATAGAGCCAAGTGAATGGCTCTATTTTGGTTAATTAAAGTTTATTGCTCGATAAATTCCTTGATATATTGACTCGCTTCAGACTTATCCAAGCTATCGATATCATTGAGAAGAGTTTCTCTCTGCTCTTCGTCATAGACTTTGCGATTGATAAGGGATACTAGGAGTTTCTTTTGTTTCTCGGTGATATGATTATCAGATTGGACATATTCTTCTCTCTGTATAGGAACATTTGATTCTTCCTGCAAATCAGTAATCCAAGTCTGATATTTATCGCCTTTCTCTTTGGAATTGTCTATGATTTGAGCAGGATCCATGTCCTCTAAATCAGTCGTAAAAATATCTGATAATCCCGTTGTGCGCACAATAGAGTCCGTAAAACTCCTTTTTTGTGCCATTTTGATTGCCTTATTTGGATCTCCATCTACCATATATGCGCCTCTCCCTTGCCCTACTATTACGCCGGACCTCGTAAGCGTGCACACAAAAGCTATTAACCCTTTGGCATGCCCTAACATTTCCAGAGTATCGGTATCCTTATTGAATGATGCTGTAAGCGAGTAAATTGACGCGAGCTTTTCTGCGCCGCCTTTCGCTAGACTCTTTTTGCCCTTGATAATATAGTAGTCCTGACCTTCTTGAAGTTTGGGAAAGACTTGGGAAATGAAATAGCTCCTTTTAGCGAGAAGATTATCTACACCCTGCTTGAAAGATTCTAGGCTTCCGTCTGTATGGACATTGACAGGAGTCATTGTTTTTGAGTTTTCCATAAAATTGATGTTAATTTGGATTAAATCTTCTCCACTTGAATGCGGTAGAAAAGGTGGACTGTTCGGGGATATTTATCAATGACTTTACCCTGCTTGTCTTTCTTCTCTAATATGGTTATGGATTTGAGAGAGATCTCTCCGTGCTTAACCCTAAAGCCCAATCCTTGCCATTGCTTGAATGTAAGGCAATTAGTATAGGGATCGTATTTCTTTTGTTCTTTTGCTCCGAAACGTTCTTTGATTTGTTCGCTGACCATTTCGTAAGTCTTTTTACTTCCTTGATAATTGGAAAGCACTTCTTGAGGTTTAATGATGTTCATAGATTTTGAAATGAATGATAAAAAGGAGACTATGCTTTAGTCTCCGGGTTGTGATAAGCGGTTATCACAATCTTGCCTTGTGAATATTCCACCTTGCAGCTTTCGCCTACCGTAAAGCCCAAGGGTTCCAAGAACTTGCCTTGGATAGGAATAAAAGGAACAGGACCGGTTTTTGACCAAGCCCTATATCCAATCTTACGAATTGTTTTCTTGTTCATAATGATAAATTAAGCAAATAAAAAAACACTGCTTTCGACCTTAGCAGTATTCATAAGTATGGTGCAGTACTATTCTCTACGGCGTAGCTGTTATGACCCCAGTTAGGGGCGAGGGCGCTTAGCCTTCGTCTTCATCGACATCAGTAAGCTGATCGAAATAGAGGCTTTGCTGGCGCTCGTACTCAGCATTTCTTGCTTCTTCAATTTGAATGTCCCTATCTCCTAAGGCAAAGTAGGAGTCTCTTTCATAGAATCCCATAGACATAAAGTTAGTGATTAAATGGGTGTAGTGCCCAAAAAATGGTTACGTGCCTATACGGAAAAAGTGTGTTATAGGTAAGGACATAGTGGGGAGTTGTTTGATTTTGATGGGACCCTATTTGCAAGGTGGTAAGGGAGGGAATCCACGCTTGTCCGCGACAAATGTTTAAGTTCCGGAATGAAATTGGCAAAAGACCACCCTTTGCGTCACAAAAAAATCTGCGCATTTTTTTCATTGCGCATGGTTAATTATATCCTTTACCCTGAAGTAATAGGACTGTGATTTTACGTCATTCAACGATTGCTGAATCATGCCCACACCTTCTCTTGAGAAATTATGCAACAGAGAGTAAAATAACAAGTAATAACCATTGTTTAAAAAAGATGCCAGAAGACATACAAAAGTTTAAGACAGCCAAGAAAGACTATGTAAAGTTCATACAGTTGATAAGAAAATGTCGTCTTGGATCTATAGCGAAGAAGGGACCTACTCTTATTCCTAAAAACGAAGATACCGCAAAGCTTTTAAGAAAGTATCTTAGTCAATTATACAATGATGAAGTTTTTACTGGCTTTAACGAAAGGGATAAGCCTTTTTTAGAAGACTCGGGAATCAATTGCGAGGGAGATTTCTTGAATAGTAATTATCTAGCAACTAGTTGCGACGAGAAGGAATATTTTGTTATATCCTGCAATAGCGTAGAATTTATAGACAGGTATCTAAGATCTTTGTATATTCCGGATGGTTTTGGGTTCAGAATTGAGAGCGATGGACTGATTGGAACTAGGACAATAGCAGGCAGTGAGAATAAATCCTGCAAATTTACCAGAGAAGAGGCGCGATTACTTAGTTTTTTATACTCGAATGCAAATGAAGGACAAAAGACAGAAAACATAACAAGGAGATGCGACCTGACCAAGGAGCAAATAAGGTCTGCCTGCTATAATATTCGTTCAAAGATGCAACGAAACCTTGGATATTCCGTTGGGGAATGCAAACAGATACTGCCATCATACTCACACGGTTTTTATATACTAAACATATTTTCGGAATAAAAAAATAAAAGATTAAAAAGATAATAAAAGACCCAATCATTTAGCATTGGGTTTTTTGCTTATTCTGGGGATTTTTCATGGTTATTAGAAAAATGATTGGAAAATTTTATCTTTTCTTAAGTATCTCAAAAAATATTATTATTAACTGGTATTTAACGCGTAAAAATACAGCTAACTAATAAGAAAAAGTATGAACGAAGATTGTGTATATGATACAGAAGAGTTCTTGAAAAACTTTCCCGGTCATACGATCCAGTACTTTACGGACGATAAAACCTCTCCGCAGCAAAGTAGAATCGTAGCAAAAAGAAGCCTATTTGAAAAAGAAGAGGCAACCAAGATGCAGGAAGATGGATGCGGCGTATTTTTCACCATTAACGGTTTTGCATCTGGAGAAAGAAAAAAGAAGAATTTGTACAGAATCAATGCTGTATGTATAGTGGTCGGGGTTGTCAAGACACGGAAATTGATAAATTTAGATGGAATCTTGTTGATAAAAAGTTATTGAAAATGGACTTGTTTTGGGGTTAGATAATTTAAGGATTGATGTCGACGCTTTTC
>Ga0265294_10002706_pt1 | contig 23136 bp, 20 predicted proteins | sample MunlanPumphouse3_FD_192504 | JGI IMG/M metagenome (GOLD analysis project Ga0265294, IMG submission 192504) | Groundwater microbial communities from a municipal landfill in Southern Ontario, Canada - Pumphouse #3 | ecosystem: Environmental > Aquatic > Deep subsurface > Groundwater | place... | reverse complement strand
CTTTTGAAACAGCTCCACTGCTGCTGCTGTTAAAAGATAGAATAAAAAGTTCTTAAAGATAAGAAGAACAAGTATCTGTATAACAGTAGTAACTATTAATGTAACAGTACGTATATTAGTCTGAATATAGTTTTTCTGTTCAGCATTAACCAGACTGTACTTGTAAGCTACAAAGTATGTGCTTACAGTATTAAACAGGAATATCGCATAATAGATTATGAGCTCATTTGGTGTAATGGCACCAGGCTCTTTAATTATAAAGTTCAGAAACGGTATAACGCCAAGGCCGAAAACAGCAACAACCAAAGCAATCCATCTGTATGCATACTTATATAGCTGCATCAAAGACTTAATCTTATCTTTATCATTTTCGGCCACTGGCTTGTACAAACTGAAATTCATTGCAGTGCCGATACCAAGTTCAGCAAAAGATAAAACAGAAAGAACATTAGTGTAAAGCCCGCTTACACCTAAAAATGTAACACCTATGGTATGAATAAATATAGTTCTGGAGACGAACTGCAACAAAAGAGTCAATAAGACTCCAAGGTATCCATATCGTATATTCTTTGAAGCGTTCTCTATTCTTCCCATAAATACAACTTTCTTTTTATTATTTCAAAGCTACCTTTAAATACTCTTCAGCCTTTTTTCTTTCATTCTTTAAAATTTCTACTGTATGAGTAAAATCAACTTTAAGAAGATCTTTATCCTCTTTAATGTTTTCAATTTTTCTGCTGTTAAGATCAAACTTATCCAGTAAAGTATCTATACGGGAGTAAATCGAATTAGCTCCTGCTCTTTTGTAGACAATAAACGGAGTCTGCAAAAGAATGGAAAAAGCAGTTCCATGAAAAGAATCAGTACACAAGACAGAACAGTTATTTATATACCAGATAAACTGACTGGGTCCGGAAATATACCCCTCTTTATCATTTATATCACCCATATTGATTATTGGTAGATTTAATCTGTCAGCAGTTTTCTTAATTTCCTTTTCAGTCTTTTTATCCATACCCTCTACAAAATATGTTAAAAGATATTTACCTTTCATGTTGTCAGCTATGTTATCAGGCTTTTTCGATATATCCAGCCACTGCTGTTTATTAAGTAAAAGAGACGGGTCAAGAAGTACAGGTACTTTATTACCTGTAAGATCTTCTACTATCTTTGCTCCGTCACCTTCCCTTAGAGATATATAGTTCATACCGTTAAGGTACTCAATATATCTTTCTTTAAATTCCGAAGGTATGTTTGATATGCCAAAGCTTGCAGCATATGCAATTCTTTTTTTCTTTTCTGTAAATGTAAGAAAATATATTTCCGGTAAATTTACATACTTAGGATTCCATATCTGGTCAGAACCTGCTACGAAGAATGAATAAGTTTTCTCATATTTTTCATCCAGTCCTTTTTGAGTTACCTTATATTTGCTTTCTGATATATATCTATTAGTAAAGTCTTTAAACAGTTTAGTGCGTTTTGCAATAGCTTCCTGGTTAAGTCTGTCTTTTAACTTTTTGGATATGATCCTGAATGTGCCAGACAAAGATTCTTCCTTTAAAATATTCAGTTTTTTTGCAATTACCTCTGAAGTACTCATATCAAGCCTTCTGTCATCTACTAATACAGTCTCAACTTCATAACCAAAAGATTTCAAAGTTTCCTGTAATGCGTAATTTTGAAGCCTGTTTCCATAATTAAAGTATCCGTTCAGAGTTATTATACCTATCTTATCCACTTCATCTCCTTGTGAAATATACCTTAGTGTCATTTCATATAACTAATATTAATATATAACTGGTCAAATATCCATACAGCATATTTTATCAATGACAAACATCATTGCTATAACCTGAATGAATATATCACCTATCTTAACTAATGTGCTTGAAGCTTCATTTAGTTAATGACACGTTTTATTAGTTATTGCACTTTTTAAATTATATACCCTGTAGCTTTTTGTAACAATACAAAACAGTATACATGTACAAGTTGTCAATTCATATTTATCATTTATATTGATATATCAAAAATAGAACACTTAAGTTAATGATTTTGCATAAATCTCGCAAAATCATTTTAATTTTGTTGACTATTACCGGATTATACTATACTATAGATATGTATTTTGCATATTATTTGCAAAATTGGAGGTATTTCAATGTTACTGGAATTCAAAACAAAAAACTATAAATCATTTAAAGAAGAATTAGTATTTCCAATGATACCTGCACCTAAACAAAAGGGTCTGGACTACAGTATACTTACTGAACAGATAGGGAAAAATAGGTATAAAGCTTTAAGTTCCTCAGTTATATATGGACCTAATGCTTCTGGAAAAACAAATCTTATCGGTGCAATGGATACATTCAAGTCTATAATACTACGAGGGCATATTAACAATGAAGATAATAAAGAAAACCCTAATACAGCAGCATGCCGATTAGAACTTATACCAAATATAAGTAATGCTGATAAACCAGTATCTTTTTCTATCAAGTTTATTGAAGAAGATCTGCTTATTGAATATAGCCTGACTGCTGGTATAGGGGAATTTGCAGAATCTAGTTATAATAGGAAAATCATAGAAGAGGTACTTACTGTAAATGAGAAGCTTGTTTTCAAAAGAAAAAATGATCTAGAAATAGATTCACTAAAACATATCAAAAAATATATGGTTAATGAGTTTGATAAAAATAAGGAGATACTGATAAAAGTAGCAAAAAACAATCTTCATGATAATGAACTATTTTTACAGAATGGATTTAAGAATATGTTCAGTTCAAAATTAGTTACTCTGATTACAAACTGGCTAGATAAAAAACTTGTTGTCATACTGAAATCAAATGCAATGCAAGTTAATTACAATATAGATGCACCAAAGAAAGAGTTAATCTACATAGATAAAGTGATTGATAAAGCAGCTAAAGAGTTTGGAATTAATTCAAATGCACTAGGGTTTAAGATAGAAGGAGAGGAAAATAAAGCTGTATTGTGTTCGCTTATAAACAAAGATGGAAAAACCAAATATATTCCTGCAGATATTTTTGAATCGTATGGTACTATGCGCTTTGTCAACTTGTTTAATTTCATACTGCTATCATTTATTAAAGGCGGAACAATAGTAATTGATGAGTTTGATGCCTCATTACATCCTATGGCATTAATGAATATAATTAACATTTTTCATGATAATGATATTAATATAAAAAAAGCACAGTTAATATTTAACACTCATAATCCTATATTTCTAAATAAAAACCTTTTTAGAAGAGATGAAATCAAGTTTGTTGAAAGAGATGATTTAACACATGAAAGCACTCTTTATTCATTGTCTGATTTTGGCACAGCAGGAAAAACAGGAGTAAGAAAAGATGAAGATTATATGAATAACTACTTTATTGACAGATATGGAGCAATTAAGGAAGTAGATTTCAAATCTATTGTAAAAGAATTAATGGAAATCAAAAAGGATGACTGCAAATGAGAAAGGAAACTATAAAATACTTTTTTTCTGTCGAAGGAGACACTGAAAGGTGGTATTTGAATTGGTTACAAGCAAAAATAAACAGTAATGAATATAGCAAATACAATATTAAGATAGATTGTGAAATAATATAAGGTACTAATATATCTTTATTGTCCCGCTTTTTCAATCGTGATATACTCAATACAGTAAACGAAATTTAAATAGGAGTTAATTATGGAAAAACACATTGATGTAAGAAAGAATCCCTGGCAGAGCAGATATGGCTGGATTTGGTATAACTCAAAAGAAATATTAAGAGATACTGAAGAAGACATAGACAAGTTAGTAAAAAGTTTTGCTGATAAGGGCATTAACATACTGATAGGTTTCAGCTGTACTCATTTCAGATGGAACTTCTATCGCCATTTTGACATAATAACGGAATGTATAAGAAGAATCGTAAAAGCATGCCATAAATATGGCATATTGTATGTAGAGCATCACAGCAGCCATTTAACATTTAATCCTTTAAATGATGAAGACTTAGTATATATGGACAACATCCTGGAAAAAAGAGATTCAAAAGTATCTGAATGGCCAGGACTTGTTGAAGATGCTACAAACGATTTTTCTGTAGATGGCAAAATGATATCATCATTCAGACAAATTTCGGGAAAATCCGGAAAATGGGGCATAACTACATATCATGGATATGGAATGTGCTTTAATAATGAAGATTATGTGGAAAGATATCTTAAGTATCTTGAATCTCTATATGCAGTAGGAATTGACGGCATAATGACAGATGATGTCCAGTTCTTTGGTAATGACGGTATGGGTTGGAAAGCATTTAATGCATGCACATGTGTTCATTGCAGAAACAAATTCAGAGAAAAATATGGCTATGAAATACCACAGCCTCAAGACTGGGATAAATTCTACTGGAATTTTAAAGACCCTGTATTTGTCGCTTGGAAGAGATTCAAAGATGAATCCACATTGGAATTCGTATACAAGGTTAAGAAGCATTATGAAGATTTAGGTTTAAACCAGTTTCGTCCAAACTACGTATCTTCTATACTGCCTACAAACAAGACGGCTTATCCTTTTGAAAAATGCGCTGATGTGTGGGACTGTGTATTCCAGGAAAACTGTACCAGTTCAGTAATTAAGGAATCTTATTTAAGTTTTGCTTTAGAAGCAATACACAGATACAACTTAGGAAGATTAAACAAAATACCTTCAATGTCCATGTTCTACCCTGTAAGAGCAGATGCTTTGTATTTTGCATGGGCTTTGGCAAAATCATGGGGTCAGCTGTTTACAAACTGCGGTGGTGAAGGTACAGGCAGCACAGTAAATGAAAAATGGTTAAGAGATTTTGAAATAAAACATTCATCATCATATACTAATCCAAAGAAGATATCTGATTTAGCATTTATGCTGTCATTTGACACAAGAGATTATTCAGATGGTTGTGAAACACATCAGGAAAACTTCATAAGATGGCTTCAGGCATCTTACCTTTCTGGTATAGCTACTGATATGGTATTTGAAAATGCTCAGTATAAGGACTTTGCAAGACATAAAAGAATTGTATGCGCACATACTGTTATGTTATCTGACTCAGTATTAAAAAAACTCAGAAGATATGTAAAAGAAGGCGGACACCTGATAACTATAGGAGACTTTGCCAAGTACAAGCCTGACGGTTCATTAAGAGACAGAATAACATTAGGAAGAAAATCTCAACAGCTTGGTGATGGCAAAGTAACAGTTTTGTCTGATGATGACTGCTATGATAAGTATCACTGGGTTTTAAATATCTCAAGATTTGAAACTGATTCAGTAAAAACATCAAAAGAAGTTCCTGAATATGCAGTAGAAAAACTAAGACAAACCGGCGGTAAAGCATTACTAAGCGCAATTAATAATGATGTTATTGTAAATGTATCAAGTGAGCAGGATATATTCACTTCGTTATTTAAAACAAGGTCCGGTTATGCTCTGAATATAGTCAATGTTCAAAATACCATAACAAAAGAAGGTGTAGCAAATCACTATATCCCTATAACCCCATATGAAAAAGGAGCAACAGCTATTAAGCATGATATAGACATAAAAATTCATATGGACATTCCAGTTAAAAAGATTTCACTACATTCTCCTGAAAGAAACAGATCATTAAATATACCTTATACAAAGCAAGCTGATGGCACATTGTCCTTTACAATACCTAAAAAGAAATTTGCAGGTTATGCGTTAGTGGTTATAAAGTAAGATACTTATTTGAATATAAACAATACAAAGCCAGATTTAAAAAGAAGGAGCTGAAAGGCACATTTCAATAGGGAAACTTGTTGAACCATACCCCAAACCGGTACGGAAATGCAGTAGAGAGACATAGTCCTGCAAAGGATAGCGCCTCTCTACTTGCCTTGAATGGGCAAAAAAGTGCTTATCAATCTGTAAGCGTCAAATAGAGGTATACGTGGCATAACAGCTGAAAAAAATGTACAATCTTTTAGAGAAAGTTGAAAAAGTGGAATAAATGGCACAACTTTTCAACAAGAAAGGAGAGATTGTATGGAAATGCAAAAAGTAGCGAGAGAATTTCGATTGTCGCAATGGGCAACGATTATGCAAAATCGAATTGACAGTGGACAAAAGGTCAAAGATTTCTGCCAGACGACAGGGATAAGCAAGGACGCATATTACTACTGGCAGCATAAGTTGCGGCAAAAAGCTGCCGAAGAATTGGTAAAATCAGAAGGATCGAAGGGAATTGTTCCATCCGGATGGATGCAGCTTACACCATCACAACCGCAGCAAATAAAAGCAACATTGGACATTGAAATCAGCGGCTGTCATATAACCGCTGGTGCTGATACGGATCCTGAATTACTGAAAAAAGTTTGCCGGGTGTTGATGTCGCTATGATGAGATGGAATGATAAACCTTATATCTTTGTTGCGGGCCCACAGACATTAGAAAATCCATCAACGGCTTAATGACGCTTGTGCAAGAGAGCTTCTCCCTTGACCCGTTTGCAGATGCATTGTTTGTGTTCTGTAACCGGAACAGGAACAGGATAAAAATTCTCGAATGGGATGGAGATGGGTTTTGGTTATACTTTAAGCGTTTGGAACGGGGGCGTTTTCGCTGGCCATCAGAAGGAGACACCGCTACATTGGTTCTTAATACCAATGAATTATCCTGTCTCATTGACGGTGCCAGGTTGGAAAAAAAGCTTGGTCGCAATGAAGTTCTCGAGCGGCAAATTTCGTGAAAAAATGTAAAAATAAATTCTTTAAAATGTGCCTAAAAGCTAGATTTTATGCGGGTTTCATGGTATAATATATCATATGAAAACACAAGGGATTTCGGCAGAAAAACTGCTTAACATAATCGAAGAAAAAGACCGCAGGATTGCTGAATTAGAGCAACAAGTTCAATGGTTCATGGCACAAATCCGTCTTGCAAAGCATAAACAATTCGGCGTATCAAGTGAACAAACTAACGTTGAACAAATAAACCTTTTCAATGAAGCAGAAGTGTCCGCTGATATGGCCGCTCCTGAGCCGTCATTGACTGAGGTGAAGGCGCATTACCGCAAGAGGACCCGCCTGACAACGGACAAGCTTCCGGAGGATCTGCCTGTCGAGGTAATCAAGCACGAGCTGCCGGAAGCTGAGCGTTTCTGCCAAGATTGCGATAGTGAATTACATGTCATGGGCAGAGAAATACGTGAGGAACTTAAGATTATTCCGGCGAAAGCAGTTCTTGTAAAACATATACAGTACGTTTATGGCTGCCAGAAATGCGAGGAAACCTCAGATCATGTGCCGATTGTAAAGGCGAATATGCCTGAACCTGTCATAAAAGGCGGATTTGCTGCTCCGGATACGATAGCACATATTGCGACACAAAAATTCATGATGGCATCCCCGTTATACCGACAAGAGCAGGAGTGGAAGCAAAACGGGATTTGGCTCTCCCGGCAAACGATGTCTAATTGGCTCATTAAGGCTTCTGATGACTGGCTGGAGCCGATATATGAGGCAATGAAACGCCGGTTGTGCAAACACGATGTACTACACGCAGACGAAACCGTTTTACAAGTGTTGAAGGAACCTGGCAAAACGGCTCAGTCAAAGAGTTATATGTGGCTGTACCGTACCAGCGGGGAGGCAAAGCACCAGATTGTGCTTTATGAGTACCAACCTGACAGGAAGTATATACATCCAGAAAAATTTTTGAAGGATTTTTCAGGCTATCTCCATGCAGACGGATATGATGGCTATCATAAGCTGCCTGAAAACATTATTGTTGTGGGTTGTTGGGCACATCTGCGCCGGAAACTATTTGAAGCCATGAAATCCCTGCCCAAAGAAAAACAGTCAGGTTCCAATGCGGAAAAGGGAGTTACCTATTGTGACAAATTGTTTCAGTTTGAAAAACAGTTTTCTTTGCTTACCCCAGAAAACCGTAGTAAAGATCGAGAGCGGATTTCCAAGCCTCTGATGGATGAATTTTTCGACTGGATTGGAGCTTTAAATGCTTTGCCCAATAGTCTTCTTGGCAAAGCTGCATATTATGCACAATCCCAGCGAAAATATCTTGAGAGGTATCTTCTTGACGAACGGTTGGAAATATCAAACAATCGTGCAGAGCGAAGTGTCAAACCATTTGTAATCGGTCGCAAAAATTGGCTCTTTAACAATACCCCCAATGGTGCAAGGGCAAGTAGTATTTATTACAGTCTGGCTGTAACTGCAAAAGAAAACGGCTTAAACCCTTTTGAATATTTAACGTGGATTTTTACTAACGCCCCCAACCTTGGGAAACCCGGCTATGTATCAGCAATTGAAGATTTTTTGCCCGGCAGTGTAAAAATACCATCAAAAGTGTTCGTACCGAAGCAAAAAGAAACAAACACAAAAAAATATGCGTGGGAGGAAGACTGATGAAGGTCGGAAAACATACAGCGTTTATGATAGATTTTGTCTCTGACTTTGCCGACGGAAAGATTTCGAGGTATGATTTTGAAATAGATTATTCGGGCTATGTTATTGAGCATTTTCCGCTTATGGAAAGGGAGAATGCACGGCTAGCACGGAAATTTGCCAACACTGTCGATAGCACCGTCGAATATGCTCAAACTAACAATATATCTGATGACGATTACAGAGTGGCTCTTAACAACGCTCTTTGCGACTTACTTGGTATTGGTGAGCCCGATTTGATATAACTCACGTCAGAACGTGTTTGACGCTTACATTTCTTACTTAATTAAGTTAATTTTTATCTTTAATGAATACTGGCATTCATATGGACTATTTGATAACGGGTAATCGGCATGAGAAGGATACCTGCTACGTTTTTCCTGCCCCAAAAATCAAGAAGCCATATGGAATCTTGATGTTCAGTAACGCCACCCTCGCAAAGGAGTAAATTTTCTGCGAAGCTAAAACGCCGCGGTCATATGGCTTGATACACAGACCTAAACTGGCATTCCACATGAAGGCTGGGGCATCGGTTCGATACTGCGATGTATAAACATTTTTAGACCCATATGTTATGCATCCTTAGAAATACCTTTTATAACGTCTGAGAGTTTCCCCTTGTTGGCAACAACCAGAATTGCCAATGATGCAATGCCGCCTACTGTCATTACGCCTTTTTTAGCCTTGTCTTTGCCTTTCGACCAGCAACTATTGCAGAAAAACTTCTCTTTTCCGATTAGTTCCTTACCGCAAGCCTTACAATTCTTCATCTTGGCCTCCAATTCTTTTACACTCCAGTTCTTCAGAAAGAACTTCTAATGTTTCACGCTCGGTTCGTATTATTGTTTCACAAGCACCAACTATTTCTTTAGGAAGTTGCCGCCAGTCTGTACCGTCTATTTCTGAACACGAATGCATTATATCAGCTAAATTGCAACCAAAATATTTTTTATCGGGGTTGCTCTCGGGGAGCGACAGCAGGGTTTGCTCTACGAAACACTGGTATGAAGTCACAGCCGCAAGCAATGCTCGGTTCTCGCCGAGTGCGTTATACACATTAACGGATATTTGTACCGAGTCATTTAACTTTGAAAAGCACTTAGCAATCAGCTTTGTTCGCTCACCAAGTTGTTTACCTGATTTCAAAGCAGGTAAATTGTTCAAGTCGTACCGTATCGTCTGCTGCAATGAAGCAATCGCATCGTCGGCAGACTTTGCCGCATTTAGCAATGCAATTCGGCGATTTTCAGGGTCATCCATACTCATTGCTTCGATGTACAGCTGCCTTGCGCCATAAGACATTGCGACCCTATCATTGTACTGCCCGGCAGCAATTTGCTCAACAATATCCGTGAGATATATGACCTTGTCTGTAAGTGCATCAAGATTGTTCTTTTGCGTCAGACCTATCAGGGAATTAAGCATATCCGGCCTAACCTTTTTCTGACCAACTCTAATTTGTTCTGCAAAATGCTCCGCTGCGTCTTTCAGTGACGGAAGCATTCCACTCCCGTCTTTTGCGAAAACCCAGTGCCATTCTTCGCTCTCGAGTTTCTCACGAGCGTTCTCAGACAGCTTTACTACAAGCTCTGTCTTGCCCTTAAGCGAATCAAAAACTTTCTTAAGATGTGGTGCTTTTTCCGTAAGATAAATAACGAACTTGGCTGCATCAGAATCTGCCAGTGAGAAAAACCTATTTAAAGCCATAACAGTAGAAGCCTCACGAAATTTTGTCAAGCTCTCCCGCTCGCTAAAAGAATAGAGTGACTTATCCGTGACGTCAAATAATGCTTGCTCAGGTCTCAGTATTAGTGCGTTTTCATTTGAGCTCATACGGCCACCTCATAATTCATTCGAGAACATTTAAGCGTTTCCGCTGCTCAAGAGAAGTTCTCGAATTTTCTTTGTAAGAATTGCTTTTCGTTTTTCATAGAAATCTTCGAAATATTCAATTTCTAAGGATACTTCCGCAGGAACAAGGGCTTGATTCATAAATTCTACTTTTTGTGCGTCGTTCATATCGTTATAGTAATCAATAAGGCGCATTGCGTTTTTACTTCCGTTGCTCCTTCCTTCCAGCAAGTGCAAATTGGGCAATCTATTACGGGTACTACGCCATCTTTTCCAGTCTTCCATAGCGACTGACACAGGCTTACTGCCGTCAAATCTGTCAGATGGGTGCAAATGGTCTTGTTCATATTTAAAATTCTTGTTTATCCACTCCAAGCTTAGATAATACAACGCTTCGCCCGCGACCCGGCTCCCCTTCTCCGCATTAACAATATCGTCAACCTTACCATCGGTCACTCTAAGTTCGCTCATCTGGTCGAGCATGTCGACGGATATTTCGTAATCAAAACTATTGATATTACTCTTCATTTGTTGAAGCTTTCCAGTAGTACCTGATTGAAAGTATGTGAACAGAATCGCCCTCAGCAGGTATGCGCGGATTCCGTCAATACTATTTTTATAATCCGGATTGTAATAGATAGAATATATAATCGGCAGCAACACGTTCCAGCTACTCGAAAAGCGACCAATCTCAATTTTCATATCCTTGAGTAGGGCTTCAAGATTTTTTAATGTTTTTTTGAACTCGCTCCAATTGTTCTTGAGTTCTTCGGCAATCTTTTTATTTATATTTGATTTCACTACATCGCCGAAGAGCATTAATGCGGAACGAATAATAAATTCAGAACCAAACCCTTCGTAGGTATCCACAAGAATTCGTCCAAACTCAGTCTTAGCACTTGGCCAGTACGCTTCGAGAATTGACATTGTAATCTCAGATTTACGGAGCGCTTTGCCACCGCTGTTAAACCGCACAAACATTTCCAGCGCATCATCTTGCTTCATATCAGTGATTTCTGTGTACTGTATCAATTTTTCCTCAAAAATCTTTCTGTATAACTCATTCAGGATGTCTCTTGCGTATCGCTTGCTGTCATTCGGAACATTGGCAATCGCCTCTTCAATTGCTTGTGGCCTGGTCGTTTCGTCCTGAAATTTGGCTTCCAGTATACTCTTAACCTCAAATTGTGTAGGGCTTAATCTGCCAACTTTTTCACTAAATTTGATGTCGTATTTTTTACTGTTATATTCTTCTTTATCAACGGAGAGCTTATTCTTGTTTAGTTCAATCAACAATTTTGTGAATGTCTTAGGCCCCGAAGCTTTACGTGCGTAGCTGGGTCGAATATATGCTTCACCCAGCAGAGACAAAAACAAGGAAGTCAGCCGTTGTTGACCGTCCAAAATAGCTGTATCTGTGGTTTTGAGGTTAATGCTTGTTAATTCATAATTCACGCTGTCTGCCTGTTTTCTGTTATCAAAAGTACTTGAGATAAGAAATTACAGAAATAAGTATCCCAAGTAACATTGTTGTCATCTACCCGCCAAAACAAAAAAGTTGCAATTGGGTAATTGAGCAAGATAGAATCCCATAACTTTTCGATTTGCTCCATGCTCCAAACAAATTGACGTTGGAATGCGGGCATAACATACTTGCCGCTTTTGATGTTTTGCAAAGCCTCGAATATGGTTATGCTATCGACGTTTAAGTTGCTCATACAATCCTCCCAGTATAGCACAGTCATGCGTGTTATTCTTTATAGTGGTAAAAATTTAACGCCCATGAATGCTGATTTTCTTCGTGTGCACGGACTTTTCATTAGTCATTATTTTTTCCGTTCTGCTGAATTATGTTCACATCCAAACTTCCATCTACAGAATACCGTGTTGGCTCTGGCTGTTTCTCTTTTTCCTTCTTTGGATTCATATCTACCGCTATCACACTATTTACAAATCTATGCGCTCTGAAGTGGGTTGCAACGTTTGTTAAAATGAGCATTGCAATTAAATAGGCTACTGGTATCCAAGAAAACTGGATAACCTTAAACCCCATGCCAGCAGCGGTCAACACAAACATTGTAATTGTTGTTGTGTACAAATCACGGCTTAGAAGGTAGTCACGATGTGCGGTTTTGACCCTTGGGTCATCTTCATGTATTCGGGACAGTGAGTACCATTTTGTGTTTTCGTACTTCTTTTTCCCTTTTTTGTCGGAGGGTAGAGCGCTGATTACATCCTTGTATTTTTCTTTCGCCTCGTTAACATCAATACGCATATCGCTAATCTTGTCTTTAGATATACGAGTAAAGACGGTCTTGCCTGGCAATGTCGTGAAGCCGAGACATAGCAGCAAATCCTTTAGTTCTGCGGTATACAGACAATCAAAAACGAAAGCTAAACTGCAAATTACGCCTGCAAGCAGCGATGAAGATAGCAGCTTTTCAATGCTGCCAAACCAATCGTTACTTCCAGATGTAATCAGCCCCGGACTGCTAATCCCTATCATAAGGAACAAGTATGCAAAGATATACCATTTTAGTTCCTTTTCACGATAATCCTTCATTACCAGTATCCTCCTAATCCCAATCATCCACTTCTGTGGAGAAACTTTTCTTTGTTGCGCTTGTCCAACCTTTGCGTTCAGGCATCTCACCTTTATGATGGCGAATTGTGCTTGTGCGTGCCTCATACACCTTTGCGCCTCTGCGAATATATGCATTCGTCACCATACCCTTCGGGTGGTCGGAGTCTTTACCAATAGAAACAAACGCAGTTTTAGTCGGCTCACTGTCTTCGCTTACGATTGAGCCTACTATCCGATTGAGAATTTTGGTTGATATGTTGTGCCGACCGCCATGATGAGGAATCTGATGGACAGATACCGTCTTCAAGTCGATGCCAATGTTTTCAGCATAATCCGCCGCCGCACCTAATGCACGGATACCGGCATCGCCGGTCAGCAGAAACTTCTCTGAACCCATGTCACCCAACACAACGATGGAAGTTTCGTTTTCGGCAGTTGTCGAGACATCATCGCGCAGAGCGTCTGAAGACCAGATCTCCACGATTTTTCGTACAGTCGCAAAAATCTTCTGAACTACACTTGATACGGATTCAGCTTTGTAAGGTGTTTTAGATGACTCGGCAATAAGCTGGAGATACATTTCCTTTGTGGGGGACAGTATTCTCAGTGGCGAATATATGCCGTTGAAATTAATGGAAGTAAATCCGTCGCAAATGTTAGTGCCTGACTCGACTGCCTTTTCTTCCAAATTCGCTATTGACGAGTATTTTTCTTTCAGTTCCTTTTCAACACTATTTTTAGTCTTTCTGCCATCATCCACAAGCGGAAACAGTTCATCTGAGAATTTCCACGGACGATTTACGATAAGGTTTGCCACCTTAAAATGATCAAAAATTTCTGCCAACCCAGTTGCATGGTCATCATCGCTATGTGAACAGATGGCAATATCTATGGTCGGGTCAGTCTCATCGGTAAAATAGAATTGTTTTAAATGGCTGACCAAGGCCTCGCCGTGGACTTTGAAACCTCCATCGTAGACGACGACAATATAGCGTTCTGCTTGCTCACTATACCAACGCAGACAAACAGCTGAGGCATCTTTGGTATGTTCTTTTATGCCGATAAAGTCAATTTCGTATTTCATTCTCTACTCCTTGCTGTTAATGTGCCGATGTAATACCCATCGTCGATGTCTGATTTGTTCTTATTTGTCAGATAGCTCCTCAAGCCATAATTTTCGTTTGAGGAATAAATATCTACCTGATTTCCGTCACACATCAGGATTATATCCTTGGCACTGTTTTGAGTGATGGTATTATAGTTGTTGAAATACTTCAACTCCGCAGATGGCGCTGCACCTATGATTATTATTTGAGGGTCTATCTGTTCCAACCATTTCTGCGGGATCGCACCACTAAGTCTGCCATGATGCGGAGCGAACACAATATCAGCTTCAAGCATTGAGTAGTCATCCTGTATACTTTCCATAAAATCATGCTCAAGGTCTCCGAACCACAACACTTTCACACCGCTGTTCATTTCGTAAGAGATGATAGGAGAAATATTATTGGGAGACCCGCCATCATTGCAAATGTCCAGAGCTGCTTGGAACGCTTCGTTGTCCGTAACAGGCCAGAGAATATTTATGCCTGCGGCACCACGTTCATCATCTCCTCGATTCATCCACTTCCGAGAGCATCCTTTGTATAGGTAAAAAGCCTTATCCGAATCACGCAGTTCACAGTATTTCAGAAAGCTGTCGGTTTCGTCAGTTTTAGTGGCCGAATTTTCAACGCAGTAGAAGTTAATGATTTCTTGTTTTTTGTTTAGAGCCTCTATCCCGTGAAAATGGTCTTCGTCTGGATGCGTGGAAATAAATCGGCGAATACCTTTCCCTGTGGACTCTTTGATTAGCTCATCGAGTATTTCATCCCGTCGACTGTCTATCAAATTGCAATCGATAACGGTAAAGTTATCGCTGCCGTGGCGTATGTAAAAAGTGTCGCCGGAACCCACATCAAAAGACTTAATCTTGACCATCGTTTTCCTCCTGATTTTCGTTTATTTTACACCCAAATAGTCTAGTAATTTCGAACTTAATCAGCGTACTTCTTAAAATTCTCCGCCTGCTCTAGCACCTTTTCAAACACTTCCTCATCCCATTCGGGCGGGTAGCCGTTTTTATAAAGCAGAACGGTCAAGTCCATATTCAGCTGGTTCTTGATGTCGGCACGGGTAGACCAGTCAGCGAATTGTGCTTTGTCGTCCACCAGTTTCTTAATCTCTTTTGCAAGCACAAGGCACTTCTCGTCGGCATACGGGAAACCGTGATCGTCACGCACCTTGACGAGGATGTCAAAGAACGCCTTCTCCTCATAGGAGATGCCCATCACCTCGAAAGAGGTCTTGTCCGCATGGAGATCGGAGAAAATTTTAATAAGCTCTTCCGACAGTCCGTTGATAAAATCGGCAACGACTTCGCTCGTAAATACCAGCTTATCGCGGTCATTATAGTTATCAATGACGGCTTTCAACCGCTTGTCAAACTCAATCGCCTTGACCTTGTTAACCTTTCCATAGCCGGATATCGCCTTGCGGAGCAATTTCAAAAGGGCGTTGAATTTAGAAATCGGTAAGTTGACCTCGTCCAGTTGCTTCATAAACTCGTCGCTAAACAAGTCTTCTGGCTTACCAGCGTTGACGATGTTCTCAATGCCAGTGCAGGTGATAGCGTCCTGCACCATCTTCTCAACCACATGGTTCATCACTTCAGTATCCGGGGCATCACCTTTTGTCTGCTTATAGATTATGGAGCGGATGGCAAGGTAGAACTGCGCCTTTGCCATTTCGGTTTCGGTCAATTCTCCAGATGGGAAACATATCTCATATGCCGCCTTCATCTTACGAGAGAGGCTCATAAAACGGCTTTCCATCTCTTTGCTGATTTGCACATACTCTGCGGCGGCGTCCAGACAGAGCAGACGCTCCAATGGTTCGCCGGAGAAGAATTTTGTAGCGTCAAAATCGTGAAGCAGCTCATCAAGCAGTGCCAGATGGTTGCGGAAAACTGCCAGTGCAATCGAAATCTCATCGACAGGACTCTCGTGCGGGCTACCATACTTTTTTAGAGCTTCGAGCATATCCTGCTTGATGCCGATGTAGTCCACTACCAAGCCCATATCCTTACCGTCAAATACGCGGTTGACGCGGGAAATCGTCTGAATCAGCGTGTGCTTCTGTAACGGCTTGTCTATATACATAACCGCCAGGGACGGTACATCAAATCCCGTAATCCACATATCGACGACGATAGCAATCTTGAAATTGGAGTTATTATTTTTGAACTGCCTATCGAGCATCTGACGATAATCCTTTGTGCCACAGAGGTCGTACAATTCCTTCACGTCATTATCGCCTTGGGTCGCCACGAGCTTGATTTTCTCAAGCGGCATCAGCTTCTCCAACTGCGCCTTTGATAGGGCAACATCGTTTTCAGATTTACGGGGCTTGTTCCAATCAGGGCGCAACGCAATTATTTCATTCAGCAGGTTATATGCAAGCGTCCTGTCGGCGCAGACAATCATCGCTTTCTGAACAATCTCAGGCTTCTGAGCGGTCAATGCCTCATAATGAGTAACGATGTCAGCCGCCAGTTTCTTCATGCGCTCAGGATGACCGAGGACACGTTTCATCTCGCTCATCGCACGTTTGCTTTCCTCAACCTGCTCGGGGTTGGAGCCTTCCTCGGTGCATTTATCATAATATTTCTGTATCTCCCGCGCCTGTTCGTCGGAGAGGATAACTCTCGCTAGGCGCGGCTCATAAGCGATACGGACGGTGATGCCGTCATCGCTGGATTCTTTCATTGTATAGCTGTCCACCACCTCGCCGAACACGGTAATGGTCTCGTCAATCGGCGTTCCCGTGAACCCGCAGTAGGTCGCTCGCGGGAAACTGTCACGCAGATACTTGGCAAAGCCGTATGTAGTGAATACGCCCTTGTCGGTCTTTTTCAGCTTCGAGCCAACTCCTGTTTGCGTCCGATGTGCTTCGTCAGAAATGCAGATGATATTGGAGCGGTTGGACAGTAACCCTGTGGATTCACAGAATTTTTGAATGGTCGTCAGGAACACGCCGCCGCTTTCTGCGCCGGTCACACTATAAGGTGCAGGAGGATCGGTAAGCACCTCGAGAGCTTTGGCATTAGATGCATTCTTTTCTGCAACCCTCGGAAGGTCAGATATTTCTACGCCCAATACCTTCTGCAAGTCACTTCGGCTCTCAATGCTCCGCACATTATTGTCGTGCAGGTAACGTTTTGAGGATACAAATAGTTCTGAGGTCTGCCTGTCCAAATCCTCGCGGTCGGTGATGATGATCATCGTCGGATTCTCAAAGGCATCCCTGTCGCGTAAAGCGAGCAAACGTGAAAGAAACAGCATTGTATATGTCTTGCCGCAGCCTGTGGCGCCGAAGTATGTACCGCCCTTGCCGTCGCCTTCGGGTCTCATGTGCTTTTTGATATTCTCAAACATCTTCCGCGCCGCAAAGAACTGCGGGTAACGGGCGACTATGGCAATTTCCTTCGTGCTGTCGTCGGGATAGTAAACAAAATCGCATAGGATAGCGACAACGCTGTCTTTGGCAAACGCACCCTTGACCATCGTTAGAAGGGCAGCGATACCATTGCTGACCTTTTCTTCGTCGTTAATCTTGTTCCAAGCGTAGTAATACTCATATGGCGTAAAAATACTGCCCATTCGGGTGTTGGCGCCGTCGCTGATAACAGAAAGAAAACAATATTTCATCAGCTTGGGAATGTCTCGACAGTAACGGATGGTTATCTGCTCCCAGGCATCGTGAATGGTAGTGTTCTCCTTGACGGCGGACTTAAATTCAAAGATCGCCACGGGTATGCCGTTGATAAAAAGAATCAAGTCCGGACGGCGCAGACGCTCGCCCTGCACCGAATACTGGTTGACCACCTTGAAAATGTTCTTATCTGGCTCGTCAAAGTCTATGTAATTAATATGTACGGCAAGTTTCGCGGGATTATCACGCTGCAGGTCAAAGCCTTCATTCACCAGTAGAAAGGTCTCGCGGTTGCCTTGATACAAAGGGGCAGAGGGGATATTTTCAATACGGCCGATAACCTTTTCTGTTTCTGCCGTTGTCAGGTCGGGATAATGGGCAGAAAGATAGGAACGTAGGTCGTCCTTAAGCAGTATCTCCTCGAATCCGCGGTGAATCGTCTCGCCGAGGACGTAGTCATAGTACTGTTCTGTGAACAGGCTGATAATCGCTGATTCCAGTTCAGCTTCGGTGAATTGTCCTCTGACAAAGCTTAAGTCCACGGCGTTCCCCTCCTTATTCGTCGTCTTCGTCAACGGTGCTTTCAGCAAGCTCCGTCAACTCACGCAGTTTGTTTTCCAATATGCTTTTATCGGGCAAGTGCAGTTTATAATCTGCTATCATGGCGGGCGACATACTGCGGCTGAGTGCATACTCGACCACCGTAGCGTCCTTTTTAGTACAGAGGATAAGCCCAACGCTCGGATTTTCATCGGCCTTTCTGATATCGCGATCAAGAGCCTCAAGGTAAAATTCCATCTTGCCGAGGTGTTCTGGCTCAAACTCGCCGATTTTCAACTCTATCGCCACAAGGCAGTGCAACTCACGATTATAAAATAATAGGTCGATGAAGAAGTCGCGATTGCCGACTTGAACACGATACTCCTCGCCAGCGAAAGTGAAGTCCTTACCGAACTCCAGGATAAAATCCTTCAGATTGGCAACAATGGCTTTCCGCAGGTCTTTTTCTTTATGGCTTTCGGGCAAGTCTAAAAATTCAAGCACATAGCTGTCACGCAGGGCGGTCAAACCCTCGCTGCGTTCGGTTATCAGCTTATTGGTGATTTCCGACATCATAGTACGTTCATACAGACCGCTGTCCATCTGTCGCTTCAACTCGCGAAATGAATAACGGTTCTTAACCGACAGGGTAAGATAAAACTCCCGCTCCTCGTCCGTTTTACACGACATAATTTGAAGATTGTGCGACCATGTCAATTCTCGCAACAGTGTTGCGAGTTTTTCATTGGCGCAATATGTTTCATAAAATTGTTTCATACGCCAAATGTTTGACGCAGAAAAACCTTTAATGCCAACATAGCGGCTCTGTATGAAATCGGAAAACTCCTTGACGACAGACTTACCCCAACCACCCTCGGAAACACGGCGGCTCACATACTCACCGATATCCCAATACATATTTATGAGTTCCCGATTAACGGCACGAAACGCACTCTCACGGGCATTGTCAATGATGGCAATGACCTCGTCAAAAGTGCTTTCGTTGTTCGGGATTAAGCTGTCGCTCATAAGTGTTCCTCCTCAGTTAAGATATTGAAGCGTAGAGGCAATCAACGACATACAGCGGTTGAATATGTAGTCGAAATGTCTACTGTCTGTTATATCGATCTTATCAGTTTCATGGTGGCGAATCCTAAAACCGTTGCCTATATCTGTCAACGCCTTAAACTCATCCTCAAATAGCTTGGCAAATTCAGTCCGACCGCCGCTCATGTCTGTAACAATTCTTGCCGCTGACTTTTTCTTGTCCAGAGTCGTGTAGTAGGTCTTCATACGCTCAAATGCGTCCCATAGCTTTTCCACGGCGTCATTTCGAGACGCTGGGTCAGGCTGCTTAAAGAGAGTAACCGCTTCTTCCAGCAAGTCTTTTAACCCTTTTTCTTTAACGGAATGAATAACCGTTTCCACTTTGGATGTTAAGGGGCTATGTTCAAGAATCCGTTCAACTATTTTTGCAGTGGTTAGAGTATACAATAATCCAGATTCCGCAAAGATTTCGTTGATTTCACGCTGATAATCACTAAAAACGTTCGATGTGCTCAAACATTCAATATTCCAGTAATTTTGATAACGCTGATTATTCCAACCTTCTGAAATATCTTTCATATTTTGAGCTATAAACTCTATTAAATCCAACAATGCATATTGGTCATATTTATCGTCATCCGAAGGTGAAGTAATTCTGCCATATTCATCACGAAATAATGTTGGTATCCTAATTTTAAGGCGATTTTGGAACTGAGTTTCGCCAAACGCTAAATAATCCTTTGCCGTAAAGTCATCGTGACATTTTTGCGGAAATAGATGTGTTAAGTGTTTATAGTATTTTTTGCAACAATCCAAAAGCAAATAATATATCTCGACTGTGATAGTCGAAGTGCGTTCAACAGGTGTTCTCAAGCCGTGCCGTTCTGTATAAAGTGCCATTTTCGACATCTCCTCCAATTATGCAGACACTGTCTGCACTTTTCAAATTCTCGCAACGTGTTGCGAGTTTTAAGCACTCGCTTCCTCAAGCGAGCCTTTTATCAGTATCGGGCAGAGGTCTTTTATCATATTGCCCAGTGTCGTAATATTTTTCAGAATCAAGTGCCGTGCGTTATAAAAATTCACAACGGCTTGTTGCTTTTCAATGGACGGCAATGGGATTTCAATCTCGTAGAACCGTTCCAATTCTAAACTTGCCCGAATACTGCTGTCGCTGATGAACCACCCATAACGGTCACTTTCGCTTCGACCAAACCAAAGCATGATATATTCGGCGAGTGCAGAATCATCTATTACCTGCAGCACGGAGTAAGCAGGTGAGATGATAACAGGCTCGTTCTCGTGGAACAGAGCAATGCGAATACACTCATCGCGCCCCGTCTGCATCGAACTATAAGCAAATTGGTCTTTGCGAATTACCTTGTACTTTTTCAAATCCGTCGTGCTGAGGTTAGCCACGGATGGCATAAATTCCTTGTTGATATTAATACCCTGCACATTGGTAATTACACCGTCACGATTGCGGGTATCGGTTTCCTCAAGAAGCCGACCAACTGCCACGCGGGGTGCTGTATGCTTGAATTCATCAATACTTGCCGCAATTACTGTATTCAAATCCTCCAGACTACTCTCATATGCTCGCTGGTTGGCGAGCATCGCATTGTAGACATCAACGTATTTTTGCTGTACGGGGAGCGGCGGGAGGTCAATTTCGATGTCGCACATATCATCCCATGAAAATGCCTCACGAGCCGAACCCCACGAGTTGAACCGAGCGTAGCGGTCAAACTCGGGACGGTTAAAGTAAATATAAAGATAATCAGAATTCAGATTTTCTGTATCAGAAACCCGAAAAACCACGGAGATGGATGACACAAGAAATGTCTGCTCCGTGGTATTGTATCCGAGCGACATTTTATCACCGCGCCTTGAAGTATCTGGCACATAGGCAAAGTGCTGCGGCGGCAAGAGTTTATAGGAAGTGAGGCTCACTCCGTCCAAATCTGCTTTAGTCGTAATAATCTGTTTGGCAGTTGAAAGTCCAACAACGGCAGTTTCGCCATAAGTCCCGTCAGAGTTTCTAAGGTCGGACGGCTCAATATATTTTCCGAGCTTAACTAATCCCATAGCCAATCCCCCTGAACGCTTCTTCGAGCATGATCTGAGATTTTTTCTCTGCCTTCAGCACCTCATGCATTTCATTCTGTATCCTCGCCATCTCTGATGCGTAGTCAATCTCCAAGTCGTGGTCGATGAACAGGACTTCGTCTTTGCGGTTGCGCAGTTTACGCCCATTTAAAGTGCGAGCTTTTTTGTTGTTGTTCAATATCCATAAAGTGACAGAGATATCCGTAGAATAGAACATCTCGCGGGGCAGGACGATGATTGCCTCCACCTTATCATTTTCTATCAGGCTCTTGCGTATTTCACCCTCCACGCCGGTGGCATTCAATGCACCATTTGCGAGCAGGAATCCCGCTATGCCGTTCGATACGTCGAGTTTTGAGAGCATATGCAGAATCCACGCATAATTGGCGTTGGACACGGGCGGGACGGGGTAACCATCCCAACGGGCGTCACCGTTGAGATTGTCCTGTGTTACGCCCTGCGCATTCAGTTTCAGATTGAATGGCGGATTTGCCATTATGAAGTCAACCTTTTTATCCCTATGTAAATCCTCGGCAAAGGTTGATTCGGGGCGTTCCCCAAGGTTGTGAGAAATCCCGCGTATGGCAAGGTTCATCTTAGCCAGCCGCCAAGTTTCAGGTGTGCGCTCCTGCCCAACTACCGAAACTTTCAAACGGTCGCCGTTGTGCCGCTCCACAAACTTGATTGAGGAAACAAACATACCGGCTGAACCGCAGCACGGGTCATACACAACACCCGCATACGGCTCTATAAGCTCAGCGATGAGCTTAACTATGCTCGCGGGAGTGTAGAATTCGCCTTTTTCATTACCAGTACCGGAATCAATTGCGAACACTTGCAGGAAGTATTCGTACACGCGCCCAATAAGGTCTTTATCATGAAACCGTTTCTCGTCAATCTTGTTGACCTCGTCAATCAAAGATTTCAGCTGCTCCGGACGGATTGCACTCAGAGTGGTATATCGGTTCTGCGGTAACGCTCCTTTGAGCGTCGGATTGCCGTCCTCTATGTCTTTCATGGCGGTATCGAGAATAACCGCTATATCGTTTGCGCTGGCATTCTTTACAATAAAAGACCAACGTGAAGTTTCGTTTAAGTAAAAAACATTCTTTGAGAGATAGAAAGATGTCTTTTCCAAGAATGCGGGGACATCACCATATTCTGCTTGTATTTCAGATCTACGCTTTTCAAATTTGTCGCCGGCGAACTTCAAGAACACCAAACCCATGACGACATCGCGGTTTGTTTCATTGCCGCCAACCGTCCCGCGCAAGGCGTTGCGGCAGTTCCACATTATTGATTCGAGCGACTGCTCCTGTACTTTTGTCGTTTTAGCCATCTTTATCTCCACACTTTTCGCTTAAGATTTATCTCTTTTAATCGTCTGATCCGGCACCAACTCCATAATATCACAGAAGTCTACGCCAAGAATGGTACACACCTTTATCAGAACATCCATACTAACGTTTTCGTGATTTGACAGTTTGGCAATGGTTGTTGAGCTCAGCCCCGCAGCCAACTGTAAATCTTTCTTTTTCATGTCTCTGTCGATAAGAAGCTTCCAGAGCTTTTTATAACTTACTTTCATATGCGCCACCTGCTTCATAAGTTTCAACTTATTATACCAAAATTTGCATGTATTTTACAATGCTCTTTACGCATTTGTAAAGTTTCAGTCCATAAATATGCAAAAATTGAATGCTTTCATAGAAATAAGTGTAGCTTTATCCGAAAAGCTGTGGTATGTCTGTTGCTAAAAGGAGTTGGTCTATATG
>Ga0265294_10002705_pt1 | contig 23137 bp, 15 predicted proteins | sample MunlanPumphouse3_FD_192504 | JGI IMG/M metagenome (GOLD analysis project Ga0265294, IMG submission 192504) | Groundwater microbial communities from a municipal landfill in Southern Ontario, Canada - Pumphouse #3 | ecosystem: Environmental > Aquatic > Deep subsurface > Groundwater | place... | reverse complement strand
CAACGCACCTTCTTCGACATCGAAATGATGGAGGAGATGGGCTTCTGCCAAGGGATTGAAAACTATTCGCGCTACTTCGACAACCGCCAGCCAAATGAGCCCCCCTATACCCTGATCGACTATTTCCCCGAGGACTTCGTGCTGTTCGTGGACGAGTCCCACATAAGCATCCCCCAGGTTGGAGGCATGTACCGGGGCGACCGCAGCCGCAAGGAGACCCTGGTCAACTATGGTTTCCGCCTGCCGGCTGCCCTGGACAACCGACCGCTCAACTTCCAGGAGTTCGAATCCCGCATCAAACAGGCGGTCTATGTCTCAGCCACCCCATCCGATTTTGAGTTGGAAAAGAGCGGTGGAGTATTTGTGGAGCAGGTTATCCGGCCTACCGGCCTGGTGGACCCGCTGATCGATGTCAGACCGGCGACTGCCAAAGCCGGTGTGATGGGACAGGTGGACGACCTGCTGCATGAGGTACGCGAGACCGTAATCCGTGGCGAGCGGGCGCTGGTGACGACCCTGACCAAGCGCATGGCTGAGGAATTGACCAATTACTACCGCGACCTTGGCGTTCGCGTCAGATACCTGCATTCAGACATCGTCACCATCGAGCGCATGCAGATCCTGCGCGACCTGCGCCTGGGTGAGTTCGACGTGCTGGTGGGAATCAATCTGCTGCGCGAGGGATTGGACCTGCCGGAGGTCTCACTGGTGGCCATACTCGATGCCGACAAGGAGGGTTTCCTGCGCTCGGCCCGTTCCCTGATCCAGACCTGCGGTCGCGCCGCACGCAACATCAACGGTCGTGTTCTGATGTACGGCGACAACGTGACCCGCTCCATGCAAGCCTGCATCGACGAAACCCAGCGTCGCAGGGTTAAGCAGCTGGCATATAATCAGGAGCATGGCATCACCCCGGAGACCGTCAAAAAGGGGATGCGCACCATTCTGGATTCCATCGAGGAAAAGGACTACTACACCCCGCCCGGCAGCGTGGCTGAAACACCCGAGGAATACGGTGTTGCACCGAAGGATATCCCAAAACTGGTAAAAAAACTTCGCAAGGAGATGCTGGCGGCTGCCAAGAAGCTTGATTTCGAGCGGGCTGCGGAATTGCGGGATAAGGTCAGGAAGCTGGAGGAGATGGAATTATATGTCCGTTAATTGGGTACATCACCTGTTTTCAGGCAGCTACTTAAACCCTTGCCATGTAGCGCCGTTCATGTAAAAATTCCCGCATGCAATGAATCACACCCTAGAGAGGAAATAATATGATGGGGAAACTCAATAACAAGCAAGGCTTCACCCTGATCGAAATCATGGTGGTGATTGTTATTCTGGCGCTTCTGGCGGCGCTGGTCGGTCCCAAGCTTATGGGCCGCACCGACGACGCCAAGATTGGTACTACCAAGACCCAGATCAAACAACTGGAGACAGCCATAAAACTCTATAAACTGGACAACGGCGCCTACCCCGGCACAGAGCAGGGGTTGAATGCACTGGTGGCAAAACCGACGGTCGGAGTTATCCCCAAGAATTATAAAGAGGGTGGCTATCTGGAAAGCAAGCAGGTACCCAAGGACGGCTGGGGCAACGGGTTTATTTACGTATCGCCTGGCGAACAGGGCGATTACGAACTCTCATCCTACGGCGCTGACGGCGTCAAGGGAGGGGATGGCAAGAACAGCGACATTACAAGCTGGGATCTAAAATAGACATTATTCAGTTGTATTTTTTAATTTTAGCGTTATAGTAACCCTTCTAACTCATTATTTTTATTATGAATAAATCTTTTTATCCTGTGTAAATCTTGAACGCGTTATTATCTTTGAGGAGGCAGAACAATGACACAGAAGTTTGTGTATTTCTTTGGCAACGGCCAGGCAGAGGGCCGGGCCGACATGAAAAACCTGCTTGGCGGCAAGGGCGCCAATCTGGCGGAGATGACCAGCATCAATCTTCCGGTTCCCCCCGGCTTCACCATCTCCACCGAGGTCTGTACCGAGTTTTACAAAAATGATAATCGGTATCCCGCATCTCTGGCCGCAGAAGTGTCTGCCAACCTGAAACAGGTTGAGGAGCTCATGGGCAAAAAATTCGGCGACCCCCACAATCCACTGCTTGTCTCCGTCCGTTCCGGCGCCCGCGCATCCATGCCGGGCATGATGGATACCGTCCTCAATCTTGGCCTTAACGATATCACCGTGCAGGGTATCATTGCCCAGAGTGGTGACGAGCGGTTCGCCTATGACGCCTACCGCCGTTTTGTACAAATGTACGCTGACGTTGTCATGGGAATGGAAAAGGAAATACTTGATCACCTGCTGGAGCAGAAGAAGGAAGAGCGGGGAGTCCATCTGGATACCGACCTGAGCGCTGCTGACTGGAAAGAACTGGTAGCCGCTTTCAAAGCCAAGGTCAAGGAGGTGCTTGACAAAGACTTTCCCGAAGACCCCGAGGCGCAACTGTGGGGCGCTATCAGCGCTGTCTTCGGTTCCTGGATGAACCAGCGCGCCATCACCTACCGCAGACTCAACAACATACCGGCTGAATGGGGCACCGCTGTCAACGTCCAATCCATGGTATACGGCAACATGGGCAACGATTGCGCTACCGGCGTGGCCTTTACCCGCGACCCGTCAACGGGCGAGAACTATTTCTTCGGTGAATTTCTGGTCAATGCACAAGGCGAGGATGTGGTGGCCGGCATCCGTACCCCCCAACCGATCAACCGTGTAAAGGACAAGGACGGCAAACTCCCTTCCATGGAAGAGGTTCTGCCCGAATGCTATCGGCAACTGGCCCAGATTCGCGATACCCTGGAAAAACATTATAAGGATATGCAGGATATCGAGTTCACTATTGAATCAGGCAAACTCTTTATGCTGCAGACCCGTACCGGCAAACGCACCGCGCCCGCAGCCATCAAGATTGCCGTCGACATGGTAAAGGAAGGACTGATTGACGAGAAAATGGCTGTCAAACGCGTGGCGCCCAATCAACTCGACCAGCTGCTGCACCCCTCGCTCGACCCCAAGGCCGAGAAGAAGATCATCGCCAAAGGGTTGCCGGCTTCTCCTGGAGCGGTCTCCGGCCAGGTGGTCTTCAGCGCCGACGAAGCCGAGGCCGAAGCCAAGTACGGTAAAAAGGTTATCCTGGTGCGCATCGAAACCTCGCCTGAAGACATCCACGGCATGCATGCTGCCATGGGCATCCTTACCGCACGGGGCGGCATGACCTCCCATGCGGCGGTTGTAGCACGCGGCATGGGTAAATGCTGCGTGGCGGGTTGCGGCGAGATCAAGGTAGATTATGTCGGCCAGTGTTTTACCGCCCGCAATGGGTTAGTGGTTAAAAAGGGGGATATGATCACCCTGGATGGCTCTGCCGGTGAGGTGATGCTGGGAGCAGTGCCGACCGTTCCACCCCAGATGACCGGTGACTTCGGCGACCTGATGGTCTGGGTGGACAAATTCCGCACCATGAAGGTGCGCGCCAACGCCGACACACCGCATGACTCAAAGGTTGCCCGCGAGTTCGGGGCCGAGGGGATCGGCCTGTGCCGCACGGAACATATGTTCTTTGATGCCGAGCGTATCGCAGCTGTACGGGAGATGATCCTGTCCGAGGAGTTGGAGGGACGTGAGCTGGCGCTATCCAAGATCCTGCCCATGCAGCGGGGTGACTTTACCGGGATATTCCGCGAAATGAAGGGGCTGCCGGTCACCATCCGCCTGCTGGATCCGCCATTGCACGAGTTCCTCCCCCAGGAAGACAAGGATATCGAGGAACTTTCCAGAACCATGAAGGTTCCGGTCAACACCCTTAAACACAAGGTGGAGAGCCTGCACGAGTTTAACCCGATGCTGGGTCATCGTGGCTGTCGCCTGGGCATCACCTACCCCGAGATCTACAACATGCAGGTACGGGCCATCATGGAGGCGGCCTGCGGCTTGATCAAAAACGAGGGCTACACCATCGTGCCCGAAATCATGATTCCGTTGATCGCTACCGCTAAGGAACTACAGGTACTCAAGAAGAATGCCGTGGCAATCTGTGAAGAGGTCATCGCGCAGTACGGCGTTACGGTAGAATACCTTATCGGCACCATGATCGAGCTGCCCCGCGCCGCCCTGACCGCTGACCAGATAGCGCATGAAGCTGAATTTTTCTCTTTCGGCACCAACGACCTGACCCAGACCACCTTTGGTCTCTCCCGCGACGATGCCGGTACATTCCTCCCCTTCTACGTGGAAAATGACATTCTTCCTGAGGATCCCTTTGTGTCGCTGGATCAGGAGGGAGTCGGACTACTTGTCAAGATCGCTTGCGAAAAGGGACGGGCTACCCGCCAGGACATCAAGCTCGGCATCTGCGGCGAGCATGGCGGCGATCCGGCCTCTGTCATCTTCTGTCACAGCATCGGGCTGGACTATGTCTCCTGCTCACCCTTCCGGGTTCCCATCGCCCGCCTGGCAGCGGCCCACGCAGCACTGGGATAAATTAATGCCTGTCTGAACAAAAAGGCGGAATGTCGCAAGGCATCCCGCCTTTTCTTCATTTGTACTGCCGCCAAACCGCTCGGTTCGCAGGACAAGAAGCGCCGGAGGTAAAAACATAATGCTGAAAAATCGCGACGCAGCTCGCGCCAACCTGGAAAACCTGTACCGGATCTTCACCGTGCCGGAAGCGCCCGATTCGACCCTCGGCGCCATCGATCAAGCGATTGCCGCCGATGTCACCGGCTTTTTGCAGACGCATATTGTCGCCATCGAACGCAACATGGAGGAGATAGAAGCGCATTTTGCCTCCGCCGTCATCCCGGAAGAACCGACATACGTCTCCGAATATACCGAATTCGTCAAGAAGCGCCTGGTCGCCCAGTCGGTCCATACCGCCGCCCCAAGCTTTGTCGGCCATATGACCTCGGCGCTCCCCTACTTCATGCTCCCCTTGGCGCGCCTCATGATCGCCCTCAACCAGAATCTGGTCAAGGTGGAGACCTCCAAGGCCTTTACCCCCATGGAGCGGCAGGTCATCGCCATGCTCCATCACCTGGTCTATCGCTCTGCTGACGACTTCTATTCCCTCTGGATCCACAACAGTCAGCATGCCCTGGGCGCCTTCTGCTCCGGCGGCACCATCGCCAACGTCACGGCGCTCTGGGTGGCGCGCAACCGCCTCTTCGCTCCGGACGGCGATTTTCACGGCATTGCCCGGGAAGGGCTGGGCCGCGCACTACAGCATCGCGGCTGTAACGGGATCGCTATCCTCGTCTCCGAGCGCGGACACTATTCCTTTGGCAAGGCCGCTGACCTCCTCGGTATAGGCCGGGACAACCTGATCAAGGTGCCGACCGACGCGCATAACCGTATCGACCTGAAGGCGCTGCGCGAAGAGTGCCGGCGCCTGCAGGAGCGGAACATTCTCCCGCTGGCGCTGGTCGGCATCGTCGGCACCACTGAAACCGGAAACGTCGATCCGCTGGAGGCGCTGGCCGATTTCGCCCAGGAGCTCGGCTGCCATTTTCATGTGGATGCTGCCTGGGGCGGGCCGACCCTCTTTTCCGACCGTTACCGCTTCCTGCTCAACGGCATCGAGCGGGCTGACTCGGTTACCATTGATGCGCACAAGCAGCTGTATGTGCCGATGGGAGCGGGTATGGTCGTCTTCAAAGACCCTACCGCCCTGTCAGCCATCGAACATCACGCCAACTATATCCTCCGCCATGGTTCCAAGGACCTCGGCAGCCATACCCTTGAAGGATCGAGGCCGGGGATGGCAATGCTGGTGCATGCCGGTTTTTCGATCATCGGCCGCAAGGGGTACGAACTCCTCATCGATATGGGGATCGAACGGGCGCGCACCTTTGCCGACATGATTCGGCAGCATGGCGATTTCGAACTGACCAGCGAACCGGAGCTGAATATCCTCACCTACCGCTACTGTCCTCTCAAAATACAGCAGGCCCTGGCCGAGGCGTCGGCCTTGCAACGCGCCGCCATCAATGCCCTCCTGGATCAGGTCACCCAGCTATTGCAGAAATCTCAACGGGAAGCAGGAAAGACCTTTGTCTCCCGTACACGGCTGCTCATGGCTCGCTATGGAGAGGAACTCACCGTCCTGCGCGTCGTTTTAGCCAACCCCCTGACAACCGACGAGATTCTGGCGACGGTCCTGGCAGAAGAGTGCGAGATTGTGCAACAGCCGGAGATTCAAGCGTTGCTGCGGCAGGTTGAGGAAATCTGTACCTGTCTGGACCTGTAGGGTTGAGTCAGTATAAAAGGCGTTCATTGCTGCGCCTTTTCTTTTATTGTATTAACATCAATTCTGATCGAAACCACATCCCAGATAATGTCCTCATCAATACCAAAATAATCATGCACGACGATATCCCGAAATCCGGCCATTTTTTTCCAGGGAATATCAGAATATTTACGCCGTTCATCGGCAGGTATTTTCTTGGCAGCCTCACTGATGATTGCCAGGTTGCGCATTACTGCATCCAGCGTTTTCCGGTCTGCAAAAAAACTCCTCACGGGTCATGACACCGGCATATTCAACACACGAGCAGAGCATTCCCGAATATCCTTCAAGTAATGCAGCCAATCCCGATCAGACATGTACCGCCTCGCTGAAGACCCTGGCCTTGAGTTATTCCCGTATCGAGTCCTTCAGGACGAGATCAACCTTTCCGCCGATGACGCGAGTCAGGAAGAATTTAAGTTCCATGTAGTTATCAAAAGTTTTGTGTGATTTGTCGAGTTCCACGAGGATGTCGATATCGCTACGTTTGGACTGTTTCCCTTTGACATAAGTCGGTAAGACAGTTGTGGCTGTTCCATAATCCCGTGGTGTCAACCACGGGGATATGTTGCGCAAAAATGTTTCAGTCCCCCGAAGGGTCAAGTCCTGCCATAATAAGCTGCAACTGTTTGGGCTAAATGCGGGACATTCTCCCTATTTACCATCCCGTCAAACTTGAACTGAAAATCAAGCCACTACAGCCTGCAATTGGATTCTATCTGCTGCGGCCCGCACAAATTTCTGTCGGCCATGACCAGGAAACGGAATTTCCTCGATATTGAGCAGACCAGATTTCATATCTTAGGGCGCCATTTCCACGCTTACGCGAAACCATAACGGATCGGTCTATGATCTTTATTTCAGCCACGATCTTTCATACCATGCCTGTTGAAACACGGCAACTACGTTTTAAAATTCATTCATTGATAAAATCAACTCGCGCAATGAAAAAACAGAGAATTTTTGTGAACTATTTGGTATACTTTTGAACCTTTTCTTTTTTACCATCATGATTGAATCAGCCCGAGGCTAAACCATGCCCCATCCACTCGACGTGGTCATTGTATGGCATATGCATCAGCCATACTACAAGGACCCGCTCAAAAACGAATACGCCCTTCCTTGGACATACCTGCACGGCATCAAGGACTACTTCGACATGCCGGCCATTGTGGAGGATACACCCGGAGCGAAAGCGGTCTTCAATCTGGTGCCGTCGCTGATTGAACAGCTTCTGGATTACGCCTCCGGCAGTGCAATTGATCCGTTTCTTGAGAAGGGCAAGGCCGCTCCTGCGGATCTTTCCGGGGATGACCGCATCTTCCTGCTGGAGAACTTTTTCAACGCCAACCGCCAAAGAATGATCGATCCCTCCCGGCGCTACCTGGAACTGCTCTACATGGCTGGTGAAGGAAAGCCTGGCAGCGCTCGTGACCGGGTAAAGCATTTTACGGATCAGGACCTGCTTGATCTACAGGTCTGGTTTTTCCTGGCCTGGACCGGCGAGGCTGCTCGCCGCCACTACCCTGCATTTGCCAAGCTGATCGCCAAAGGGGAGAATTTCACCGCCGACGACAAGGAACTGCTCTTTACGACGCAGCGTAAACTGCTACAGTCGATCATCCCCCTCTACAAACGCCTCCACGAAGAGGGGCGCATCGAACTGTCGGTGACACCCTACTATCACCCGATCCTGCCGCTGTTGTGTGACATCCGTGCTTCCCAGACCGCTATGCCGCGCATCACGCTGCCAACGTCCAGTTTTCGCCATCCCGAGGATGCTCGTGCCCAGATCCGTAGGGGCATTGACTATTTCAGGGAGATTTTCGGTTTTAACCCCAAGGGCATGTGGCCGTCGGAAGGGTCGGTCAGCGACGAGGCGCTGGAAATAATCACTCAGTGCGGGATGAGCTGGATTGCCACCGATGAAGAGATTCTGGCAAAAAGCATGGAAGGTGGTCTCGGTAATAACAAGGAACGTCTCTACCGTCTCTGGCGTTTTGCCAACAGACATGGCGAGATGGGGGTCTTTTTCCGTGACCACCAGTTGTCCGATCTGGTCGGGTTCACTTACTCCCAGTGGGATGCCGGTCGGGCGGCCGACGATCTGGTCGGGCGTCTTACAGCCATCAAGTCGCGTGTCGGCGGTGAGGGGCGGGTGGTTCCACTCATCCTGGATGGTGAAAATGCCTGGGAATATTATTCCAACAATGCCTACGACTTCCTGCAACGGATGTACCTCGGCATTGCCGAATCTCCGGCCCTGAACCTGGCCACCTGCTCCGAGGCGCTGAAGCACACCAGTTTTGATGGACGTCTGCATAGCATCCATCCCGGCTCATGGATCAACGGCAACTACGGTATCTGGATCGGTCATCCCGAGGAAAATCTTGCTTGGGACCTGGTGGCAAAAACGCGAGAAGCCGCTGTCTCCGGCAATCCGACTGTGGCGGCAGCTTTGGAGAGCGGCGCCCCCCCCACCGATGCCACTGCTGAGCTGATCTGCCGTTCCTTGTACGCCGCTGAAGGAAGCGACTGGTTCTGGTGGTATGGTGACGACCACTTCTCGCCGCACAGCGACCATTTTGATCGGCTTTTCCGCCAGCACCTGATGAATGTATACCGCCTGTTGGGGCAGGACCCGCCCCGTGAGTTGCTGGAGCCGATCAAGAAGAAGAGTCCGGCCGGTCTGATCCGCGAGCCGGCGGCTTTTATCGATCCAGAAATCAACGGACGGGTCAGCGATTATTTCGAGTGGCTGGCGGCAGGTCTGTACGATCTGACCCGTCAGGGTTCGGCCATGCACTCCTCGGACCGCATGCTGCAAAGCTTCTACTACGGTTACAACAGGAGTTCGATCTTCTTCCGCATAGATGGCGTTCAGGAGTTGTCCCGCCTGCTCAAGGATATTGATGTCATCAACCTGCACCTGATATATGACCGGGAGTATCGGCTCCCTTTACAGATGCGCAATGACGAGGGGCTCTTGCTGGTCAAGGAAAACAATATGTGGGCGCCGACCCGTGGCCACTGCCGCTGGAAGATCGCCAAGACCTGTGAGGTCAGCATCCCGCTTGGCAGCATCAAGCTTACTCCAAAAAGCAAGTTGTTTGCTTATGTCACATTGGTGCGGGACAACGAGGAGATCGGTCGCTGGCCCACGGATGCGCCCTTGATGCTGTATTACGCCGGAGCTGAGATTGAGCTGGATAACTGGTTGATATAGCCTCTTTGTATGTGACGAAATGGACTTTACTGTATTGGAGTACATTGTATGCATACCCCCATTCGGGGCCACCGGTTGGGGACATAAACGTCGGCACGGTTGGAGCGGGTGAAATTCTGATGGCACACGTGACCAAATACAAATATGCCGTGCTTTTGGCCTTGCTGATAATCGTCCTGTTGGTATCGTTTTTTGTGCCAACGCATGCCGCAGACCCAAAAACATCACCGCCAACGATCCAGTTTACAGACGAAGAAAAGGGCTGGCTGGCCCACCATCGGCGCATCCAGGTGGGAACCATGAATGCCTGGCCACCGCTTAATTATCTTGATCAGAACAAGACACCGCAGGGGATTGGGGCGGAGTATCTGGATGCTCTCAACAAACGGCTGGGTGGCGCGCTTGTCCCGGTACCGGCGCCATTCAAGGAAAATTATGATCGGGTATTGAACGGGCAACTTGATGCCGTGATGGATATCACACAGCGACCGGACCGTGAGGCGCTGTTCAACTTTACCCGTCCCTATATCGTAATTCCGCACGCCATTGTTGGTCGCAAGGATGGCGCCTATTTCAAGACTGAACAGGATCTGAGCGGCAAAACCATTGCCCTGGAGCGGGGTTTCTTCAACGTTAACTATTTCAATAAAAACTTTCCCGATGTCACGATTCGAGAATACGCTTCAACGTCTGAAGCCCTTGATGCGGTTTCACGGGGCGAGGCTGATGCCTACGCCGGAAATCGTGCGGTGGTTATCCATCTAATAAAAAAAGAACTGCTCAACAATCTGAAGCTGATGGGCAAGCTGAATATACCAAAATCAACGCTTCAGATTGCTGTTTCAAAGAGCAACCCGTTGCTGGTGACTATCTTGGACAAAGCGCTTCGTGCCATCCCGGAAGCGGAACAGAATGCAATCTATAGCAAGTGGGTTTCGCTGGAGTATAAGAATAAAGTTGATTATTCAGTGATCTGGAAGGTTGTTGCTGGAGCACTTGCTATTGTGGCTCTGTTTCTTATCTGGAACCGGCAATTGGGGAGAGAAATTGCCATTCGCAAAAGGGCCGAGGCACAATTACAGTCCAATCAGGAAGATCTGGAACGGTTGCTTCAGGAGCGCATTGCCCATGCGGTCGAACTAAAGAACGCCAAGGAGCGCGCCGAGGCGGCCGACCAGATTAAATCGGCCTTTCTGGCTACCATGTCCCATGAGCTACGCACTCCGCTAAACTCTATTATCGGTTTCACCGGTATTTTGCTGCAACAGCTGGGTGGACCGATCAATGAAGAACAGGCAAAACAGCTCAGCATGGTTCGCACCAGCGCCAATCACCTGCTTTCCCTGATCAGTGATATTCTGGACATATCCAAGATCGAGGCAGGGCAATTGTCCCTGGCCTCTGAACCATTCAATCTGAAGGAGTCAATTTTCAAGGTTGTCCAGAGCGTGCGTCCACTGGTCGAGAAAAAGGGACTCGATCTTACCCTCGACGTAGCGGATGATGTGGGCATTGCCAGTGCTGATGAGCGCCGGGTGGAACAGGTCTTGATCAATCTGCTCAGTAATGCGGTCAAATTCACGGAACAGGGTGGTATCTTTGTCCGGTGCGAACGTGAAGCTGGTAACTATTTGACCACCGTCACCGATACAGGTATTGGCATCCGGGAAGATGAGCTGGAAAAACTTTTTAAGCCATTCTACCAGATTGACACCGGCCTGAGCCGCAAATACGAAGGCACCGGCTTGGGACTCTCGATCTGCAAGAAAATGGTTGAATTGATGGGAGGGAGCATCCGCGCCAAAAGCAGTCCGGGAAAAGGCAGCACGTTCGGTTTTACAATTCCGGTTTCCGGGAAACCGTCATGAAAACTTCACCCCGAAATATTCAGCTGTCCTTACTTCAGAATAGCGCTGTTGCACTTGCGTATCTGTTGACAGCAAAACTCGGCTTTTTGCTTGCGCTGGAGCATACGAATGCCACGGCTGTCTGGCCACCGACCGGAATTGCACTGGCGGCCTGCCTTCTGTTCGGATTTCATATCTGGCCGGGTATTTTTTTTGGAGCGTTTCTTGCCAACATATTAGTAATTGCCACCGGCTCTTTCCCGTCGCTGTCTGCCTTGCTTGTGTCATTAAGCACTGCTTCCGGAAACTCCTTGGAAGCGCTGACGGGGGCATATCTCGTTAAACGATTCATTTCAGGTATCCATCCCTTCGACCGCACTCAGGATACCTTATGCTTCATTCTGCTGGGTGCATTTGCAAGTCCGGTAATCAGCGCTACAATCGGAACAGCCAGTTTTTGCATCTATGGCGATGATTGGTCGCGGAGCGGGCAAATGTGGCTGACCTGGTGGCTGGGCGACGCGGTCGGAGCTCTCATCTTTGCCCCGTTGTTGCTTTCTTGGAAAAAACGCGGCACTTTGAGCTGGGACAAAAAGAAAATGGGCGAAGCCACCATACTTCTGGCCATGTTTCTGCTCGTTGAAGTGATCGTTTTTCGCTTGAATTTTCCCTTGGAATACCTGATTTTTCCAATTCTGTTCTGGACAGCCTTTCGTTTCGGACAATTCGAGACTGCTGTCACGGTGGCACTGGTTATGGTTACCTTTCTACTCTGGACAGTCAAGGGGTTCGGCCCCTTTGCCGGTAAAACGTTTAATTATGCTCTGCTCTTTCTTCAATCCTATCTCGGAGTGGCATCAGCATCCACACTGATTCTCTCGACGCTTATCAGCGCTCGCAAACATGCTGAAGATCGTTTACGGGAATACCAGGGTAACCTGGAAAAATTGGTCAGGGCGCGGACAGCCGAGCTACAGGAGGCCAATGAAAGATTGAGGCAGGAGATCGAAGATCGTGCCAGGGCAGAACAAATGTTTACTGAACGCGAGGCTCAGTATCGTGACCTTGTGGAGAGCGCAAACTGTGTTATTCTGCGTTGGTTGCCGGATGGCCGAATCACCTTTTTCAATCGATTTGCCCAGATTTTTTTCGGGTACAGCGAAGAGGAGATCATTAACCGCAACATCATTGGCACTGTTGTTCCCACGGAAGATTCCACCGGGCACGAACTCACGTCCCTGGTAGAGGGCATTGTTACGCATCCGGAAGCCTATGTCAGAAACGAAAACGAAAATATCCGCAAGAATGGGGAAAGGGTCTGGGTTGCATGGACCAACAAACCAATTCTCAACGCTGACGGTTCTATAGCGGAAATCCTTTCAATAGGTGTCGACATCACCAAGTTGGTGCATACGGAAAGGGAACTGCGGCGGACATTGGATGAGCTGGCAATTGCCAAGGAACTCGCTGAAACAGCGGATCAGATCAAATCGGCATTTCTGGCCACCATGTCCCATGAGCTGCGCACACCGCTCAATTCGATCATCGGTTTTACCGGTATTCTGCTACAGGGACTGGGTGGCCCGATCAACGACGAGCAGGCCAAACAGCTTAACATGGTAAAAAACAGCGCCAACCATTTGCTCTCCCTGATAAGCGACGTTCTGGATATCTCCAAGATCGAGGCGGGTCAACTTACCGTGAACTGTGAACCACTGGATCTGAAAGCATCAATTTTCAAGGTTGTTCAGCTGGTGCGCCCTATGGCAGAGAAAAAGGGGATTTATCTTAACTTCGACGTGGCCAAAGACGTGGGGATTGCAAGCGCCGATGAGCGAAGAGTGGAGCAGGTGCTGCTTAACCTGTTGAGTAACGCGGTCAAGTTCACGGAACAGGGTGGTATCTCGGTTCGTTGTCTGCGTGAAGCAGAGTGCTACGTGACCACCGTAACCGACACCGGCATTGGCATCAAAGGTGATGATCTGGAATATTTGTTCAAGCCGTTTTATCAGGTTGACAACGGCCTGAACCGTAAGTACGAAGGTACCGGCCTGGGGCTCTCCATCTGCAAAAAAATGGTGGAATTGATGGGTGGCAGCATCAGGGTCGAAAGCAGTAAGGGAAAAGGCAGCATATTCAGTTTTACTCTTCCGCTTGAAAGGAATCCGGTATGAAAAAAAAGATCCTGTATATCGAGGATAACGAACAAAATTTGTATCTTGTAAGATTTATTCTGGAAAAACATGGTTATGAAGTTTATGCCGCCATGGATGGTCAAGAGGGAATCGACAGCGCGGCCAGGGTGCTACCAGATCTGATCCTGCTCGACATACAGTTGCCACTTATGGATGGCTACGCCGTGGCGCGCCAACTTCGGACCAATCCCGATCTGGCGGGGATTCCGATCGTGGCGGTTACCTCCTACGCCATGGCGGGGGATCGGGACAAGGCGCTTGCGGCAGGATGCAGTGGCTATATAGAAAAACCGATCAATCCTGATACCTTCATGCAGCAGGTGGAACAGTATCTGCCGTCACAGTAACAGCAAGGAGAATCAAAATCATGCAAACTGTGCTGATTGTCGATGACATTACCGAAAATATGTATTTTCTGGAGGTACTTCTAAAGGGTAACGGGTTTGAAGTGCACTCCGCCGGCAATGGCGCCGAAGCTCTTGAATCGGCACGGAACTCCCCACCGGACCTGATCGTGGCTGATATTCTCATGCCGGTGATGGACGGGTATGCGCTCTGTCGTGAGTGGCGGGCCGATGATCGTCTCAAGCAAATACCGTTCATATTCTATACCGCTACCTTTATCTCAAAAAAGGATGAGGAGCTGGCGCTCGGCCTGGGGGCTGACCGTTTTCTCATCAAGCCCCAGGAACCAGAAGCCCTGATGGGGGTCATTCGCGAGGTGCTGGCCGCTTCCGGTAGCAACAAAATGGGCATTTCCGCGGACTTGCCCAGAAGTGAGGGAGAACTGCTCAGGGAGTACAACGAGGCGCTGTTCCGCAAGCTGGAAAAGAAAATGGATGACCTGGAACAGGTAAACCAGGAGCTTAAACAGACCATTATCGAGCAGAAGCGCCTTGAGGAGCAGCTTCGCCAAACGCAGAAGATGGAGGCCATTGGTCGGTTTTCCGCTGGAATAGCCCATGACTTCAACAACATATTGACCGTTATTATCGGTTTTAGCTACATGATGCGCAGGAATATGCCCAGTGGTGATCCACAACGGGACAAGATAGATCAGATCCTTACCGCAGCTGAAAAGGCCGCAAATCTGACCCGCAGCCTACTGACCTTCAGCAGGAAAGAGGAGATCAAGCTGCAACCGCTCAACCTCAACGACTGCATCAGGAATGTGGAAACATTTCTTCGCAGGATTGTTGGCGAGGATGTCAAGCTGATCACAAACATCAGGGAGAAAGATATTTTGATATTTGCCGATTCTGGACATATCGAGCAGGTGTTGATGAACCTGGCGACAAATGCCCGGGATGCCATGCCCGATGGCGGCATCCTTTCTATCGGGACAGACATCATCGATATTGATGAAGAATTCATCCGCCTGCATGGTTATGGTACGCCGGGACCCAATGCGGTTCTCACCGTAGCTGACAATGGCACAGGCATGGATGAAGCGACCCGGCAGCGGATATATGAACCATTTTTTACAACCAAGGAGACCGGTCGCGGAACCGGGCTGGGACTTTCACTCATATACGGGATTGTAAGTCAGCATAAAGGGCACATCAGCGTCTATAGCGAACCAGGTCAAGGCACCAACTTCAGAATTCTGCTGCCGCTCATGGCGGGCGAAGCTCCATTGAGTGGTGCGAGCGTTTGCCATGAACCGCTGCGGGGTGGTCACGAAACGATTCTGATCGTTGATGATGATGCGGCCATCAGGGAGTATCTTGGATTGTTTCTGGCGGGTCTGGGGTATAAGGCGCTGTTTGCCCAGAGTGGACAGGAGGCAATCGATGTATTCCGTGAAAACTCGCATGATGTGAATCTGGTGCTGATGGATCTCATCATGACTAATAAAAACGGCAGCGAGGCGGCCCTTGAAATCAGGCGTATTAGAAGTGACATAAAAATAGTCTTTACCAGCGGCTACCCGCATGACATTATCCGTGAACGAAAACTGCTTGAGGATAACATGCAACTTCTCATGAAACCGCTGACACCATCCGATTTTGCCAAAACCTTGAGGGGCGCCCTCGACAGGGAGGAATAATGTCTGAACTTCGCTGGGACCCGATCAAACTGCACTGGGTAATTATCGCAACCGAACGTGGCCGGCGACCGCGTGACTTTCAGGTGGAGCCGGAAGGTGACAGCATGGTGGCCTGCCCATTCTGCTATGGCAATGAGGACAAGACCCCGCCCGAGATCTTTGCCATCCGCCCCAGTGGCCTGCCCAACGCCGCCAACTGGCGGGTGCGGGTAATCCCCAACAAATACCCGGCCCTGAGGGTGGAGGGGGAAATCAACAACCGTGGCTATGGTATGTACGACGTTATGAACGGCATTGGCGCCCATGAGGTGATCATTGAAACCCCTGACCATAGCCGTACCCTGGCTGATCTATCCTCCAACGAGATCGCCGACGTACTGAGCGCTTACCGTAACCGTTATCTCGACCTGCGTAAGGATTTGCGCTTCCGTTATATGGTGCTCTTCAAAAACCACGGCATCCGTGCCGGGGCAACGCTGCATCACTCGCACAGCCAGATGATCGCCGTGCCGCTGTTGCCTTTGGTAGCCACTACCATGCTCAGGGTGGCACGCAATTTCTTCAACACCAAGGAACGCTGCATTTTCTGCGATCTAATCGATTTTGAGTTGCGTGAGGGCATTCGCATTGTGAAGGAGTTCTCCAATTTCGTAACAATGGCCCCCTATGCTTCAAGTTCTCCTTTTGAACTGCGACTCTACCCCAAGCGTCACAGCCACGATTTTGCCTTGATGAACGATGCCCAGTTGCTTGAACTGGCGGTGGCCATGAAAGACATGCTGCTGAGAATCAAGACAGTCCTGCGCGATGCGCCCTACAATTTTATTCTGCACACCGCGCCACCCATGCATCACCGTCCCGGAAAACCGACCCACTGGAATTCTCTGGAGCTGGACTATCATTGGCACATTGAGCTGGTCCCACGCCTTACCCAGGTGGCCGGTTTCGAGTGGGGCACCGGTTTTTACATCAACCCCACCTCACCGGAGGATGCCGCCCAGTTCCTGCGCGAGGCGGATATATAGGTCGGCTGGTTGGATGGCGCTTACACACCACGCGCCATGCCTGGCTCACAATGAAAAAGGCGACCTGTAAAGGCCGCCTTTTTTAATGAAACATATTTAGGGGGGTCAGCTTCGCCCGGTCAAAATAGTTGGACGGCGGCGTATGGCAAGCAGTATCGCAAAGGCGGCAATGAGGAGCGCTACTCCCAAAGCGCCAGGGTTTTTTACTGCAAAAACCAGCGGTGTCAGCATCAGACGCACCATCAACCTTAGCGTATCGTGCTGTGCGATAAAATCGGCCACTGGAGGGCTGAAACGGTAGTAGAGGTTCACAAAGGTTTGCCCCAGGGGATTGGTCAGAAGATGCCTGTCACGGAAGTCGCGTAGCGCCTGTACCTGCGGATGCAGATAGCTGCCGTAGGCCGCTGTGGCAATAAAGCAACCGCCGCCCCCCCCGGCGCTGGCTGGAGTCAAGGTGCTGGCAGGAGTATTAGGTGGTTCTGTGACACCGGAGAGAGAGCCGTTGGTGCTGAAGGAGACCATATGGTTGTCAACATTGACGACATTGGCTACGAGCAGCGCCACCTCGGTCGAGGATCTGAAACCATGGATGCTCACGGTTGTGCCGTTTACGCTGTCAAATGGGAATTCCTGGAGAGTTCCTGAGCCGTTGTTGAGGAAAACGGTGGCTTTTATTCCGCTTGTGCCGTTGACAGTGATGTTAAGGTCAACAGGTGGGTTGCTCGATGGATCAAACCTATAAAATGCGTAGGAATAGTGCGGCAGCGTTATAGAGGGAGAGGCGCCGGCCGTGCCTTGAGAGCTTGCGGTTACGGGATAGGAGCCGAATGTGTTTACCGGAATATAGGTATGAATTCGGCTGATGTCGCTGGTATGGCTGCTCCAGTCGCGGGTGTAGAAGCGCTTGGCAAGACCGAAGAAATCATCCCCAAGAGTGGTGCTATAAGGGGCGGCGGACAGGAGTCCCTCCAGCACCGGTACCATGGGAATCTCCTGTCCATTTGCGGGATTGAGCGTGGCCAGCTTTTCCCAGGCGCTGCGTACCACTGTTGTGCCGTGCTGTTCTGCCAGGAAGCGGTTGAAGATCCAGCGGCCATAGCCACCTCCAGTGGTTAAACTTGACGCCGTGTCGAGAGAAGTATTGGGATTTGTAAACCAGGCTGCAAGGTAGTTGTAGATCTGGTTGACGTTATCGTAGATTTCGTCCTCGTACCAGGTTGCGGTTGCCTCGGCATACCAGACGTCAAAGAAAATATTGTAACCGTACTGGATGGCGTGATGATATTCGTGGGATGCAGATATTTGCAGGTTCTGAAGGGGTGTGTAGTTGTCGTAGATGGAGTCAAGGTAGTCGTTGTCGATCTCTATGTAGCTGGAGTAGGCATTGGCAAAGCCTGTCGAGGGGATCGAGGTTGACGTGGTGGTCTGTCCATAGAGTTTCTGGTCAGCCAGATTGCGCAGGTAGACGTCATATGGCGCGCTGTTGGAGGTGGGCGCCAGATTCCAGCCACCGGCCTCATATGAAGTAGCCACATCCTCAAATGTCTGGGCTACCGTTTCCACCCAGTCAGGGATGCCGTTAGTATTGGCGTCAGTCAGTGGCGGTTTATCTTTATCAGTTCCGGTTGTAGTGTAGTGTATAAGGAACCTGCCGCCGGTGAGTCGATATTTGCTGTCATTTGTGGTGCCTGCCCAAGTGGGTAGCAAGGCTACTGTTTTTGCCAGTGTCTTCTGCGTGGCTGGCTCCAGATTGTCCCAGTCCTGGCGCAACTTATGTTTGAGAGGCGTGCCGCAGTGAGGGATTTGGCTGGCCTCTGTTGAGGGCAACAGTACGGCCTTTTGCAGAACACTGCCACTCCAGGCGGCAGACTGGACTCCGAAGGCGGTCAGGTAATACTCATCCAATGCCCCGGCAAAGGCAGACATTGAAGTCGCCATCACAAAAGTTGCAAGCAGCGCCATCTGGAAAATAAATTTTCGCATCAATCAACCATCCTTTTGCCTGCCCGTAGCGGGACAAGCGAGGTTATTCCACGGTCTACCGAGATTTCAGCTGTGAAAGGCCCGCTGCCGATCGAATATTTACCCGCAGCCAGCACTGCTACAAAATACCCATGCTCATCGGTCTGCACCGTGACGAGTTGTTTGCCGTTGGAGGAAACCAGCAGCGGAGTCCGCGGACAGGCAACATAGCCGACTGTGCCGCCAAGTTTACCTCCGGAACTCTGAAAATAACATATACCGGCGATTACACCAGCATCCTCGGGCAAAGCAATCGGCTCGATGTTCGACGACTGATTCAGCAGTACCACCGGTTGTACACGTTCACGCACAGCAATAAAAGCGCTGCCGTCAACCGGCTGGCCAGCTTTGAAACCGACGCCGTCGAAGTAGTAATAGCCCCATACGTCGGTCGGACGTTTTGATGCCGCAACGGTTGTCGTACACGTCGCAGCGCACGCCATTATTGCCAGAAGAAGTTTAATGCTTGTGTACATGGCGCCTGCCTTTAAATCGAAATAGAAGCTTTAGCGGTCATTGTGCAGAATTCATGTGGGTGAAGTCAAACAGAATGACGTAAAATCTATCTTTGCTTGACAAAACAGTCACCTGTCTATAAATCTAATAATTCTGAATGGCATACTTATTTGTCCACAATCATAACAGAAACGAGAGGAGTTACATCGTCATGGCTGAAAAATTCATCTTTACCTCAGAGTCGGTATCCGAAGGTCACCCTGACAAGGTCGCAGATCAGGTTTCCGATGCGATTCTTGATGCTATCCTGTCTCAGGACAAGCATTCCCGCGTAGCCTGTGAAACCATGGTAACGACCGGCATGGTGGTTATCGCCGGTGAGATCACCACCAACGCGGTGATCAACTATTCTGAAATAGCCCGAAAGACCATCAAGGAGATCGGCTACACCGATTCAGAGATGGGTTTTGATGCTGATACCTGTGCCGTACTGGTTTCAATCGATAAGCAGTCCCCAGATATCTCGCAAGGCGTTTCGGAAGGCGAAGGCCTTCACAAGGAGCAGGGCGCCGGTGACCAGGGTCTCATGTTCGGCTATGCCTGCAATGAAACCAATGAACTGATGCCCATGCCGATTCAACTGGCCCATGAACTGGTATTCAAGCTGGCTGAGGTGCGCAAGTCGGGCAAGCTGAACTTCCTGCGACCTGACTCAAAGTCGCAGGTCTCGGTCGAGTATGTTCATGGCAAGCCGAGCCGTATCGATACCGTTGTTATTTCCACCCAGCATACCCCGGATGTGACCCATAAGCAGATCGAGGAGGGGGTTATCGAAGAGGTGATCAAGAAGGTCATCCCGGCCAACCTGCTGGATGCCAACACCCGTTATTTCATCAACCCCACCGGACGTTTCGTGGTGGGTGGTCCGATGGGCGATTGCGGTCTGACCGGTCGCAAGATCATTGTCGACACCTACGGCGGCATGGGCCGTCATGGCGGCGGCGCCTTCTCCGGCAAGGATCCTTCCAAGGTTGATCGCTCGGCCGCCTATATGGGGCGTTATGTTGCCAAGAATCTGGTGGCGGCTGGTTTGTGTGAGCGTTGTGAAGTTCAGGTGGCATACGCCATCGGCGTAGCTCAACCGGTTTCTGTCATGGTACACGCCTTTGGTACCGGCACGGTCTCAGAAGAGCGTCTGGCTGAGCTGGTGCGAGATGTATTCGACATGCGTCCCCGCGCCATCATCGAACAACTTGACCTGTTGCGACCGATCTATAAAAAAACCGCGGCCTACGGTCACTTTGGCCGCGAACTGCCCGAGTTCTCCTGGGAGCAGACGGACAAGACTGCTATTCTCAAGGCAAAGGCGGGTATCTAGCGCACGGCCCGGCATCCCGTGCAGATAATTAGTATACAGAACTTTTGATGTTAATTTTTTATGGGGGAAATATGGCACGGACATACAAGGTAGCAGTACTGCCGGGTGACGGCATCGGCCCGGAGGTAATGGCGGAGGCACTCAAGGTACTTGACGCTGTAGAGAGTAAGCATGGGGTGACCTTTGCACGGACCCGCGCCAATGTGGGCGGGGCAGGAATCGACAACGAGGGCAAGGCCCTGCCGCAGACAACTATTGATATCTGCAAGGCGTCTGATGCCATTCTGTTCGGATCGGTCGGCGGGCCCAAGTGGGAATCCCTGCCGCCGGATGAGCAGCCCGAGCGCGGTGCGCTGTTGCCGTTACGCAAGATCTTTGGTCTGTACGCCAACCTGCGACCGGCCATAATATTCCCCTCTCTGACCGGCGCCTCGTCGCTGAAGGAAGAGGTCATTGCCGGCGGTTTTAATATCCTGGTTATCCGTGAACTGACTGGCGGGATCTACTTCTCACAACCGAAGGGCATCGACGGGACAGGTCGTGACCGGGTTGGTGTGGACACCATGCGCTACAGCGTGCCTGAGATCGAGCGCATTACCCATGTGGCTTTCAAGGCGGCCCGCAAGCGGGGCAACAAGGTCTGTTCCATTGACAAGGCCAATGTCCTCTCCACCTCGGTGCTGTGGCGCGAGGTTGTCATCGGTATTGCCAGGGAATATCCCGATGTGGAGCTCTCCCATATGTACGTGGACAATGCGGCCATGCAGCTCGTCAAGTGGCCCAAGCAGTTCGACGTGATTCTGTGCGAAAACATGTTCGGCGACATCCTCTCCGATGAGGCTGCCATGCTGACCGGTTCCCTGGGGATGCTACCCAGCGCATCGCTGGCCGAAGGGACGTTCGGCATGTACGAGCCATCCGGCGGCTCGGCCCCGGACATCGCCGGTCAGGGTATTGCCAATCCCATTGCCCAGATTCTCTCCACCGGCATGATGCTGCGCTACTCCTTCGGCATGATCGAGGCGGCCGACGCCATCGACAACGCTGTGGCAAAGGTGCTGGAGCAGGGTTACCGGACCGGTGACATCTATCAGAAGCTGGCTGGCGAGAAATTGGTCAACACGAAGGAGATGGGCGACGCGATTATCGCTGCCCTGTAGACTTAGACTAAGGCACTCGGCAAAGAGTGCCTAAACAACTCAATCCCAGAAAAGGAATATACCTATGAAAGTCGGAATCATTGGTTGGCGCGGTATGGTTGGCTCGGTTCTCCTCCAGCGCATGGTGGAAGAGAACGATTTTGCACTTGGCTTTGAGCCGGTATTTTTCTCCACCTCCCAGGCCGGTCAACCGGCCCCCATGAATGCCGGAACCCTGAAAAGCGCCGAGGAGATCGCTGAACTGAAGCAGCTCGACATAATCATCACCTGTCAGGGGGGCGACTACACCAAAGCCGTCCACCCGGAACTGCGCAAGCAGGGGTGGAACGGCTACTGGATCGATGCCGCCAGTTCTCTGCGCATGGAGCCGAATGCGGTCATCATCCTCGACCCTGTCAATCGTAATGTGATAGATGCGGCCCTGAAAAACGGCCAGAAGGATTTCATCGGCGGCAACTGCACTGTCAGCCTGATGCTGATGGCCCTGGGCGGGCTGTTCCGTGCCGGGTTGGTGGAATGGCTTACATCCATGACCTATCAGGCCGCCTCCGGCGCAGGGGCTCCCAATATGCGCGAACTGCTTGCCCAGATGGGTGTCCTGCATGGTGTCGTGGCAGAAGAGCTGAAGAATCCCGGTTCAGCCATTCTGGAAATCGACCGCAAGGTGACTGCTACCCTGCGGGATGGCTCCATGCCGACCAAGGAGTTCGGCTTCCCGCTGGCCGGAAATGTACTTCCATGGATCGACCGTGAGGTGGAAGACGGACAGAGCCGCGAGGAGTGGAAGGGGTTCGCCGAGACCAACAAGATCCTCGGCACTTCCAACCCGATCCCGGTGGACGGCATCTGCGTGCGGGTCGGCGCCATGCGCTGCCACAGCCAAGCTATTACCATCAAGTTGAACAAGGATCTGCCGATCAGCAAGATCGAAAATCTTATTGCAAACGATAATCAGTGGGTCAAGCTGGTTCCCAACACCAAAGCCGATTCTCTGAAAGACCTTACCCCGGCAGCGGTTTCCGGGTCGCTGACCGTACCCATTGGCCGTGTACGCAAGATGAAGATGGGGCCACAGTACCTGTCGGCCTTCACCTGCGGTGATCAGCTGCTATGGGGAGCAGCAGAGCCTTTGCGCAGGATGCTGCGCGTCCTGCTGGAAGATTAGAGTAGTTTCTTAACAGCGGCAAGCACGGCAGCATAGTCCGGCTCGTTGGTCACTTCGGGAACGATCTGGATGTAGCGTATTATGTCACTTGCGTCAACAACGAAGACAGCGCGGGAAAGCAGCGCCAGTTCCTTGATTACTACGCCGTAAGCGTTACCAAAGGAACGCTCGCGGTAATCGGAGAGGGTTGTCACCCGGTCGATGCCGGCAGCGCCACACCAGCGTTTCTGGGCAAAAGGCAGATCCAGGCTTACCGTGAGCACCACAACGTTGTCCGGCAAGCTGGAGGCCTCCTGATTGAAACGGCGGG
>Ga0265294_10002704_pt1 | contig 23142 bp, 18 predicted proteins | sample MunlanPumphouse3_FD_192504 | JGI IMG/M metagenome (GOLD analysis project Ga0265294, IMG submission 192504) | Groundwater microbial communities from a municipal landfill in Southern Ontario, Canada - Pumphouse #3 | ecosystem: Environmental > Aquatic > Deep subsurface > Groundwater | place... | reverse complement strand
TAAGTATGTACAACTTCCTGAGAGCGCTCCCCGATCAAGGAGCGAGAAGACGGGTCCGCGAAGCTTTTGAAAGAGCTTCTCACGCCGCGAGATCGGCGCGACGATGTGGAGCCGAATGTTCATGTTTGGTTGCAGCGCCAACAGTTCCACCATGCGGAGGGTGCTCGAGTAGGCCGGCGTGGTGTGCTCCATCTCGAACGCTCGCTTGATTGCACGGCCCTTGAGGCCAGGGGACATCGATCTGCTCGATTGGCTTCAACAACGTTGTTTCATCATAGTTCATGGGGAGCCGCTCAAGCAGCGGTGGATGATCTCCTTGCCAATGGGCGAGGACGTTGGCCCGGTAGTTTCGGGTAACCCAGATCTGCATTCGCATCCGGCATCCCATCTCCAAAGGCCGGTCGGCGCGAGCCGATCTTTGAAGATGATGAAGACCGCCTGACCTTCCTCACTGTGCTCGCCGAAGTGGTGGAGCGGTTCAATTTGGCCGTCGACGCCACAACCGGACGGGCATCTCTTCCAAGGGCGGTTCAAAGGGATACTGGTGGACAAGGACCGCCACTTGCTGGAGCTTGCCCGCTACGTGGTGTCGAATCCGGCGCGCGCGGGCATGGTGAAGCGGCCGGAAGAGTACGCTTGAAGTAGCTATCGTGCGATGGGCGCGGCGCCGGTACGTGCAATTCGTCAGGGGAGGGGTGGCAGAGAGAGCGTATGGACTGAGTGCGCCAGCGAATTTATCTCGGCGATGAGAAGTTCGTCGAGCGCATGCAGAAGCGCGTGAAAGTACAGGGTGACGAGCTGAATCTGACCGCAATATTTCGCGGTTTGACCGCTATGTGGCGTTGCAAAGACCCGACTCTACAGACTACCCCGTTTCTGTTTCCACCCGGCTTTTCTATGGCTTGATGTCCAACACCGGCGTGTCGGCGAAGGCATCGATGTCATCGATCTCGATGACGTTGTCTTTGACGGACAAAATACGGGCGCGGCTGAGTGCGATGAGGTTGGGCCGGAAAGGGGAGCGGGTGGCGAACACGCCGCGTAGCGGGTTGTCGGGGTTTCCCCTCGGATGTACCTGCAAAATGGCACGCTTTTCCGGCGTGTCGTTTCGGTCAAACCAATACAAGACCCAGATTGAATCGAGCTCCTCGACGCCCATTAAGGCAGGCTGGTACTTCTTGTCGATCTCGATAAACGTCCTGACTTCGGTCTTTCGCACCCAGCCAATCGGCCAGACCTCATAGGTGGGCTGTGACGTCTCGTCGGATGATTTCGCGCTCGCAGGAAATGTCATGACCAATGCCAGAGCTATCAGGACCAGGTGTTTCATTGCCGAGTTCCCAGCGTCCAAAAGCGGGCCAAACACACATATTGCCAATATAGCCGCCACATGTCTCGGACAGACTGAATTGCCCGATAGAAGCGCACGGAGTTCGTATAGGCTGGGGGTGGACGTAGTGAACCCGCGTAGGGCGCCATAGCGTAGCGTATTGTGCCAAATGTGAAGCGCCTGTGCGGCGGATTACGGCTCCCGCCTGATCTGCCCTACAAGCTCGCAAGGAAGCCCGCCCTTATGAGGGACGGGCATTCTTCTCCAGTGCGACAAAGCGCTCCGGCGTGGCAGGATGGGTTGCCGCATGGTTGCGCTGGATGCTGCCTGGGTGCTCCGCTGCCATCCGTCGCCAGAAATTCGGTGCCTCTTCGATATTGCCATTCGCAAGCGCCAACATATAGAGCAGCCCTACATAGTCAGCTTCCGCCTCGAATTCTTGCGAGGCCTGCGGCCAGTGGCTTGGTGAGCTTGTTCGATAGCCTCAGTAGCAAATACAAACCCCCGGACCAGCCGCCCTCCAACTGTTACCCCTCGTAACGCAAAGTGTTACCTACCGTGACGCCGGATGTTACGGAAGGCAACGCTCACCCGTGTTCAAAAAAGACCGCGTGTCTATAACCCATTGATTAATATTGAAACAATCCGTGGCATACAAGTTGCTAAATGAAATCCCAACATTTTTCTGGGTATAAGAAATTGGAGCAGTCCCTCAACAACCTGTCGCCGGCTTCCATACTGGAGTTCCTCCAGCGTCATGCGCCTTTTGCGCTGATGGACCCGGCCCATCTGGATTACCTGGCCAGGCATCTGAAACTTGGTTTCTATGCCCGTGGCGAGGCGATCACTCGCCCTGAGGATGGCCCGGCCAACCGCTTCTTCATCATCAAGCAAGGTCGTGTCCGTGGTGAGCTGGGTAAGGATGAGGCGGGTGATGAGGGGGCCTGGGAGCTGGTTGCCGGCGAGAGCTTTCCCATTGGCGCCCTGCTCTCGCGCCGTCCGGTGCGCACCATCAACCGCGCCATGGAAGACTGCTTCTGCTTCGAACTGGAGCGCGAGGACTTCGACAAACTGTTGCAGCAAAGCCCGGTCTTCCATGATTTCTGTACCCGCCGCATCGCCAGCCTGCTGGACAATGCTCTGCGTTCGGTGCAGGCCAATTCCGCCACCCGCGTCTCCGAGAACACCTCGCTCAGCACGCCGCTGCAAAGCCTGATCCGGCGTGCGCCCATCAGTTGTACGGCCGATACGCCGGTGGGCGATGCCCTGGCCATCATGCAGCGCGAGCATATCGGCAGCATGGTCGTTACTGACGACACGCAAATGCCCATCGGCATGTTCACCCTGCACGATGTGCTGTCCCGCATTGCCCTGCCGCAGCGGGACCCCGCTACACCGATACGTGAGGTGATGAGCCCGGAGCCGCTGTGGCTGCCGCCGGAGGCGCGTGCCTATGAAGCGGCACTGATGATGGCGCAGCATGGTTTTGGCCATGTTTGCGTGGTGCGGGACGGCCGTCTGCAGGGCGTGGTTTCCGAGCGCGATCTGTTCTCGCTGCAACGCATCGGCCTGGTCAGCCTGTCCCGTTCGATAGGCCGTGCTGAAACCATTGAACAACTGGCGCAATTGACCGGGCAGGTCCATCGCCTGGTCGAGCAGATGCTGGCGCAGGGTGCGTCGGTCGATCAGATCACCGAGATCATCACCACGCTGAATGATCACATGACCCAGCGTGTCATCCGGCTGATCCTGGCCGACACCGACACGCCTGTGGCGGACTTCACCTGGCTGGCCTTTGGCAGTGAGGGTCGCCGTGAACAGACCCTGAAGACCGATCAGGACAATGGCATTCTCTTCCGCACGCCAGCCAACAAGACGCCTGACGAGGTACGTACGGACCTGCTGCCCATCGCCAAGCGCATCAACGATGCACTGGCAACCATCGGTTTTCCGCTTTGCCCAGGCAACGTCATGGCGAGCAATCCGGAGTGCTGCCTGAGCGTGGAAGAATGGCAGCGTCGCTTTGCCCGCTGGATCGATCAGGGCACGCCGCAACATCTGCTTAACGCCACCATTTTCTTCGATTTCCGGCCCATCCATGGCGATGCCGCGCCCGTGGAAGAGCTGCGCAACTGGCTGTTCAAACAGATTGAACCCAACAGCCGCTTCCGTCGCCAGATGGCCGTCAATGCCCTGCGCAACCGTCCTCCTTTGGGTTTGTTTGGTGAACTCAAAGTCTCCGGTGGCGGCAAGCAGCCCAAGGGCATCAATCTCAAGTTCGAGGGGCTGACGCCTTTTGTCGATGCCGCGCGCATCACGGCGCTGGCCAACGGTGTTGCGGCTACCAATACCGTTGAGCGCTTGCGCGAGTCGGCCAGGATCGGGGCGCTCAATCCGGCTGATGTGGCGGCCTGGGTCGATGCCTACCACTTCATCCAATTGTTGCGGGTACGCATCCACCGCCGTCAGGCCGAGCAGGGTGAAGAGCTGTCCAACATTGTCGATCCCGATACCTTGAATGAACTGGACAGGCGCATTCTGAAAGAGGCCTTTCGTCAGGCGCGCAAACTACAGGCCAAGCTGGCGCTGGATTATCAGTTATAGGAAATATCCACACCGCATGGAATCGATATGAAAACAACAGCAAACATGTTTGCTACTCAGAGGAGAAAAATATGTCGCTGTGCTGAGAATGGGTTGTTTTATCGCAGTACAAAATTAATCAACCAGTGATATGGGAGGTACTCTCATGGCTAAAGAAATAACAGAGGTGGAAGAAACTCTCATGGAGAGAGAACTAACAGAAAATGACAAGGCGTACTGGGCCGCCAATCTGCGCTTGATCATTATCTGTCTGAGCATCTGGGCCCTGGTGTCCTTAGGCTTTGGTGTTCTGCTGCGCCCGCTCCTGATGGGCATTTCGGTCGGTGGTGCTGACCTGGGCTTCTGGTTTGCCCAACAAGGCTCCATTCTCACCTTCCTGGCTCTGGTGTTCTTCTATTCCTGGAAAATGAACCAGAACGACAAGAAGTTTGGCTTGGAGGAGTAACCCCATGAGCCAATTTGCCATCAACTTCATCTTCGTTATCGGAACATTTATCATCTACACGGGGATTGCCCTTTGGGCACGCGCCCGTTCCACTCGCGAGTTCTATATCGCGGGCGGCACGGTACACCCCACCCTCAACGGCATGGCCACGGCCGCCGACTGGCTTTCAGCGGCATCCTTCATCTCGGTTGCCGGTCTGATCTCCGTCGGCTACGTCAACTCGTCCTTCATCATGGGTTGGACGGGTGGCTACGTACTGCTGGCTACCCTGCTGGCACCCTATCTGCGCCGCTTCGGCACCTACACCGTGCCGGACTTCGTCGGTACCCGCTACGGCAGTAAAAGCGCACGTGTAGTGGCGGTCCTCTGCCTGATCGTCATCTCCCTGACCTATGTAATCGGTCAGATGACGGGCGCCGGCGTGGCCTTTGCCCGCTTCCTGGAAGTGGAGAGTTCCACCGGCCTGCTGATCTCGGCCGCGGTGGTGTTCGTCTACGCGGTGCTGGGCGGCATGAAGGGCGTGACCTACACCCAGGTGGCGCAGTACATCGTGCTGATCCTGGCCTTCACCATCCCGGCCATCTACCTGTCGCTGATGATGACCGGCCACTTCCTGCCGCAGACTGGCCTGTTCGGCACCCACGAGGCTTCGGGCGTGCCCCTGCTGCAGAAGCTGGACCAGGTGGTGCGTGAACTGGGCTTCCATGACTACACCGCGGATGTGTCCAACAAGTGGAACATGTTCCTGTTCACCCTGACCCTCATGGTCGGTACCGCGGGTCTGCCCCACGTCATCATCCGTTTCTTCACCGTGCCGAACATCCAGGACGCGCGTTGGTCGGCGGGCTGGGCGCTGGTGTTCATCGCCCTGTTCTACACCACCGTTCCCGCCCTGGCCGGCATGTCGCGCCTGAACCTGCTGGAAACCGTTTATCCAGACGGTACCGACCAGCCGGCACTGCAGTATGAAGAACGTCCGGAGTGGTTCAAGAACTGGGAAGTCACCGGTCTTCTGAAGTTCGAAGACAAGAACGGTGACGGCCGTATCCAGTTCTACAACGACGGTACCCTGCCCAATGCCAACAAGGGCTTCGTGGCTCCCGAGGGCTGGGCCGGCAACGAGCTGAAGGTCAACAACGACATCCTGGTGCTGGCCCTGCCGGAAATCGCCAACATGCCCATGTGGCTGATTGGTCTGATGGCGGCGGGCGGCATCGCCGCGGCACTGTCCACGGCATCCGGTCTGTTGCTGGCCATTTCCTCGGCGGTCAGTCATGACCTGCTGAAGAACACCCTCTTGCCGCATATCTCGGACAAGACCGAGATGCTTTATGCGCGACTCTCCATGGTGGGTGCCATTGTCATTGCCACCTGGCTGGGCTTGAATCCACCAGGGTTTGCCGCACAAACGGTGGCACTGGCCTTTGGCATGGCGGCAGCCTCGCTGTTCCCGACCCTGATGCTGGGTATCTTCGTCCGGCGTATCAACAGCAAGGGTGCAATTGCAGGTATGCTTGCCGGTGCTCTGTGCACCGTCAGCTATATCTTCATGTACCTGGGCTGGTTCTTCATTCCGGGGACCAACAACTTCCCCAATACGCCGGAACACTGGATACTGGGTATCTCCCCGCTGTCGGTGGGCGTCATCGGTGCGCTGATCAACTTTACCGTTGCAGTCACCGTATCGCTGGCCACGGAACAGCCGTCGGCGAAGATCCAGATGATGGTGCGTCGTGTACGCTATCCCTAAACTGGATGCGAGCATGACAGGTTGATCATCAACCTGGGGTACGATCAAGTGGGCTTTCTTCGGAAAGCCCACTTTTTTAACAGGCCCGCCGCAGAGGCGCAGGCACGCAGAGAAAACCCGTTATCTGTAGGAGCCCAAACAATCCAATTCTGCCGGCTGTGCAATGCTCACCCTACGCTCCTGGCTTTGTGGTATTTTTCGATTGACGGCATTCAAGGGACTTCTGTAAAAATCCGAGTCCGAGCCTGCGGATTTTTGCAGAATTTCCTTTTATTGGAGAGCGATAGTGATCTGGCATCTGATAGCCGTAATCATCATCGGCCTGAGCGTGGGCGGCATAATGTTTATGTTGCGCAAGCTATCGGGCAACCGCTTGCCAAAATGGCTGATATCAGCCTCTGCAGGCGCAGCCATGATCGGCTATCTCGCCTACTACGATTACACCTGGTATGAATTCAAATCCGGCCTGCTGCCCGAGGGAACCACCATAATCGAGACGCAACGCAGCAAAAGCTTTTTCAGGCCCTGGAGTTATATTTCCGCCCCCGTCAATGCCTTCACGGTATTCGATGGCCGCAGCAAGAAAGTTGAGCAAGATGGGCAAATACTGGTTGAGTATTTTTTATATACCTTTCGCAAGGAGCCGCTCGAACGTCTTGAAACACACTCCTATCTGATGAATTGCCGTCTGAAGGAGCGTGTCATCTTCGACAAAGCAGAACCGAATTCACCCATCAAGATGGAGCGTGTGGATCGCTCCGATCAGATGTACCTGAAACTTTGTTTGTGACGCTGTATGGAACGCTGTTCAGTTGACAAGTAATGAACAGAACAACACATCACAGACAACATTAGAGGGTGCGTCCGTATGGACGTCGAACTGATCGAAATACGTGAATTTCTGGCCGGACGGCCGCCTTTTGATCAGCTCTGCGATGAACTGCTCGATAAACTGCCCAGGGAGCTGACGGTTCGTTATCTGCGTCGTGGCACACCCTTTCCACCACAGGATGCCGAGCAGGCCTGCCTGTATGTCCTGCGTAAAGGCGCCGTCGAATTGCGCAACGATCGTGATGAGTTGGTGGCCAAGTATGGCGAAGGCGATATCTATGCCTCGGCCTGCCTGCCCCACGATCCCGCACGCGGCCTGCGTGGTACTACCGTGGAAGACAGCCTGTTTTACCTCCTGCCCTGTGAACGGCTGCGGGCATTGCGTGACGCAGACAAGAATTTCGATGCCTATTTCACCCAGTCGCTCAGCGATCGCCTGCGTCGCGCACGTGAAATCCTGCATGACTCATTACGTAGCGGCAGTCACTTGCTGACGATAGAAATCGGGCGGATCATCAATCGCTCACCCGTTACCGTCACAGCGGACACCAGTATCCGGGAAGCCGCCCAGCTCATGACCCGTGAACGAGTCTCGGCATTGCTGATCATGGAGAATGGTCTGCTGGCCGGCATTATTACCGATCGCGATTTACGCTCACGCTGCATCGCCCAGGGTGTGGCGACGACGCGACCGGTCAGCGAAATCATGACGCGCAACCTGCACAAGGTGACGCCGGATACCCCCGCCTTTGAAGTCTTGATCAGCATGACGCGACACAAGATCCATCATCTGCCGGTGGTAAGCAGAAAAGGGGTCGAAGGCATCGTCACCGCGACCGATCTGATCCGTTATCAGAGCACCAATTCTATCTATGCAGTGGACAGCCTGCGCAAGTGCAACACCGTTGCGGAACTGATACGGGCCAGTGCCGTACTGCCTGAACTGCAGGTGCAACTGGTCGCGGCCGGCGCCAACACCTATCAGCTAGGCCAAGCCATATCCGCCGCCACGGATGCGATCACCCAGCGTCTGCTGGAACTTGCCGAAAAGGAATACGGACCCGCGCCGGTGCCCTATGTCTGGGTGGCCTGCGGCTCTCAGGGGCGGCGTGAACAAACCGTACACTCCGATCAGGACAACGCACTGATTCTTGCCGATGAGTATGACGCTGAACGTCATGCCGCCTACTTTGCCCAACTGGCGCAGTATGTTAACGACGGCCTCAACGCCTGCGGCTTTGACTATTGCCCCGGCGGCATCATGGCCAGCAATCCGCAGTGGCGGCAACCCCGGCTGGTATGGCGCCAGTATTTCGACAACTGGATCACGCGCGCCGACCGCAAGGGCGCCATGCTGGCAACCAATTTCTTCGATATGCGCCCGATCCATGGGGAGCCGCTGCTGCACGCGCGCCTGCATGCCGAAGTATTGCGCCAGGCAAAGGAAAGCAAAGTCTTTATCGCCTACATGGCCAGCAATGCCGTTGCCACCCGTCCTCCCTTGGGGTTCTTCCGCAATTTCGTGCTGATCAGGGAAGGCGATCATGCCAACAGTTTTGATCTCAAGCTGCGCGGCATCCTGCCGGTGATCAATCTTGCCCGCGTCTATGCGCTGTCTGCCGGTATTCCAGAACTCAATACCGTTGAACGAATCAGGGCGGCGGCCGGCGTGCAAGCCATCAGCGCCGACATGGCCGCCGATCTGGAAGACGCCTTCGAGCTCATGGGCACCCTGCGCGCCCGTCATCAGGCGCAGCAGATCAAACAGGGCATTCCGCCGGATAACTATCTGATGCCGGACAAGTTGAGCGCACTTGAACGCAACCATCTCAAGGATGTCTTTTCGGCCATCAACACCCTGCAGGAAGCGCTCGAATTACGCTATCAGACGGGACGATTGATCTGATGCTGGACTGGCTTTTCAGTCTGGATCATCGCCGCCGAAGACTGGCCGCCCGCACAGCGCCAGGGCCCTTGCGTGATTATCTGGAAACGCCTTTTGTCTCACGCAAGACCTGTTGCCACACGCTGGATTGTCTGGCGCTGGATCTGGAAACCACGGGGCCGGATGCCAAAGAACATGCCATCGTCAGTTTCGGCTGGGTGCTCCTGTATGGCAATCGCATCGATCTGTCATCGGCACAACATCGGCTGGTGCGCCTGCAATGTGCCATCCCTGAGTCCAGTGCCGTGATTCACCAAATTACCGATGACAATGCCGCCTGTGGCGAAGAACTTTCCAGCATCATGGCCGACCTGTTGCAATTGCTGGCGGGCAAGGTGCTGATTGCCCATCATGCGCGCGTGGAGCTTGCGTTCATCGACGCGGCCTGCCGACAGCTTTATGGCGGCAGTTTTCTGGCCCCGGTCATTGATACCCAGTACATCGCTCAACGCCAATTGGAGCGGCAAAAACATTTCATCCGCAAAGGCGAGACGCGTCTTGCCAACCTGCGCAAGCGCTACAACCTGCCGCGTTACACGGCGCACAATGCCTTGTCCGATGCACTGGCGGCCGCCGAGCTTTATCTGGCGCAGTTGGCCGAATGCAGCGGCAATCGTCCCCTGCCGCTCGAAAAGATGATGTGGCAGCCATGGAAGCCTTGTTTTGCAGGTGGCATGTTATAGTCGCTGCGCCTGTTCCCTGCGGCAGGCAATGGCCGTTCACGGTGAACGGTAATCCCCCGTTCGTAGCTGTACCCGGAAGTAAAACCTAGGCCAGCACGGCCAACTTCTGCTCCAGTTCGCAGTAACTGCAGTACACGCGCTCGTAGTTCCAACCAAACCCCTTCGCAGTGCGCAGGGGCAGAGAGCACAGGCCGACTCTTCGGTTACGTTGGGGTGGGTCAGTCGCGGACCAGCCGGTCGGCAATTTCCTGCTCGCGGCCTATCCTCGATCGCCCTTGTTTTGAGGGCAGCCGGCCATTTCGGCTCCGTTCTTGACTGTGCATCGGCTAATGGGCGACCCTTGCAGCCGATCAACAACTATCCTTTATAAGGTTTTCAATGGCATCTGTGGGAGGGGATATGGCCGAGATCGTGTTTGAGCGTCGTTGCGATACGGTGGAGATACTGAATCCGCTCAAGGGATTCGCCCCTGAGCGGCAGCAATTGGAGATGCGCTGGGACCCGCTGCTGCGCCATAGCAGCCTCTACAATTCCACCGTCGAGCAGGGGCTCAAGATCTTCGTCGGCGCCGCCGACCAGGCGCTGCTGGAGCGGCTGGCGGCGGAGAGTGCCGAGAAATGCTTCTTCTGCCCGGAGCGCATCGAGGTGACCGCCCGTTTCCCTGAAACGTTCATCCCGGAAGGGCGTCTGAGCGTGGGGGAGGCGACGCTCTTTCCCAATATCTTTGGCGTCGCGCCCTACCATGCGGTGATCATCGTCTCCCATGCCCACTGGCTTCCCCCCAGCGGCTTCACCCCGCGGTTGATCGGCGATGCCCTTCAGGCCGCTCGGAGGTATATCGCCACCGTCTTTGCCGCCGACGCCGAGGCCGCTTACGCAACCGTCAACGCCAATTATCTCTTCCCGGCCGGTGCCAGCATGTTCCATCCCCATTTTCAGGCGCTCGTCAGCCACGCCCCCTATACCCACCAGGAACGGCTGCTCCAGGCGTGCAGGAGCTATCTGAAAGAGAAGGGAAGCGCTTACCACGAGGATCTGATTGCTACTGAGCAGCGCCTCGGTGAGCGCTACATCGCACAGACCGGCGCTTGGCACTGGCTGGCCAGCTATTCGCCAATGGGCGCGAACGAGATCATCGGCGTTCACACCGGAGACGGCGATTTCGCCGCGCTGACGGACGATGATCTGGCCGGGTTGGCGAACGGGCTGGCGGGCGTGCTCCGCTACTACGGCCACTTGGGCTATTACGCCTTCAACTTCTCCCTCTACTCCCGCCGGGCACCGGCGGAACCCGACGGCTTCAATTGCCTGATCCGCTGCATGACCCGCCAGAATCCCTATCCCAACTACCGTGTGGATGACTTTTTCCTGCAGAAGGGGCTGGAGAGCGAACTGATACTCACGCAGCCGGAGCGGCTGGCCGAAGAGGCGCGGGTCTTCGTGGGGGCGGGTTGATCCAGCAGGAAAAAGGTTCCGGGCGGCAAACGGGCGGCGCCGGCGCCTGAACGCAAATTTGCGCCTTGGCGCCTTTGCGTTTATCGCTTTGCGCGGGTAGATGCCGTCTCGGCCAGCAAGAGTCTTCGGGGGCCAGACGGCGAATAGAGCGGGTCACGGCCGCCGATCGTGGCGGCCGTAATGATCGCAGCCTCGGTATCCCGGATGCCGCGGGGCGCTCGTTCAGCGCGCCGGTCCCCTCGGCCGGCTCTGCCAATGTTGCTGCTGATGGGCGGCGAACTCATCCGGCGTGACGCGCCCATCCTTATCGAGGTCGATGTCCTGGAAATCCCTGGCTTGGCTCAGGCCGCGCATGGGCCGGCCTTCGCTGGCGCGTTCGCTGATGCGCTGGTTGCGCGCTTCGACATACTCCTGCTCGGTGATGACGCCATCGCCGTTGAGGTCGAAGTCCGCGAAGGTGGGCATGGCCATGCCGCGTCCCATGGGCCCTGGTGGCTGGGCGGCAACAGGCAGCGTGGCGAGTACGAGGGTCAGGGCGGTGAGAGTATGTTTCATGGTGGTGGCCTCCGTTGCTCATACAGCCATAGCTTGGCATGAAGCGGCCGCGTACGCTTTGTCATACATCAATTGGTTACTGAAGCTGATTGCCGCTGCGGGTATGGCCCGTCGCCAAGGATTTCGCAGAGCGGGCACTGCCCGCCATCATTCATGGGCCGGACCATATCGTTGGGTGGTGCCGCCCTAATGGTTCGGTACGCGTTCGTCAGGAAAGCGCTGTAACAGGAATTGATCTTTTCGTCTGTGTGCGGCGCCGGCTGTGAAGAGGCTGCCTATACTTTTCATGTTGCGTGGCGTGGATGCGAATACGTCGCGTAATCCACTTGCCGAGCGCAGGAGTTCCTCCCGCCCCACCCGATGAAGGCGAATCCCCAGAACTCCGTGCGGACTCCGAAAAACAGGGCTGAAGGATCTTTTCCGGAGAGGGATCTATGTATCGGCCTCTGACATCCATCGTATATCTGGTCTTGGTGGCGCTGCCGTTCGCGGCCAACATACAGGCCGCGGAAATGCGGTGGAACCTCAACGACGTGAGTTACCTGTTTCCGATCCCGCGCCAACACGATCAGAATGCCGTTCGTCTTCTAAGCCCCGACAGTGCGGGGCGCCGGGGAGCGCTCCTGCCGGCGGGTATCCGTAACGAGCTTCCACCGCTTTTTTTCAGTGGTGATGGCAATCAGACCCTATTTGAAAGGCAAGACATTCGTGTCGTGGGCGTGCGCGTCGATCCCTGCCCTGATCTCGACCGGCGGTCGTGCGCTCCCGAAGTGCGAATGGTGTGGCAGCCCGTGCAGTTCGACCGGCTCGATGGGAGATGGACCGTCCGCGATGCCGCGATTCATTCCATTTACCGTCTCTCCAAGACGGAATTCGAGCAACTCAGGGAAAAGCTGTGGGCGTTGAAGATCGCCTACGACCGGACTGGCATAACCACTCGCAAGCGTCCGCTGGGGGTTCACCCGGCGCTGAGCGATCCTGCTACGGCCAGGGCCTTCAATGATCGGATTCGGAGAATCCTGCTCGACCACTGCGGGGAGCGCAACCTCGTTCGGGTGTCGTTCATGTCGTCGATGTTGCCTGCGGTGTGGTGGCGCTTCGGGGCCTTCGAGCGCAATGGGCAGGGCGGATGGAGCCGGTTCGTGATCCCGCGCCTGGGGGCGACGAGCGAGGATATCTTTAACGTGGCGCGCGAAGAAGGCTTGGCCATGGGCGCCCCCGGCAAGGAAATGGACGCGGTATTCAATGTGCTCCCCGACGAATATCCGAAAGCCGACGACATCTTTGCGCTGATCAACGATGGCTTCCGGCAGGAAAACGGCGAAGAGCTTTCCGTGTTCAAGACCAAGCTGGGTGCGGTCGCCCGTTTCAGGAATCCGCACAAGACGAACTTCCATACGCTCGACTGCGCGGCCTGCCACTATGCCGACGCCGCACGATTCTACGCGGAGAGAAGGTTCCCTGAGCTGAAAGACTATCGGCCTCCCGGCAGTTATTGCAATCCGGATGCGAGCCTGTTCAATCTCGAAAATACGACCAGCGGGCGCGCAGGCACGCGCGTGCTGCGAGGCTTCGGATATTTCGAAGACCAGCCGGCCATCAATCGGCGCGTGATCCACGAATCCGCCGAATCCGCGCACTGGCTCAATACGCACGATTGACGGTCGGCCTCTTTCCGGGGCCGGATTGCCGGCTTCAAGATTCCGGAAGGCCCGCCGCGTTACGCTACGCTAATCCGACCTGTTTCGCCTGGTGAACCGATGCGGTTTTCGCCAATACGCGGCACACAGCCAAATCGATCATGCCGCCAGTGCCGGGAAAAGCTGCTTGAGCCCGTTCGACATGATCTCGACGGCGATGGCCGACATGATGAGGCCCATCAAACGCGTCACGACGTTGATCCCTGTACGCCCCAGCATCTTGGCGATATACGGCGCAGTGCGAAACGACAACCAGATGATACAGGCCACCAGCAGGATCTCGACCTCGAGGAGTGCGTAATGGCTCACCGCATCGTGGCGCCCGGCATACACGATCACCGTACTGATGGCGCCCGGGCCGGAGAGCAGCGGGATGCCGAGCGGCACCACGGCCACAGTCGCCTTCTCGGCCGCGTCCTGAACCTCCTCCCGCGTCTGCTGGGCCGGGCTCACCTTGGCGTGCAGCATGGAAATGGCGATAAGCAATACCAGGATGCCGCCGCCCACGCGAAACGAGGCCAGACCGATCCCGAACAGTTGCAGGATCCGTTCTCCCGTGAGCAGAGTGATGGTCAGCACCATCAGCACGGTGACCGCGGCGATGAGCGCCGTGTGGGCGCGCTCGCCGCTAGTCTGGTGCCGCGTCAAGCTGATGAAAATCGGTACGGATCCAATGGGATTGACGATGGCAAGCAGGCCGGCGAAGTACTTGATGTATTCGACTTCGTTCATGGTCTCCGAATCCTTAGTCCAGACCGCGGCACGCGGCTGGCTGGCGCGCATTCCGGCAAAAATGGCCAGGCGCGCGGAAGCGCCACGGCGAGGACCGCCGCGGACATAGGTTAACCCGTGAAAGCGGGATTTTTCGTGCGCTGAGTCGCGCAAGCCGAGCCTCTGCAAGCCGGCTGAAGCTCGGCGGAATCTGCAATAGTACTCTTTCGCTTCGTCGCCGGGTAAGACTTCGTTTCCGGTATTGCAGAATAACCGTAATAAGCCGTTGTTTGTTCGGTTTTCCAGGAACGTGTGCGGGGTAATCCCCCAAGGCCAGGGAGGTGCCGATTCGCAGCGCGCGGGCAGGCGCGAGGCGGAGGGTGCTACTTCTGCGGCTGGCGCAGGCCCATCTGGTGGCGGATGAGGCCGACGATCCACATCAGCACTCCGCCGCCGATGCCGCCGCCGGCGATGCTGGAAATGACGGCGCCGGCGTCGAGCCCGCCCGCCGCCGTTGCCGCGCCGGCGCCGCCCGCGCCGAGCAGGGCGAGCAACTGGCCGCCGAGCCCGCCGCCCAGGATGCCGACAATGGAATTGCCTACGGGACCGAGGCTGTATTTCTTGAGCGCTGCCCCGGCGGCATTGCCGCCCACGGCGCCGCTAATCAACTGAATGATCAAGCTCATCAAGTCCATGGAGCCCCTCCTTTTTGGAAGGATTGGAGTCTCTGGCGATGCCGATGAATGCTTGCACCGTCCAGGGGAATGACCAGGCTGGCAGATAACAGACGCTGACGGCCATCAGCCTGTACAAGGGAGGATTGAGACCTGATTAGGTGCTGTAAACCACGTAGCCTAGTATAGCCTATGGCTTGCCGCTCAAGTTTGTTGCGCGGGCCCTGGCAGTCCGTCTTGTCAAATTGACATGGCTGCTGCAGTGGCTAACTTAAAATAGATAAAGCACTTTTACTATAAATGGCGTTGTATCTGGCGAGCCTGCCGTCCGGCACGCCGGAAAACCATGGCGCTGCAACGGTATTTCGCGGCGCGGTCTCCGCCAGCAAGGCTTTTCACTGCTCCAATGGGACGCTGGCAGGCATGGAGGTAGAGATGTTCCATACCAATCCGTTCACTCCGGTGACAGATGTCATTCCCGCGCTTGTCATGCAGGTCTACATCGTCCTGATGATCCTCGCGGTTGCCATCGGAACGCTGTTCGACACCTGGCACAAGGGCAGCGCCGAGTTCTTCGCGCGCTGGAGGAAGAAAGCCAGGGCGGCGGCGCAACGCCGGCTCAGCGGCAGGGAGACCGCCTCCCTGGTGGTCGACACGATCGCGGAGGCGGCGACCTCCGGCGAGTTCGGCAAAGGGAGGCGGCGCACCTCGCATCTTCTGATGATGTACGGTTTCCTGCTGCACGTGATCGCCACCGCCGTGATGGTGTTTGCCCATCCGACCGCTGCGCGAACGCCGGTCATCCTGCCGCTCCTGTGGGACCTGGGCGCGCTGATGATTCTTGCGGGTGGCCTGTGGTTTTTCTTCTTTCTCCGGGTGAATGTCGCCTATGACGGCGATTCGCCGTTCCGCCTCTGCCGTGCCGACCTGTTCGTCGGGTCGCTTCTGGCGAGCGCAGCGTTCGCGCTGGCGTGGCATTTCATGCAGACCGTATCCGACAACCCGACGGCCGCGCTTGTATTCTTCACGCTCTACGTCTTCTTCACGACGCTGCTCTTCGTTTCCGTTCCCTGGTCCAAGTTCGCCCACATGTTCTACAAACCGGCGGTCGCGTTCCAGAGAAAGGTGGAGGAGGCAAGCGGAGCGTCCGACCTCCCGCGGCCCGCCGCCGACCATCACGGCAGGAGGTGATCGGATGCCTACCTACACGGACATGACGCGCTGTGACGGCTGCGGCGAGTGCGTGGACATCTGCCCGTCCGACATCATGCACATCGACCCGGTCTACCGGCGCTCCTACAACATCGAGCCCAATTTCTGCTGGGAGTGCTACTCGTGCGTGAAGGCGTGTCCCCAGCATGCGATCGACGTCCGGGGGTATGCGGACTTCGCGCCGCTGGGACACAAGGTGCGGGTGCTGCGGGAACCGGAAAAGGGAGCCATCTCCTGGAAGATCCGGTACCGGGACGGGCGGGTGAAGGAGTTTGCCTTTCCGATCAGGACCACGCCGTGGGGTTCCATCAAGCCGCCGTCCGACTATGCGGTGCCCGACGCCGCCGCGCTGAACTCGCCGATGCTCGCGCATGAACCCGAGGCGCTCAAGATCGCCGCGCTTCCCACACTGTCGCCGCGCGACAAGGAAAAGGTGTGACGCCATGGCCAGAAGAACAAAATTCGTGGACTCGGACATTCTCATCATCGGCGGCGGCTTCGGTGGTTGCGGGGCCGCGTACGAATCCCGCTACTGGGGACGGGGCTTGAAAATCGTCCTGGTGGAAAAGGCCAACATCGAACGCAGCGGCGCCGTCGCGCAAGGCCTGTCGGCGATCAACTGCTACATGGGGATGCAGTGGGGCGAGAATCAGCCCGATGACTTCGTGCGGTACACGCGGGGCGACCTGATGGGCCTGGTGCGGGAGGACCTGGTCTTCGACGTTGCCCGCCATGTCGACTCTACCGTGCACAAGTTCGAGGAGTGGGGATTGCCCATCATCAAGAACCCGCAGACCGGCCGCTATCTGCGGGAAGGCAAGTGGCAGATCATGATCCACGGCGAGAGTTACAAACCCATCATCGCCGAGGCCGCGCGCAAGTCCGCCACCGAGGTGTACAACCGGGTCATGGTGACACATCTGCTGCTGGACAGGGTGCGGCCCAACCAGGTCGCCGGTGCGGTCGGTTTCAGCGTAAGGGATGGTAGTTATTACGTCTTCAGGGCGAAGGCGGTGATCGTAGCCGCCGGCGGCGGCTCGCACCTCTATCGGCCGCGCTCGGTGGGCGAAGGCATGGGCCGCACCTGGTACGCGCCATGGAGCACCGCGTCGGCCTACGGCCTGCTGATACCGACCGGCGCGCTGATGACGCAGATGGAAAACCGCATCGTGCTCGCCCGCTTCAAGGACGGTTACGGCCCGGTGGGCGCTTGGTTCCTGCTGCTCAAGTCCCATGCCACCAACGCCTACGGGGAGAAGTATGAAGAATCCCGCTTCGAGGAGATCAAGGCGCGCGTCGGCAAGTACGCGGACATCAAACCGATGCCGACCTGTCTGCGCAATCACGCGATGCTGGAGGAGATGAAGGCGGGCAATGGCCCCATCTACATGCACACGCAACACGTGCTCGACACCAAGGAGAAGGAGGAGGTCGGCTGGGAGGATTTCCTCGACATGACCGTCAGCCAGGCGGTGGTCTGGGCCGCGCAGAACATCGATCCGAAGGAACAGCCGTCCGAGCTGATCACCTCCGAGCCCTACGTCATGGGCTCCCACGCCACCTGCTCCGGCGCCTGGGCCAGCGGGCCGGAGGATCTGGCGCCGGCGGACTACCAGTGGGGCTACAACCGCATGACGACCGTCGCCGGACTCTTCGGTGCGGGGGATACCATCGGCGGTTCCGCGCACAAGTTCTCGGCCGGTTCTTTCACCGAGGGGCGGCTGGCCGGAAAGGCGGCCGTCAAGTACGTGCTGGATCTGAAGGGTGCGCCGCCGCAGGTGGATGAAGCGCAGGTTGCGGCCCTGAAGGAAATGATATTCAGGCCGCTGGAAAACTACCGGGTGGGCCGTAACGAGATCGTCGCCGGTACCGTGTCGCCGAGCTATCTCACCCCCCTGCAGGGCCTGCAACGGCTGGAAAAGCTCATGGACGAGTATGTCGGCGGCTACAGCACGTTCTACGTGACCAGCGAACCGCTGCTCAACCGTGCCATGGAGCTGCTCGGCATGCTGAAGGAAGACATGGAGTATCTCGGCGCCGAAGACCTGCACCAGCTCCAGCGGGCATGGGAACTCCACCACCGGGTCCTGACCGCCGAGGCGGTGACGCGGCACACGCTGTTCCGGCGGGAGACGCGCTGGCCGGGCTACTACTACCGCGCCGATCATCCGCAGTTGGACGACGCCGAGTGGCATGTCTTCACCGCCTCGCAGTACGACGCGCAGACGGGTGAATGGCGCATGAGCAAGCTGCCGGTGCATCACATCGTTTAGGCGACCGCCGGCATGCCGCGTCCGGCGGAGCAAGCGGTGAAACCCCGGCCGTCACCAAGTGCCGTCGACGGAGCGCCTGACTGGAGTCAGGAGAATGGAAGCCGAGGGGCGTGGGCCATGAGATGCGGGACTGGCATCCTGTTGGGAGCGGCCGTCGCCCTCGCCGCCTGTGGCGGCGGTGGGGGTGGTGATGGGGGAGGGGTGGCGGATGGCATCTCCCGGGAGGCGGTCGTTGTGGCCTTGGAGCCGGTCTTCGAGGGGCTGTCGTTCACCTTCCCGGTGGCGCTGGTGCAGGCGCCGGGCGACGATACCCGCTGGTTCGTAGCGGAACGCGCGGGGCGGGTGTGGGTGTTCGCCAACCGGCCGAACGTGGCCGGCGCCGAGGTGTTCCTGGACATCAGCGACCGGGTGTCGGTGGCAGACGAGGGCGGGCTGCTGGGCATGGCGTTTCATCCCCGCTTCGCCGCCAACGGCGAGGTATTCATCTCCTACACCGCCCCCGGCGCGCCGCTTGTCTCCCATATTGCGCGGTTTCGGCTCTCCGGCGCCAGCCTCGATCCGGCCTCCGAGGAGACGCTGCTGACGCTGGCGCAGCCTTTCAGCAACCACAACGGCGGCCATATCCTGTTCGGCCCCGACGGGTTTCTCTACATCGGCTTCGGAGACGGCGGCAGCGGCGGCGATCCCTTCGGCAACGGCCAGAATACCTCCACCCTGTTCGGGGCGCTGCTGCGCATCGACGTGGACGGCGGGCCGCCCTACGCGGCGCCCCCGGACAATCCGCTGGTGGGCGGTGCAGGCCGGCCGGAGATCTGGGCCTGGGGCCTGCGCAATCCCTGGCGTTTCAGCTTCGATCGCGCGACCGGTGACTTGTGGCTCGGCGACGTCGGCCAGAACCAGTGGGAAGAGGTGAACCGCATCCGCCCGGGCGGCAACTACGGCTGGAACATCCGCGAAGGGGCCCATTGCTTTGCGGCCCCGGCCTGTGCTGCCGCCGGATTGATCGACCCGGTGGCGGAGTACGGCCACGATGCCGGCTGCTCCATCACCGGCGGTTACGTTTACCGCGGCGGCGCTATCCCGTCCCTGCGCGGCGCGTATCTCTACGGGGACTTCTGCAGCGGGCGGGTGTGGGCGCTGGACCCGGCCACGGCGGTGGTCCAGGAGTTGCTCGATACCGATCTCAACATCGTCTCCTTTGCCGAAGATCAGGCCGGAGAGTTGTATCTGGTCGATGGCGGCGGGCGCCTGCAGCGGCTGGTGCCCGCTCCCGCGCCATAACTCAATGCGCCGGTCTCACGCCGCCCGACCGCGCCAGTCGTCGAGCAGTTGCTGCAGAGGCGCCGGTTCGATGGCCATGCCGCCGCGGAAAGGCGAGTCCATGGCGACGATCAGAAAGAACATCATGCCGATCAGGGCGGCGGGAATCGTCACGACCGCAATGTGCATGAGGACGCTCCGGACCACGAACAGGCAACTGAAGCCGATGATCAGGACGCTGCCGAGGAGCAACACCCACCACAGCGCGGGCTGCACTCCCAGTTGCGCGGCCTCGTGCCGCTCGCGCCGGCTGTCGATGAAACGCGTGGCATGCTTCAGCATTTCGGCATACAGCGCGCTTTCACGCGCCGCAGGCGGCGTGTATCGCGTAAGCGCATGGAGCAGGGACAACGCCTGCGCAGCGGTGTCCGCGCTGTGCTGTCCCCGTGCCAGCGCCGGCCATTCCTGCTGAATGGCGGCGGATACGTAGGCTTCCAGCCGGGAACGTATCTGTCCGCGGAAGGCCGGATCGAGGGTATCGCTGATCCGATAGAGATCGGCGAGCGCGTTGGCTTCGTCGCGCACCGTCATTTCGGCGCGGCTGTAGTCTTCCCAGACCGTGACCACCACGAAGCCGAGCACCACGGCATAGAGCACCCCCGCCGTGGTGTAGATCAGCCCCGCGGTTTCCCGATACTCCTCCAGATTCTCCAGCCGCCAGCGACGGACCAAGACGGCGCCGCCCACCGCAATTGTGATGAACGGCGCGACGATGACCGCTCCCAGCAGCGCGAGGGGCAAGGAATGAATCAGGTCGAGCACCTGACCGGCTCCTGTCAGGACGCGGAGATTGCTACCGTAGTTTAGGAGAAAGACGGACCAACTGCGGTCGCGCCACGCGCACAGGACGGCGCTACGCCCTCGCTGTTTCGCTCGATGCCTGCTCTTGCGTCAGTTTCAAGGCCTGTAGCCGGCCGAGCAGGTCGTCCTTCAGTTCGTACAGTTCCTGCAGCCGCGCGGCCGCCTGCTCATGGTTGCCCTGGGAGTAGATGGCGAGCAGTTCGGCTACCAGCGTATGCAGCTGTACATGCAGAGATTCGATCTGCCGGAAATCGGGGTTCGCGCCGTAAAGCGCCTGGCCTTCGCTGTCGAGCCATCGCCCGAAGCGGCATTGGTGGTGGTCCAGCGACGGCGGCATCGTTTGCTGCCCCTTGAGGCATTCTTCGATGCGCCGAACCCAGGCGCGCAGCTCCATGCCGGCAAACAGCAGCGGCAGGTCGGTACGGTCGGTCGGATGTTGGTTGACCCAGGACTCGGGCGGCTGCCAGCTGGCGATCCAGCCGCGGATCCGGTCCGCCGGCATCGGCCGGGCGATGCCGTAGCCCTGTGCCAGTTCGCAGCCCAGTTGCAGCAGTATCTCGCCCTGTCTCTGGGACTCGACACCCTCGGCGATGGCTTCGCGGTGGAACACGGTCGCCAGGCTCAGCACGCCTTCCAGGATGGCCAGATCCTCGGGATCGTCCAGCATGTCGCGCACGAAGCTCCGGTCGATCTTGAGCTGGCTGGCCGGCAGGCGCTTGAGATAGGCCAGGGAAGAATAGCCGGTGCCGAAGTCGTCCAGCGCGAAACTGACGCCGATGTGGTCGCAGGCGATCATCACCTGGGAGACGTGTTCGATGTCGTTCAGGGCGCTGGTTTCCAGTACCTCGAGTTTCAGATCTCCCGGCCGCACGGTTGGATGGGCAGCCAGCAGGTCGCACAGGCGTTCGGTGAAATCGCTCTGCTGCAACTGCAGCGCGCCCACGTTCACGCTTATGGAGATGTCCAGCCCTTCCGCGCGCCAGGCCTCCAGTTGTGTCAGTGCCGTATCCAGCACCCACTCGTCCAGCTCGATGGAGAGCGGATGATCTTGGATGATCGGCAGGAAGGTGTCGGGGGACAGCAGGCCGTGCTTGGGGTGTTGCCAGCGGATCAGCGCCTCGACGCCCACGACCGCGCCGGTACGCATGTTCACCTGGGGCTGATAGTAGAGCGTAAACTCGCCGTCGCGCAGGGCGCGCCGGATATTCTCCACGCTTTCGTGATGGCCCCGGACGCTCCGGTCCTGTTCGGCGTCGAACAGATGGTAACGGTTCCTGCCCGCCAATTTGGCCTGGTACATGGCCTGATCGGCCTGGCGCAGCAGCTGATCGGCGTTCACCTGTTCGGGCTGCGGGTAAAAGGTGACGCCGAGGCTGGCGGTCACCTGCAGCGCGAGGCCGTCGATGTGCACGGGTTGCGCGATGGCGGTGAGCAGCCGCTGCAGCAGCGGTTGGACGTCGTTCACGTCGTGCAGGTCCACGAGCACGGCAACGAACTCGTCGCCCCCCAGTCGGGCAATGGTGTCGCCTTTGCGCAGCGACTCTTTCACGCGCTGCGCGATGCTGATCAGCAGCCGGTCGCCGGTGTCATGGCCATGGTTGTCGTTGACCGCCTTGAAGCCGTCCAGGTCGAGATACACCACGGCGATGAGCTGCTGGCGCCGTTGGGCCTGCAGCATCGATTGCTGCAGGCGGTCGGCCAGCAATACGCGGTTGGGCAGATGGGTCAGCGCGTCGTAGTGGGCGATGTATTCGAGTTGCTGCTGCTGCTCCTTCTGCACGGTGATGTCGAAGAACAGGCCGACATACTGCTGGGTCTTGCCTTGATCGTCGTGTACGGCACTGATGGTGAGCAGTTCGGGATAGATTTCGCCGTTCTTGCGCCGGTTCCAGATCTCGCCGACCCAGTAGCCCTGTTCGATCAGGTCGCGCCACATGGCGACATAAAACTCCGGCCCTTGGCGGTCCGACTTGAGGATGCGCGGATTCTGGCCGATGACCTCGTCGCGCCCGTAGCCGGTGATCAGGGTAAAGGCCTTGTTGACGTTGACGATGGTGCCGTCAGGGTCCGTGATGACGATGCCCTCACGGGCATAGGTGAAGACGTTGGCCGCCAGGCGCAACTGGTCTTCCGTCGCCTGCCGCTCGGTGATGTCTCGCAGCGCCAGCACGGCGCCGGCACTGGCGCCGTTGGTATCCCGCACCGGGGCGCAGGCCATCTCAATGGAGCGTTGCTTTCCATCCGGGCCCGGCAGCGTAAAACGGAAGTTGTCCAGGGGCTTGCCGTCCGTGAGCACGGACACCCACGGCGGCCGCCCTGTGCTGGCGAGTTCCGGCAGGTATTCCGCCAGGCTGTGCTCCTTCGCGAGCGCCCGCCCCGTTCCTACAAGCGCCTGCGCGTTGGCATTGAAGCGCACGATGCGCCCATGCATGTCGATGGCGATGAGGCCTTCGCTGATGGAGTTGAGGATGGCGCCCAGTTCCTCTTCGTTGCGGCGATGTCGGGCGAGCAGTTTGCCGAGGTTTTCGATCATCGAGTTGATGCCGTGCTGGAGCTGTCCCATCTCGTCCGGAGACGACACGGGAATGCGAATGTCCATGGCGCCGCCCTCGACCCGCTTGAGGACCGCGAGCGTGCCATCCACGCGGCGGCTGATGAAACGGTGCACCAGCAGAATGATCCCGACCGAGCTGAGGAGGATGAAGGCCAGCGAGGCGGACCATCCCCAGATGGCGATGGAGCGCTTCTGGGCGGTGATGGCGGTGGTGGCGATGGTGATGGCGGCGTGATAGACCGACCCGCCGTGCGGGCTGCCGATGCGCGTGACGTAGGTGAGGGTGCCTGGGCCGGGGA
>Ga0265294_10002703_pt1 | contig 23156 bp, 27 predicted proteins | sample MunlanPumphouse3_FD_192504 | JGI IMG/M metagenome (GOLD analysis project Ga0265294, IMG submission 192504) | Groundwater microbial communities from a municipal landfill in Southern Ontario, Canada - Pumphouse #3 | ecosystem: Environmental > Aquatic > Deep subsurface > Groundwater | place... | reverse complement strand
ATTCATGCCTAGCAGTCCACAGCTATTTAATGCTATGAGAGGCTTTGGAAATGGGAAGAAACACTATGACATAATTTACAAAGACATAGACAAAATGACAAATGAAGAATGGGATATAATTAACGAGTTCAAAAACCCTAAAGCTGCATATGGTTCTTGCTATTCAGTTGGACGTATAGGGGATAGTATCGAAGAAATCTATGATGCTCTAAAAGAACAAGCAATGATCTTTAAAGCTGCTGGAGGTTATGGGGTAAGTTTTTCTGATCTTCGTTCTAAAGGAGAACACATAGCAACTACAAAAGGACAAAGCTGCGGTGCAGTAGAATTTATGGAATTGTTCAATCTAAATACTAAAAAGATAGCCCTTAGCGGACAGTTAAAACGAGGGGCTAATATGTTCTCGTTAGCAGTATCACATCCAGATATTGAAGAGTTCATAGATAAAAAAATGGAGCTTATCAATGATGAGGAAGAAAAAATGATAAGGTCTAAGTATTTAGAACATGCTAATCTATCTGTAGAGATAACGGACGAATTTATTAATGCTGTAAAAAATGATTTAGACTGGAATTTGATAGATCCCCACAGCAAGGAAATAAAAAAGACTTTGAAAGCCAGAACGCTATATAGGCATATTGTACATAATGCATTTAAAAGTGGGGAACCGGGGATATTAATGATAGATAATATTAACAAATATAATCCCATAAGGGATATAGAACCCATAACATCTGTAAACCCCTGTGTTACAGGGGATACCTTAGTTCCAACAACCAAAGGATTAATCAGAGCAGATGAGCTTAAAGAAGGAATGTTAACTTGGAATCCAGTTAAAATGCAAATGGATGTAATAACATCAGTGCATAACAATGGTATTAAAGATATTTATGAAGTAATTCTTGAAAATGGACTAACTTTAAGGGCTACTCCAGAACATAAATTAAAAGTAACAGGGTCTAATTTCAAAGACATATTACTACCCGTGTCTGATCTAGAATTAGGTCAAAAAGTTCATACCATTATGTATGTTGAAGATAATGGAGACGAATTGGACTTTAAACAATTTACAGGATTAAATCCTGCAACTGAATGTTTGTTTGAAGTAGTTTCTATAAGACCTGCTGGAAGAGAGATTGTTTATGATATAACTGTTCCTGATAATTATATGTGGGTAACCAATGGTTTTATAAGTTTAGACTGTTCCGAATACAATGGGCTTGACAAAACGGTTTGCAACTTAGGGTCAATAAATATATATAATATGATAGATTATGAAACAAAACTAATAGATATTGAACTTATGAAACAAACAATACTGTCTGCAGTGTATTATCTTAATTTAGCCTTGTTAGCAAACGACTATCCTACAGATGAGCTTACTAGACGCTCTTTAGAGTTTAGACCTATTGGATTAGGCTTTATGGGGCTAGGATCTGCCTTTATTAGACTAGGGTATAAATATGGGGCTGCCGACAGTCAAAAATTTACAACTAACTTTATGGACCACTTCATGTATTACACCATTATGGGATCTAATAACTTCTATAAAGACTCTGGAGTACTATTCAAACATTATGAAGAGTCTGACTACGTTAAAGGAAATTTCTTCTTTACAAATACTAAATTTGCTAAAGAAATTAAGATACTACTAAAAGATGGAATAACAAATAGTAGGCTAGCTGCAATAGCTCCTAATGGAAGCATACCTAAAATAGTTGCAGGTACTATAAGTTCAAAAGCATCTACTCTGTCTGGTGGCGTAGAGCCTTTATTTGATCTTGCATATACAAGGAGAGTAAATCCTGATACCGACAAAGAATATACTATAGACGAAGTTGACTTAGGGGTTTATGATACTTTTAGAGATTTAGGTTATTCAGATGAAGATATTTCAAACTTACTTAAAGATTCTGATAAACTGAAGGAAGTTTTTAAAGAAGAGCGATGGACTACTGCTAAAAATTTATCTGTAGATGAACACCTTTCAATACTTAAAATAGTTACCGATGCCATAGATATGCAAGCTAGCAAAACAGTAAACTTGCCAGCTACTTATACTGAAGACATGCTGTATGACTTTTATCTTAAAGCTTATGATATGGGCTTGAAAGGGCTTACTGTTTTTGTAGACGGCTCCAGATCAGGTATCCTTGAAAGCAAAAAGAAAGATAAAAAACCAGAATTCTTTGTAGACTTAAATTTTAATAAGCAAGGAAAAATTCTTCCAAAGGACAGACCAGTAGTAATCCCATCATTAAAAAAGACTATAAAATTCAAAGAAAATGGAAACGAAGAGGTAAGCATAGTAAATATTGAAGTTGGATTTGACAATGACAATAATCCTTTTGAAGTATTTATAAGAAGTACCACCAGCACCAAGGGGTATACTGAATTGTTTAATGCTATAGGACGACTGGTGTCTCTGTCTCTTAGATCAAATGCTGATATAGAGAGCATATTAAAACAAATAAAGAAAATTAAAAATTGGAAGAATGAGTACTCTATAATTGCTAAAGTAATAGCAGAGTCTATTGGCGAGCTTGTAAGCATAGGTAAGTTAAAAAGTAAGAAAAAGAGAGAAGACACAATAAATGAAATCAATAAACATAAACTAGTATCTACGCCTAAAGGGTATATGATAGATCCAAACACTGGTGAAGCTTATTGCCCTGTGTGCTATTCAAAAGAGGGCGAAGGACTTAATTTTAGTAGCGGGTGTATAACCTGCAACAATTGTGGCTGGAGTGGATGCGATGGCTGAGGTAGGAATAATAACTAATGTTAACTTACTATTGATTGGCTCTATAATAATGATTATAGTAGCAACTATATTGATTCCAGAGCTGCTACTATTTAGTATTTCAAGCTTTGCTATAACTTATATACTAGGCTATATTTTAAATAATAACGCCAATCCTGAAATTGCACTGTATGTATCCAGTATTGTGCTAATAGCAACTACTATTATAAAAGCCTATTTTAAGATAAAATTGACAAATTCATTAGAAGTTATGGAGATAATGCAAGAAATTACTAATACTAGCGAACTAAGTAAAGAAAATAATATACGAGGTGATTAAATGCAATCTTATATTTACAGTGCAGAAGAAGATAAAAAAATACTACAATTAAAAAGTCAAGGGTATACCTACGAAGAAATTGCTAAATTTATGGGAAAAACAAAAGAAGCAGTTAGAAAACGATACTATAGAATAATGAATACAGTAAATGCAAATAAAACTAAAGGAAAATACAAGAACAAAGAAGAGCACGTATTAGATATATTACAAAAGAATATAAATGTCTCACTAGAAGAATTAAAAGATTTAATAGAAGTTACAAATATGGCAGATGTTCTTATTACCTTATATAGCCTAATGTCTGATGGATATGATATTACAATCCACTCTGACTGGGTATTTTATGAGTCTGCCAATACAATAAACAAGTATAATTTTATTAGAGGTGACGAAGGTAAATTAAAGGTAGCACTAACTGGCGACTGGCACCTAGGCTCTAAGAAACAGCAAATAACTAGGCTACAAGAGTTTTTACAGTTTGCATATGATAATGGAGTAAGAAATGTAGTGCATTCAGGAGATGTAAATGATGGTACTAGAGTTTTTAAAGGTCATGGCGAAGAAGTATTTTTACATACAGTAGATGAGCAAGTTGACTATGCAAAGGAAGTAATTCCTAGGTATGACGGACTTCATTACTATGTTATCTCTGGAAACCACGATCACGATAATACCGGAGTAAATGGGGTGCGAACACTGGCTAATTATAGAGATGATATAACATATTTAGGGAAATATGGGGCTTATCTAACATTAAATGGTGTAACAATATATTTACATCACGGGTTAGGTGGTAGAGCATATGCTATGAGCTATAAACTACAAAAGTTTGTAGAACAGTTACCAGTAGAATATACTCCAGACATAATTGCGCAAGCACATTATCACTATTTATTTTATGCACCAATACGAGGAGTAGAAAGTTTTGAAGTTGGAAGTTTTCAAGGGCTAACTGCGTTTGCCGCTAGGATGGGCAGGGTCTATTCCGAAATAGCAGGGTGGGTTGTAGAAATTGAAAAAACAAAAGATAGCGTTACCATGATACCATTAGACAGACGATATAAAGAAATAAATCATGACTACCCATACATGCATCACGGAGGCAAAGTATTTAATTTTTAAAGGAGAATTTATATGTCGGCGGGAGAAGAATATATCTACTTCAAGTTAATACCTATAGTTTTATCCGTCTGGCTACGAGATAGAAATGTGTATCTTAAACCACCAGATTTTGAAGATGTATGTTCAGAGCTATACATTATGTATCGAAGTGAAGATGCGTTTGATTCAAAAGAAGAAAATATGGCATTGTTGTTTTCTATGTTTTATATAAGAATACCAAAAGCAATTAAACGCTTAAAGTATGATAATATATTAGTAGAGAATATTGACGATGTAGAACATAAAGATCAAGTATTAAATTCAATTAATAAACATAGTTTAGTACTTATGCAAATATCAGACGCTGAAATGGAACTACTTAAAGAAGCATATATATATGAAGAAAATATTAATATATTAGCAGAAAAGTATGGAACATCTAAATCTTCAATATATGGTAAATTAGAAGGAATAAAACGTAAGTTAAAAAAATTATTAGAACAACTATAGGAGCTAATATGATAATAACTGTAACAAATTCTAGGTGCTATTGTAACGAAGGCACAGTGTTTACTTATGATTATTTATATAAAATGCTTGGAAGAAAAGTTCCTAATGCATGGCATATTAAAGCCGTAAAAGAAGGACGGTGGGACGGTTATTATAGATTTTTTAGTATGGCGACCAAGTCTTTTCCTACAGGATTATTGTCTACAGTTCTAAGCCATTTAGACGATAGAAAAATATCGTATATTATAAAAGACGAAAGAATCAAACCTGTAAAGTATCTGGATATACACAGCACTATTGAACTTAGGACGTATCAAAAACGAGTATTTGATATTGTATCTAACGAAGACAGAGGGGTTATTTGGCTGCCAGTCAATGCTGGAAAGACATTTATTGCAATGCAATTAATGGCTGAGTTTGGTGTAAATACTCTTTGGGTTACCCGCTCTTTAGAGCTACTCAAACAAACTAGGGATCTGATTATTGAAAATTTACATATAAAAGATATTGGACTAATTGGTGCTGGGGTATTTGATATTAAGCCTATAACTATTGGAATGATACAATCTTTGAGCAAAAATTCAAAAAGTTCAAAATACATGAATCTAATAGCAAAATCTTTTGACATGTTAATATTTGATGAAGTGCACGCAGTAGCAAAAAATACTTATGAAAACTTTGTAACTAATGCAGACATATATTATAAATTTGGATTATCTGGAACTCCTAAACATAGATCTGATGTAGATATAACAAGTATGATAGGAGCTTTTGGTGATGTTATAGTAAAAATGGATTCTAAAACACTCGAAAGTATGGGAGTATCTGTACCCGCAGATATAAATATGATTGAAATAGAAAACCCTAAAAACAGCTATGAATATACAGAAGCTTACGAAGAACTTATAATAAAAAATGATACTAGAAATGGACTGGTTGCAGAACTTGCTAATAAATTAAAGGCCAATGGTAAACAAGTAATAATAATGGTTGATAGAATTGCACATGGAGAGATAATAAACAACCACTTAAAGCAATATGATATAAATGCTCCGTTCATATATGGCGAGCACTCTGTTGAGGAGCGTCAGCGTGTAATTGATAACTTTGAGGCTGGAAAAAATAAAATTGTAATAGCTTCTACCATATTAAACGAGGGGCTTAACATAAAAAGTATTGACTGTATTATTGTTGCTGGTGCAGGTATGAGCCCAATACGAACTATTCAACGTGTAGGCCGGGTGCTTAGAAAGCGTATAGGAAAAGACCGTGCACTTGTCATAGACTTTTGGGATAAAAATAACAAGTTTTTAGAGGCACACAGTAAGAAGAGACTCAGCACCTACCAATACGAATTTGGCAACGTAAATTTAATAGAAATGTAACACACGCTACCTAAAAATATGGTAGACTTTGAAAGAGGTGATGATATGGCACAGTTTTTCAAAAACGACACGGATTATATTAAAGCCACGTCTATAACTAAGCTAGAGGATGATGCATACGTGCTTTCAGGAGACATAATGAAAGCCAACCTACAGTTTGCAGAAATAGAGTATCAACTGCTTACTTTAAAGGATAAGCTCTCTGAAACACAAGCAAAGTACTACATAGACATAAGGACACAAAAAGAGAACGCTGGCATAAAGATAACAGAAGCTACTATTGATGCTTTAATATCTAGTCAGCCCACAATATTAAAACTAAAAGCAGAAATAGCAGAAGTAACTGCAGAGTTAAGTAAGCTAAAAGGATTAAAAGACGCATTATCAGCTAAATCTGTTATGCTAGCAACTATTATAGGAAGAGAAAATTAAATTAGGAGGTAAAAAAATGTCAGTACAGGACACAATTCAACGATTAAAAGACAAGTACAAAGCCGCAGGGCCAGCAGCATTTACTGGAAAGCAACTGATTCTTAGCAGAAGGAATCCAGAAGCTATCATACGTATATTGCCAGTAGGAGACGACTGGTTTCCAATTATTGGAGTACACAGCATTACTAAAAAGTCTACAGGTAGGTTTTCAACATTTCTATGCCCCACTCTAACAGAAGAGAAAGAAAGCGGATTTGTAAAAGAAGATAACTGCCCAATTTGTGCTATTGCTGCACAGCTAACAGGAGATAAAGACTCTGTTAATCTTACTCCAAAAACAAGAGTAGCTATAAAGGTAATAGAGTTCAGAGTAGAGGATAAATTTGTACCAAATGAAATAAAATATTTGATAGTACCAGTAGATGTTGGAGGACAGCTTTTAGATCATATAGGAGAAAATCCAGACATAGTAAGCCCAAATGGTGGAATGTTAATTAGAGTAACAAAACACTATGACACTCAATACCCTACTTACTCCTTTGAGATTATTAAAGCTCCAGATGGCAGCCAGTATGTAATAGACATAACAACTGACAGAGCAAAAGAATTTGTTAAAGCCAACGATATTCAAATAGAAGATGCTTTACCGATTGCTACAGAAGCTGATGTTAAAGATATTGTAACTGATACTGATACTAGTTTTGGGCCGCCTACTACAAATAATGCTACAGCTGATTCTTCCTATACGTTTGATGATAAAACTGAAGTAGCTAACGGCAGCAAAAAGTCTAAAAGCTCTTATGATGCATTTATGCAGAAAATCCAAGGGGGATAATACTAAGGAGTTGTTATAATTGAGTATCATAGAGGATTTACACAAGATTAAAAATACTACTGGTTATGAGCCAAGGACAGGGGACTCCTTTATTGTCCCCACTGGCTCTTTTGCAATAGATCACGGTTTATTACAAAAAGGCGGGATTCCTACAGGAAGCATGGTGCAAGTGTCAGGGTGGGAAAGCAGCGGTAAAACAACACTAGCAATGAATATTGCTAAACGAACCTTAGAAATGGGTGGTGTTGTTATTTTAAAAGATACTGAACATTGGGAAGACTACCGTATGAGACAAATTGGAATAGACATTGAAAAGTTTGTAGAAACAGGACAGCTAATACAACTAAAAAATGAACGGTTTATGGAAGAATACTTTGCTAAATTTATAGACTATCTTGACATAATAAGAAACTCTAAAGATACAGTAAAAGTACCTACCCTGTTTATACTGGACTCCGTTGCTCTTACGTCTACTAAGACACAATATGAAAATGTTAAAGATCAAAAAGAAGCTCCAATTGCAATAAGAGCTAGAGTGCTTAGTGGTGCGTTGTCTGTATTAGAAGACTATGTTAGCGACCTGCCCGCAATAATATTATTTGTCAATCAGTTTAGAACAGCATTTGAAACTAGAGGATTTAGAACAATAGTAGAAGAACGAGTTACAGGAGGGAATGCACTAAAGTATGCAGGAAATTTACACATATCTCTTAGAGCTAAAAAAGCATACCAGCTACAGGGATTAAATGTAGGAAATCTTACTGAAGCCAAACTTGAAAAGAATAAAATAAATTTTCCAAACAGGGCTATGGATATGTTACTATATTATAATGGGTCTTTTGGAGACTGGTATGTGATGATGAATGAAGGCTTAAAGTATGGGCTTATCAAACAAGCAGGTGCATGGTATTCATACGGAAGCTCTAAATGGCAAGGGCAGGATAAAATGGCATCTACTATTTCTAAGGAAGATTATGCAGCATTAAAAGAAGAAATAATAGGTAAGTGGAACGAGGAGTTTGATTTCTTAAATTCAGTTGGAAAGGAGATACAGGACTAAAATGGAAAAAAGTATATGGATACACGTAATATCTTCTCCGTCAAAGCAAGCACTTTATATAAATGGCATAAAAGAACTTGAAGATAGCTTCATTGATGTTGTGGAAGCCTTTGATCTTTTAGCCAGTGAAGCTGAAAGCTTGCCCTTAAAGATACGGTTTACATACTATGATGCGTGCGAAGAAGAAGATATTGATGATAATTTATTTCCAAAACAAATTACTATTCCTTTTGATATGGTAGACTAGGAGCTGCTTAATGAACAATAAATTTGTTGTAGTAGGGGATACACATTGTTCCCCTACTTCCTTAGGTATTATCAGTAAACTGTTTGATTTACTAAACAAGTATAAAGATTACACTCCTATCTTTTTAGGTGATTTCTTTCATTCTAGAAATAGGCTAGATACTAGATTTTTGATTAACTTGTTTGAAATAATCTCTAAATATAAAAACGAGGCTATTGTAATAAGCGGGAATCATGATTTTCTGGATAACAATATGTCGCTTATAAGCATATTGCCAGATAATTTTAAAAAAATTCTTAAACCAGAAACACTAAACATGGGGGAATACAAATTTATATTCTTTCCCTATGCTACTCCTAATGACGAAACAAAAAGCTTTATAAAGAGTAATGCTTCTGAGGATTCAATTTTATTTTCTCACATTGTTATTGACATAATGACTGATGTTAATTTAGAAAGCTTTCCAAAAGAAATATTTGAGGACTATAGGGCTGTAATAAATGGGCATATACATATAAGTAAAATAAAAGGAAATATAATACAACCGGGAGCTATATATCCTGTATCAATAAGCGAAATAAATAGCTATAATCCATTTTTAACCTTTATAGAAGACGGACAAATAGTAAATGTTGTACCATTAAAGTTTTTTAATGTTGTAGAATCTGATGTTTTTGATGATAACTTGAATACAGAGTACACTATAGTTAAAACTAAAAATAAAGATTTACTGCCTGAGTATGATAAAGCTTTTAAAATTATATTTATTGGTGAAAAAGAAAAAACTAAAACTTTAAGTAATGTCCTAGAAGTAAAGCTGTCTTTTGAAGATATGTTAAAAGATCAAATATTAAAAGCTAACCTTGATGACAAAGTACTTAATACCCTTAAAAAAACATTGCCTGAAAATTTAAATCTGTGGGGCGATGAATCTATAGTAGAAAATATGCTTGAATTTATGGAAATAAACCTTAGTGAAGCTAATAAAATAAAAAAGAGGGTGAGTCAAGATGCAAATAACGTTTTTGACTTTGGAGCTAACTAATTATAGAAAATTAGACCACTTCTATTTAGCTATGCAAAACAGAGGCATAGTAAGAGTAGAAGGAGCAAACGGAGCTGGTAAATCTAGTATTTTTGAAGGATTGGCATGGGTACTGTTTGGGCAGGACTCCAGAAATAGTAGTATTAAATCTATAATAAAGTTTGGAGAAACTAAAGTAGCAGGAAAAGTACAATTAGAGATAAAAGGCATCCGTTATACTATAGGAAGAGAACGGACAGCATCTAATACTAAAGTAACATTATTTGATAACGATGAGGAGATAGTATTTAATACAAGCAAAGATGCCCAGCTATACATAGAAAACTTACTAGGAATAGATATTAATACATTTTATAGATTAGTATTTCTGAGACAGTACAATTTTAATAGCTTCTTTGAGTTAACTGACTCTAATCAGAAGGGCTTTTTTGATGCTATTTTTGATTTTTCTATATTTAATACCTTATATGAGTATTACGACAATATAGTAAAAAAAATGAAGTCTATTGAAAATGAATTTTCTCAGGTATACAATTGGCTATCTTCAGAGAAAGCTACATTAGAACAGGAAAATAAAAGACTTCTAGGCTTGTCTGTGGATGAAATTAGTGCTGATACAGAAGATACTAAAATACAAGAATTAGAAAATCGTGCAGAAATGTGCAAAAAAGAGCTTACTAATCTAACCAGTGAAAAGTCTAAGCTTGGAAAAACTCTTACTGCACAGGAATCTATTATTAAAGAGTTAGAAAAATCTATAAAACAATTTAAAGAAAAAGAAAAGTTCTTTCCTGAAAAAGTTGACCTATACCGAGCCAGTCTTGAAGAAGGTAAATGTATTGTATGTAATAGAAAACTTAGTCAAACACTTGAACAAAAGTTTACAAAAATATTAACCGAGCTTGACTCATTACAAAGTGATTTAAAAACAATGAATGATAATTTAACTAAAGAACGTGATGAATATGAAAATATAAATACACAACTATACAATATTATTGATAGGATGAATAGCTTAAAATTTAATAAAGAATCATTTGAACTTAAAATAAAAAATATACACAATACTATTGAACAAAATATAAAACAAAAAGAAAATATCAAAAAACTTATTGAATCTAGGGATAACATAATTTCTGCTAATATAACTAGAATAAATGATATAAGTTCAGTACTAGACGATGATATGTTAAATAATTTTGTTTCATATAAAAAGAATCTTGAGACTATTAAAGACTTATTTGGTAAGAAAGGAATTAAAAACAATTTTATAGAAGTATATGTAACAGCACTGTCCGAACATATAAATACAATATTATCTAATATACTTGATAATACAACTGTTAAAATATCTACTGAAAAACATCTATCTACAGGAGAGTTAACCAGAGCTATTGATATTAGCATCATTAAAAATGACAATGTTTTAGGATACTTTGATTTGAGTGGCGGAGAGCGTAAGCGTCTTGATTTAGCCTTTACGTTAGCCCTTCATACATTATTAGAGGAGATAGGGGATTTCTCATCCAATATACTTATATTGGACGAAGCATTTGATGGGCTCGATGCTGAAGGTATGGAAAGATTTTCTAATTATTTAAGAGGATACGATAAAAATAGTATATTTTTAATAACACATACTCCGTATACTACATACGCTGATAATTTAATAGTTATGGGAGAAGACAATGGGTAAATCTAGTTGGAAATATTTTGAAAGACAAATAGCTAAGAAAATTGCTACCCAATGGGGGTTTAAATACAATGAAAACGTACTCAGAACTCCCGGAAGTGGTAGTATGTCAAATTTCAAAGGAGATATTATAGTTATAGGAGAAGATTTTCCGTTACATATTGAATGTAAATTCGGTTATAATTTTACACTAGAGGACATAATAAAGAATAAGGCATCAATACAGTCTTTTATAAAACAGGCGAATACAGACGCACCAGCAACTAAAATTCCAGTGGTTATACTTTCAAAACCCTATTATGGTGTATATGTTATAATTGATCTGAATTATGTAGTAATAAAAAACTTACTAAAAACTAAATTATCAGTATTATTACTAACAGACAACTATTTAATAATAAAATTTGACGATCTAAAAAAAGCATATGATGTAGGGATGTTTACTCATGACTAATAATGCATATATAGAGTATACTATAAAAGCAGCAAAGACAAAAAATAAAATATCCTATAATGCTTACAAAGAAAAATGGAATTTACTAAGAGACGAATTAGACAAGTTAAGTATAAACTACAATAGTTTTTTTGAATTTGTATTTAATTATTCATCTTATTTATATCCAAACGTATTATTTGCTAAAGGTAAAGAGTATTATAAATTAATAGAAAAGTATTTAGCATATATAAATAGTGGAAATAAAATAAGCGAAGAAGCTAATGAACAAGCATTGGCTGGATATACGTATATGTATACATTAACTAGTATATTATATAATATAATAAGACTTAAAGAACAAGAAATAGATTTAGAATCATCAGCATACTCCTTATATGATTTAATGATTGAATACTCACCAGTAATAATATCTTATAAGTTAAAAAACAAAGAATTATCTCTAGATATAGAATCTGAACGAGACAAAAAATATTTTAAGTTTATTGAAGATGGATATTTTGATGTATTTTTTTCATTCTATGAAAAGTCTCTAATGTTATCAGACAAAGAACTAGAAGACAAGTATAAACTGTCATATGAAAAGCTAACGTCTCTAGGAGATCAAGTTGTAACTATTGAAAGCAGCATATTTCTACTTGGAACAACAGGAACCGGAATATTATAAGGAGTGGTAGAATGAAATTACAGCCTGTACTTGCCTCATTCATAAAATATCCTAAATACTTATACATAATAGACAACAGGCTATTAAAAGCCGCACATCAACAAGACGAGGCATTTGGATATTTTGTTAACGAATTAAAAAAACGATTTAAAGAAAATGCTTTAGAAATGCCTAATGTAGAAAGTTTGGTAGTAGCAGCAACAGCATCTGATAATCCTAGCGTATATTTAGCATTTATTGATAAAGTACCGGATCTAGATTTTATAGAACAGCAAGCAAAAGAATATATACGTAATTGGGTTTGGGAAGTTGCAACACAATATGTACTGCCAAATCTTAATAGTTTGGACGGTTCAAAATATATAGAAACACTAAAATCTAGTATGGATGCACCTATATCTACCACAACAATGCTAGATATTAAACAAGACTTCTCACAAATATCAGAAATATATAAACATCTAAAGCCAGTTAAAGACTTTGCTATAGGAGTACCAGCATTAGATAATGTTTTACGTGGTGGGGTAGGACGAGGAGAACTGGCTATGCTACAGGCAGTAACAAATGTTGGTAAGACATTTTATATATTAAACAGTTGCTTAATAAATGCTAAAAGAGGCTTTAATACAGCATTTGTAAGCCTAGAAATGGGAGAAAGTGAAATACTTACTAGAGTAGCAATGCTTTTATTGAATAAATCATCGGATATAATAGAAATAAAAAGAGATGCTACTGTAAAGGAATTATCAACTTTTATAGACAAAACACTAAAAGGAAATTTTGTATTAATAAAAGATTCACCCGGAGGTATGGGCGTATATGAAATAGAACAAAAAATAAAGCAAATAAAACTACAATATGGATATAATTTAGACTATTTAGTTATTGACTACGATGATTTATTAAAGCTGTCTGGAAGCTATGACAAACAATACATGGATATTGGGCAGCTATATAGGGACTTAAAAGGATTAGGTCAAAGATATAATATAGGTATCCTTATTGCCTCTCAGTTAAATAGAGAAGCAATGAGGCCGGGAGCTAAAGCCACAGGGCTAAATAACACGTCAGGCAGTATAATAAAAGCACAAGTAAGCGATCTAGTAATACACTTAGAAGATAGAGAAGCAGAAGGCTTACTGTTAAAGATTACAAAATCAAGACACGGCAATAAAGACAAAGAAGTTTCTGTAGTACCAGATTTTGAACACGGTGATCTTATAGGAATTCCGTTGAAAACTATAAACACACATTTACCTGCAGCTCTTACTGGATTAGATGTAGCAGATTTTTAATAAAGGAGGATTAACATGTCAAAAATAGTAGTAGGTTATGGCGAAACCGTAGCAACAAGGCCATTTGAAAATAAGAAGTTTTATATTTCAGTAGAAAAAGAAATTCCAGATGATATTATTGAAAACGAGCAAGAGTTTATTAATGAGGCAAATATACTGTACGAGCAATTGAAGTCTGCAATTAATGAACAAAAAACGCACGAGATTACACAGAACATGGCATTTGAAGATAGTAAACGAGTAGACTGGTAAAGGAGGACACGATGGATTGTAAAAAAGATTGTCCGTTTTTAAATATTGAGAATGATATAAAGAATAAAACAGCGGATATAGTGTTGCTTGTGGAGAGCGAAGCCGCAGCCCTTGCTTTTTCTCCGATACTAAGCACTATGGTTACTAATTTATCAAACGCTCTAAAACTAGATCAAGAAAAACTATATCTGACAGAGATGTATAAGTGTCCAGTAGGGGAAGAAAAACTAACTAAAACAAAATTAAAAAAATGCTTACCAATACTAAAAAAAGAATTAGACGTACTAAAACCTAAGTATATACTAAGTTTCAGCAGACAGGTAACGTCTCTATTATTAGGAGGCACGTATAATTATACCGTACCTGTATTTTCTGCAGAATACAACGCTACAGTTATACCATTGTTTGGGGCAGAAATATATTCAGAAAACAGTAGTATATACACAGAACATATCAAAATAATAAAAAGCATTTTGTCAAAACAGTCAGAGCCTAAGACTATGCCTTATGTAGTATTACTTGATACAGATAGAATAATTGAATATATTGATGAATTGAAAAAATTTAAAAAAATAGCGTTTGATATAGAAACAACAGGACTTGATATGTTTGATGAGAATACTAAACTACTTAGTATAGGATTATCTGTGGGTAATGTAGGGCATGCCTTTCCTATTGATCTAAAATATATGGGTCTTAATTTAGTAGACAGAGATAGGATATTAAATAAATTAGCAGAATTATTTAACACAAAAGGAATATTATTCATAGGGCATAACTTAAAATTTGATATAAAATCATTAGATAGATTAATTGGAATTAAAAATATAGATACGTTCTTTGATACTATGATAGGTGGATATGTGTTAGATGAAACATCATTATCTAATAGGCTAGAGGCTTGGCTACCAGCAATAAATGTAGAAAACTATAAAGGTTTTGATTTTAATGATCCAGAGTATCAAGAGGGGTCATTCTCCTCTATGGACAAAGTAAATGAACTGTTAAAATATAACGCCAAAGATGCTTCTGCTACCTTAATGCTAGCAGATTACTTATTTGATAACCTATCTGATGAAAATATAAATGTGGTTGTATTATTAACTGAATTAACAAAAGTATTAATTAATGTTGAGCTTAATGGTATTAGAATAGATACAGATAAATTAAAAGACATAAAACATACTCTACAAAATGATATAAATACTTTGCATGTTAAATTAATGGAATACGATGAAGTAAAAGAAGCGGCAAAACTGCTAGATAAAAGAGTTAATGAAATAAATTTTGATTCTCCGCAACAAGTAGCCATAATTTTTAAAGTTGGTAAATATCCAGTGATAGAAAGGACTCCTACAGGAGCCATATCAACTGGAACGAAAGTACTTACTACACTATCTGAAAACTATGACATTCCATTTATAAAAGATCTTGAGGAGTTTAGGAAAAAGAACAAAATATTAAACGGATTTATACTACCCTATATGGATGGGGATATAATCAAATCAGATGGGCGTATACATACTACTTTTCACATAACTGGAACAGTAACTGGACGGCTGTCTAGCAGCAACCCTAATCTACAGCAGATTCCTAGAGGTAACACAGTTAAACAACTTTTTCTGCCTGAGGAAGGGCATATAATGGTAAATGCTGATTATAGCCAAATGGAACTTAGAGTAATGGCTGCCTTATCAGGAGACCCCAAATTATTAGGGGCGTATAGGAACGGAATAGACGTACACGCACTTACTGCATCTCTTGTATACAACATCCCTATGGAGCAAGTAGCTAAAGAACAAAGGCAGACAGCTAAAATGGTAAACTTTGCTATACTCTATGGAAGCTCCGCTAGAGGGCTTGCATACAGACTAAATAGACCAGAAGATGAGATGACAGAGTTTATAAAAAGATGGTATGAAGTATATGCCGATGTACAAGCATTTAACAAACACGTAACGAACTTTACTTTAGCTCACGGTTATATTATAACTCCCTTTAACAGATACAGACATTTGCCAGACGTGTATTCATCTAACGGAGCTGCTAAAGCCCATGCTATTAGACAGGCCAACAATTTCATCATTCAGAGCACTGCGTCTGATATGACATTATTATCTTTAATCCAAATTCACAAATTCTTAACATCAAATCCGCAGTATGATGCTAAAATATTATCAAGTGTCCATGACAGCATTGTACTGTCCATAAACCAAGAGCAAGCTATAGAGCTGCTTAGATCAATCAAGTCTATTGTGGAGTCTTACAATTTTGATTGGATGAGAGGAATACGCATGGAAGCTGAATTTTCTGTGGGTACTAATTATGCAGCCCAAGAAGTGTTAGACACGCTATCCGAAGAAGCCTTAGAAAAGGCTCTATCAAGCGTTACTGACGAGGTGGAAGATGAATCTGGATATTCTGAAGAGGAAATTGATATTTAAAGGGATTTCAGGCGGTGGAAAAGAGGCTAGATTTCAGTGTCCTTTTTGTGAAAATAAGGGATTTGGGGTAGATAGACGAGGGCATCTATATGTTAATTTGGAAACTGGAAGTTTCATGTGTCACCGCTGTAATACACGTGGGCGAAAAGAATATTTGGAAAAATTTTTGGGGCTACCTCCATCTCTAGACATAACACCTAAGGAAGAACCTGCTTTTAAAGAATACAGTACAAGCAATATCCTAGTAAACACTACAATTCAAGACGCTATACCCCTATCTGATGTAGGTAGACAGTACCTAATAGATAGGGGGTTATCTAACGAACAAATAGAAGGATATAAGTTTTTTGAATTAAAATCTTTAACAGACAGGGTATGTATCCCTATAATATTTGATAATGATATAGTTGGGTTTCAGTGCAGGTCTTATGTTCACGCAGAGCCTAAATACTTATTTCAACCTAGGCACATAAAAATACACGATATGCTGTTTCAATGGGATGCGGCTAAATACTACGAAAAAGTATATATTGTAGAAGGTATTTTTGATGCAATGGCTATAGGATTAAATGCCGTAAGTATCTTTGGACATTATCTGTCTAAAAAACAAATGGAGCTGCTGATAAACAGCAACATTGAACAAATATATGTTGTTCTTGATCGAGATACTGAGCGAGAAAGCATTACGTTAAGTAAAAGGCTTTCTAATTATTTTACTGAGGCTGGGTATCTACAGTGGAAAAATATACCAGAGAACTTTAAGGACATAGACGAAATAAATCAAGCTTTTGGTAAAAAAGGAGTTGATCTAGTATTAGCTCACCAAATAAAGCAAACATAATAAATGCGATTCTTGTCCTTACTAAGGAATCCATACTGTTTAACAGAACTGTTACCAAACATTTACACGGTAGCTCGATCTACTTTCCGGTACTTTATGATATAATACTAGAAGACGATGCCGTATATATCTATGCCAGCACATACAAAGGGCTATATCAAGCAACGGTATCTTATACAGAGAACGTATTGCATGAAATTATGTTAGTACTAGAAGATGTAGAGTTTAGCTATTATAAATTACTATAAGGAGTATAGGTGTGGAAAGCAAAATTAAGTTTTTAAATTCAACAGACGAGTTTGTCATCTCTTTAGAAAACATGTGGGGCAGTGATGAAGACATAGCCAATATAGCAAGTATAAGTTATGGAAATGAGGCTGCCAAAAACACAGACGGTTTAATAAAGATGCTATTAACTAAAGGGCATTTAAGCCCATTTGAGCATGCCGGTATTACTTTTTACTTAGAAATACCTATATTTGTAGCACGGCAACTATTAAGGTACAGACATATATCTGCTAATGAAATGAGTAGACGATATACTACCAATAAAAAAGTAATGTTTGAGTTTTATCTACCTAAGGAATTATATATAGAAAATGATTTCTGTTGTAATGATACTCCACCGGCTAAGTTGCTTATTATTCAGTTAGTAGAGCAGTACGAAGAGTATATTAAACAAGGAGTAAGACCTGAGCTAGCACGAATAATTTTACCAGTAAATTTAATGACAAAAATGTATATTTCAATTAATGTAAGAGAGCTAATGCATATTTTAAGTCAAAGATTAGACCCTACGGCTCAGATAGAAATACAAGCAGTTGCAAAAGAAATGTACAAAAAATTGAAAAAAGAATTTCCAATAACAGAAAAGTATTTTAAGGAGGTTATTTAACTGTGAATGTTGAAGCATTTCAGTGGGCAAGAAAGTACTATGATTCTATTGTAGAGTGTGTTGACTTGTATCAGACAAGCAAATTAAAGGCATACCGTGAAAAGGCATATGAACACGGTGCATTTACTGATGAAAATGCCAAAGCATGGCTATACAAAGCAGACCTGTACCTTATAAAGTACAGAGAGCAGATCTTAGACAATTTAGATGAGTTTTTTGGATGGGAGCCAGAAAAATGCATACCTATTGAAGAGTACATATATTCAATAAAAACCCCATTACAACACAAATAGGAGGAACAACAGTGAAAAATAGTGAACTTATAAACGTTATGCGTAAAGAATATTTTGATTTACTATATAATACGTGTGCAAGATCAAAATTAGAGTTATTGGATGAGCTGATATTGCAGGAAAATAATCCTAAAATAAAGAGCTTATTAGATACCGCTATTAGAGACTCTGTAGAGGAAGATGCTAATTTTAAGCAAGTAATTCCTTATGTGGTTATTATTGACCGTAAAATGAACATACTTACATATACCCGAAAAGGGTCTGAATCACGTTTAAGAGGACAGCGTTCTATTGGTTTTGGAGGACACTGGAAAGCAGAAGAGTCCTTTATGGACTGCATACGCAGAGAGTTAAGAGAAGAACTAAACATGACTGAATTTTACTCTATATTTTTTGAAGCAGAAGACTTAATATACTCTGAAGCAAACCCGGTTGATGCTGTGCATTTAGGAGTATTGGTGACAGCTATAGTCTACGATGCTACAGCTATTGGTAATTTAGAGAATAATGAAGTAAAAAATATAGAAGTATGTAATATTAACAGTATAGATGTAGATTTCCTTGAAGAATGGAGTAAAATAGCGTACGAAAAAATATTTACTACAATAAAATTAACAGGGCATCTTTAAATATTAGGGGGGGGGCAGATTATGTATAACTTTAACAATTTTAAAATGTTCATATTATTTGCATTGGCACTTATAGCTTTAGCTGTTTTTGGATTAATGCCTTTAATTGTGTTTGTTCTTATATATCTTGTAAATTACGTATTTAATACTACTTTTTCATTCACATATTTGCAGTACGTATCACTTGGGCTGATTCTGTATCTAGTAAAAGGTGTAATGACACCATTTTTTAGTATTACTAGAGGCAATAGATAAGTGGTAATAAAAGTACTGTCAAAAGTCCAAGCAGAAGAATTAGAGCCTACAAGAAAGTGTGCTATAATATCAATTACAGATCATGAAGACCAAGTAGTAAAATTTAAATACAGTAATAACATAAAAGGGGTCTTACGATTAGGGTTTTTAGACGAGGATGATTTAAGCTATATAAGAAACAAACATAATTCAAAGTATAAATTATTTAGTATTAAAGATGCTATAAAAATATTAGATTTTGTTGACGAAATAAAAGATAAAATTGAAGTGTTGTACGTCCATTGCATGGCAGGAGTGTCCAGATCACCAGCAGTAGCTGCAGCTTTGTGTGACATATATAATATAGAGTCTAATGTAAACTGGTTTTTTAATTACAGCCCTAATATATTTGTTTATAGAAAACTATTAAACGCATATCATTTTAGGGACGAGTGCAAGGAGGAATAAAATGCAAGTATTTGATACTCTATCACAATTGTGGATAGAGCGAGAAATAAAAGATTTAACTATAGGAGATATGATAAAGCATGACGATGAACAAGTAGCTATAGTAGAAAAAATAGACATAGATTCAAACAATACTATAGTGGTTTATCTAAAACCATATTTGAGAGGAGATTAACATGATATACAAAATTACAACTAAGAGCAATGACATTAAAGCTATGTTTAAAGACAGGTTTAATATTGAAACAGACGAATTCTATATGTGTGGGGCGTCCTTTTCTTCAGACTTAGTTACATGGAGTAAACCTGACTTTAGTTTTATTGTTCTTCTGCACTCTTTGATAGATGCAGATGTTGACGAAAATGATCTTACTATGGAACCCACTACTGTAGAAGATTCACGACCGTCTATTCACACTCCTTTTTTAGGCGAAGGAGAATTAATGACATTTAACGAGGCTATCAAAAACCTTGGGTGGATACTAAAAGATAAACGTGTTTATGATAAGGATGATAACCCTGTAATGATGTTTGGTGTATCTGCTCAATTTCCAGTGTTTGCATTTAGTAAAGAATATAAGGAAGGGCTTTTATACGTAGTTAATTATCTATTAATTCAAGATCAAAATAATTATTCAATATATAATATGGAAGTAGATAATAATTTATTACCAGTTACAGAAGACCTTTTTGATAAATACTATGTTCTTGTGCAGAGCTTATTTAGTGAAATAGTACCTGATTCCGATGGAGACTTAGATGCCTAATAATGCTGTTTCCCCAAATCAATTTAGTTTAGCGGATATTCCTATAGATTATGTTAAAATTAAGTCTTGTACAATAAATGATGTTGAGCTTGCAAAAATAAATTATAATACTATTATTGAGGATAAATTTACAGAATACCCTATTCTAAATTATTTGAGAGGGTCAGTTTTTATAAAGCTTAAAAAAACATATACTGTGCTGTATAGAGCTATGAACAGGTTTAACTATCCCGCTAATATAGAGTCATTTGATAATTGTATAGAGAAATTAGACGGTATGATGATACTACCATATATCTTTGAAGGGGAGGTATACTTCTCTTCTAGATGGAGCTTTGATACACCACCAGTTAAAATGGCTGAATCATTAGCAACCTACGACTATAAAGAGTTTATAATAAAATGCTACAGGGCAGGAATTTACTTAACATTTGAGCTTGTTACTCCATTATCATTTATAAAAACAATATATCCTTCAGAACGCTATGGGCTATATTTAATAGCTTCTCAAGATATTAACGGTAAACCATATCCTCTTATTAATAAGGACAATGAAGTATGGGTAACTAATGAGCATTTATCTTTAAAAGTACCAAAAAATATAATGATTCCTAAAATATACGACTTTAAAAAAATGGAAGAATTAGATAATTACTTTGATAGTTTTGAAGGACGAGAATTTGAAGGAGTAGTAGTATATAAAAATGGTACGCCATATAAAGTAAAAACAGAACAATATAAAAACATTAAAAACACAAGCACAGCACTGTATAGGGATATGGCATTATCAGTTATTGACGGTACTTATGACAGGTTTCCAAATAAAGAATTAATGCATAAATTTATTGTATTGTATGATGATATTCTTACTTTATTTAAATCATTTAAATATATGGTTAAAAAATATAGATCAAAAAAAGCCATAGCTAAAGATATAGAATTTTTACCGTCTTATTTTAGAGCACTATTTTATTTATTTGAAAATAGGGAAGATAGAGCGTTAGAGATTCTTCATAAATATTATTTAGATAGAGTAGTAGAAATAGGAAACTTGGATGTAGATATTCAGAAAGAGGAGTATATAAGCTATGTTTAATGGCTGCGATATATTGTGAATATAATATTTATTTTTGTAAGTATGTTACTACTTTTAATATTTATATTTAAGTTACTTGAAGTAAGTAGTGTATTTGACTATATTGACTCTAACTTAGAAGTACTATCAATAGCTATTATATTCATTTTACTGTATATTGCTTTAGTAATTATTATAAACATAAAATATTAGGGGGAATTAATGATTTATAAATTTGAATTAAAAGACAATCCAGAACAGTGTATTTATCTTAAAGGGGCATTAGTATCTGAAGATGGCGAAAATTGGCGTATACCAACTCCGTTTGAATTAGTTCTTTTACAAGAAATAGAGGACTCTCCAGAAATAAACATGGTAGAGATAAATCAAGAGAGTGGGTTAATACCTTTTAATGAATACAGCGGACTATCTTTAATCAGTACCAAAGAGGCTTGTGATAAAGCAGGGCTTGTTTACACAGAAGATGAAAAGGGTAGGCTGGACATTTCTTGTAGCCACGGTCATGAATTAGAGATTGTTAAACAAGATGGAGGCATAGTAAGTGTTTATTGCCCTGTATGTAAACAGGGGATAGTAAATGTAATGTATACGTATATTATTTTAGAAGATCTTGAGCTTGATATTTTAACTGTAGATTTACAGGACGAGTATATATGGAGTACAATTGACGAACCACAATATATGGAGTTAATAGCCAAACTTGATACGCTATTAGATCCTTCAGAAGCGTTTTTAGAAACACATCCAGAATTATTTAATGAAGAGGAGGAAGAAAATGGACAATAAGGAAAAAATAGATGCATTACTAAAAGAGATAACAGACGTAATGTCTAGTCTAAAACCTAATCATGCTGATATAATAGTAGACTTCCTAAGCGTGCAACTTGAAGCTTTAAAGCTATTTATAGCTAAACAGTATGACTACGGCCCCGAAAATATATCTAATTTTGGTGATATAGGGGTGCTAGTTAGACTAAATGATAAAATAGAACGTCTAAAGAACTTAATGTTTAACGGAAATACAGCAGTTAACGAAAGTATAGAAGACACGTGGATAGATATTGGTAATTATGGACTAATAGGTTTAATGTGCAAACGAGATTTATGGCCTAATGTAAAGCAGTATAGTATAAAGGGGATGTAATAATGGACACCTTTGACCAAAAAACAGGAAAAGTAGCATTTTCTTTAACGCAAGAGTTTGACACTATCCGTTGTCCGTATTGTGAACAAATTTTTTTACTATTTGCTGTAATGCCTTATACAGGATGTTATGGAGAAAGTGAAGCAGATATTTGGACACAGGCAGCAGCACGCTATTGTCCTTACTGTGGAAAAAATATAGACAAAGAAACTGATGCAGAGGTAAGGAGGCATATTAGTCAACTACCCCACCCTATAGAGGGTGGAGCTTGTAAAAGCTCAAGTTG
>Ga0265294_10002702_pt1 | contig 23164 bp, 21 predicted proteins | sample MunlanPumphouse3_FD_192504 | JGI IMG/M metagenome (GOLD analysis project Ga0265294, IMG submission 192504) | Groundwater microbial communities from a municipal landfill in Southern Ontario, Canada - Pumphouse #3 | ecosystem: Environmental > Aquatic > Deep subsurface > Groundwater | place... | reverse complement strand
GATACCGTGCCAGATGGTAATTGGATCAAGCTAAGCTGGGACCCCTTTATCGATAATGATCTTAGCCACCTGAAGATCTACAGATACTCGGATATTGATACATTAGCGCAGGAGATTGCCAATATCCCTGCTAACTCATACTCGTATCTGGATCAGGGGCCCTTGAATGAAAGAAGCTGGTATTCATACTATGCTGAACTCTTTGATGCCAGTGGGAATAGTTCGGTCTCTGATACTGTATCCTATGCCATCCTTGCTAAAAGTAACCTCCTGAGCCCAGCCAATGGAGCTGTCATGCCCAACAGCGGTTGGAGATTTGAATGGGAAATTGCCGATGATCGAACCGGATTCTATCGGGTGCTGGTGTGGAATGAAGATAACGAACTGCTCTGGAGTAACGATCTGCATCTGGGGGTGGAGGATAATCCACTGTGGATGACATTTCCTGTCCTGACTCCTCCTATTGATCCGGGAACAACTCTGCGGTGGCGGGTGGATTATTTTGACTGGGATGAAGAACACCAGATTTACATGGGTTCGGAATCCAATGAACGTATCTTACACATAAACTAATTTGTAAGCAGATTGGAAGCCGTTTTAGTCCGTGATCATGCCCAGAGCTGATGCTATCCCGGGCTAAATACGGCTTCCAGTGATTACTATAAAGTGAGTATGAGATGTTCAACAAGAAAATGCTTGACGCGAACGGCAAGCTGGAGATTTTTACATAAAATGCAAAAGAGGAAGTTGTGAAGAAGATTCTGTTTGCGATCTTATTGATCTGTATAAGCTTATCTTTGTTTGGCCAGACTGCGGTATCTTTTACTCCTACGAGTAATATATCTGCCTATACCTATGATGGTATCCGTAGCGGCGTGGAAAAACTGAAAATGAACACATATATTCTGGGGCAAGTGGCTAAACCGGGATTGTATGTTGTTCCGGATGACACCGATTTTTTAACCCTTATTGCCCTTGCCGGTGGTCCCAAGGAGGATGCCAAGCTCTCCAAGATTCGCATTGTGCGTCCTTCAGAAGAGGGTGATAAAGTGATTTGGGTGAACTTCAAACAGTATCTGGAAACAGGTGATGCATCCCTGATCCCAGAGATGAAGCCCGGGGATACTGTGGTGGTATCCGGTACAATTTTCTATGCCTTCTCACGCGTGGCAGATTTCCTCTCCAAAGCAGCAATCACACTCAGTGTATACAACCTTGTCACAAACTTATAGTTAAGGAAGGCAGCAGTGGATAATCAAAACATCAATCAAGTTGTTCAAGATGAGATAAAGCTTTCAGATTACCTGCGGATTATTCTGCAATTCAGATACCTGATCGTGCTGGTATTTTTCCTCGTGATGGTGGCAACAGTTTTTTACACAGCAAGGCAGCCCAAGATCTATTCAGCTGCTAGCAGGATACTTCTTGAAGATCAAAAGAGCAGCACCGAAATGCTATTTATGGCTACTCCAGGAATGGGAAAGAACTCCATCAATAACCAGATCGAGCTGATCAAGAGTAAACCAACTCTGGCTCTTGCCTGGGAGATTATGAAGAAGTATCCGGATTGGGATCTTTTCCCGATTGCTTCCAAAGCTAACCCAGCCGGAGCCCTGGGGGGTGTGAAGGTCGAATCCAAACGTGAGACAGATCTGCTAAACATTTCTATGGAATCCACCAGTCCAGCCGAAGCAGCAGCGGCAGTGAATGCCATTGCAGAGGCTATTCAACAGCAGAACACTCAGTTTGCACGCCTGGAATACACAACGATCCGGGAGTTTTTGGAAACTCAACTGGACGCTATCAGCAGAAGGTTACAATCCTCTGAAAACGATCTCCGGGAGTTTAAAAACTTGAACCGCCTGACTGAGTTAAGTGCCGAAACTACTAAGCTCATTGAGCAATCTTCGGATCTGGAAGCTGAACTAGAAGCAGCGCTTACTGAGCAATCTGTGAGGGCAAAATCACTTGATCTGCTCACACGGCAACTACGGGAGCAAGATTCCCTGGTTGTGAATATCGACAATGTTGTTAAAGCTCCATATATTGCAGAATTACGCAAGCAAGTGGTGGAAACTCAAGCTCTGATAACCAAGCTGATAACCAAGAATGAATATCCGCTTGATCATCCCCAAATCCTGCTACTGAACCGGGAAATGGAAAACACCAAAGCTACTCTGGACCGTGAGGTTCGCCGTCTTGTTTCAGTATCCGTAGTTGATGATCCGCTTGCTAAACGCAGTGATCTCTTGACCCGAATCATTCAGGCCAATCTTGATCTTGAGCTTGCCCGAACCAGGGTCAGCGGACTGGAACAGACCAAAGAAATGTATGATCAGCGAATTATATCCCTGCCCAATACAGAGCTGGAACTGGCGAGGCTTTCTCGTAATATGATGCTGGATAGCAAGATCCACGGCATTATGATGGAAAAATATGAGGATGCCAAGATCGCGGAACAAGCCAAGGTGGGTAATATCCGCATCATTGACTATGCTGATCAACCCACTGTCCCAATCAAGCCACGAGTATCGATGAACATCCTGGTAGGTATCATATTGGGTATGGGTTTGGGTATTGGTGCAGCCTTCCTGGTACATTCCCTGGATACAAAACTCCGTACTCTTGAAGATATGGAAAGCTATGTACAGTTGCCAATCATGGGCACTATTCCCTTGATCCGTGAAGCGGAAGGCAAACTATCAGAGTTTAACTCCATGATTGAACGAGCAGAGGGCGAGAATCGGGAGCAGCTTACCCGATCAATGCACTTTGTGCTTCAGCAACTGGTTTCTCACTATGCGCCCAAATCCCCAATCGCAGAAGCATATCGCACTCTGAGAACCAATATTCTGGCACGTAAAGCTGAGGGAAGCACCACTTTACTAATAACTTCTTCAGGTCCCAAAGAGGGTAAATCCACAACAATTGCGAACCTGGCCATCACCCTTGCTCAAATGAATGCCAGAGTCGTGTTGGTTGATATGGATATGAGGCGCCCTACCATACATTCCAAGTTTGCATTGGATAAAGAGAACGGCTCCAGCGATTACTTGATCGATCCAGACGTAAAAGTGGAACAAGTGATCAAGGACTCCGGGATTCCCAATCTGAGCATAATCACCAGTGGTTTTGTGCCACCCAATCCCTCCGAATTGATTGCTTCTCCCAGGCTGGATGCAATGATCTATGAGTTGAGAAAGCAATATGATTACATCCTTTTTGACACTCCTCCCGTTATCGCTGTTACTGATGCTTTGATTCTGACCAAGAAAGTAGATATGACCTTCATCGTGGTGCGCTGTGGCTTTACCGAGAAGAACATCATCAAGCGCACTAAAGAATTGATGGACAACGTGGATGCCAGGATCGACGGCATCATCGTAAACAGTATCTATGTTCAGAAGTACTATAGCAAGCAGAACTACTACTATTACTACTACTACTATTACTACTACTATGGTGATGAGGTGCCCAAAAAGCAGAAGAAGAATGTTAGCCGCTTCTTACGCAAAAATAAATCTATTTCTTGAGGTGCTTGGTCACCTGCCGAATGGCTATCATCAGGTCAATACTGTCTTATGCAGTATTGACCTTTTTGATAGCGTAAAATATGCTTTGACAAAAAGGAGCACCTTGAAATTGTTGTGCTCAATGCCTGAGCTGAATGGTGCAGACAATCTTGTTTGCCGCATAGCCAGTTATCTGAAGGAGATGTATCAGATCCCCTCGGGACTTGATATTGAGCTTCAGAAGCGGATTCCTGTGGCTGCTGGATTGGGTGGTGGCAGTTCAAACGCCGCCACTACTGTGATCGCATTAAACAAGCTCTGGCACTTAGACCTCTCAGAGGATAAGATGCATGAAATTGCAGCCAGTTTTGGCAGTGATATCAATTTCTTTCTGGTGGGAGGCACTGCCCTTGGTGAAAACCGGGGGGAGAGGATCAGTTCCATGAGCGATATTCTGATCAAGAATATCTTGCTTGTGAATCCCGGAATAGCGATAGCTGCCGGAAAAGCCTATGGCGCCACTGAGCTCCCGGCTCCTGGCGAGACAAGGCAATTTGATCCGCAAAATCCTCTGGCCACGATGTTTAACAGACTTGAGCCCGCAGTGCGCAGATTGTATCCTCAAGTGGATAGATTACTGCAGGAAATTGTTGCTTATGGCGCTGTGGTCAGTATGCTTAGTGGCAGTGGATCCACATGTTTTGGAATATTTGATGATGAACGTGGCATGACCGAGTGTCAGAGCCACTTTGAGAAGATGGGATACTACACCCATATAACCCGAACAATATCACGAAGTGAGTATCAAGCATGTTTTCCAAGTTAAAACTGATCACAGGAAACGCAAATCTTCCTCTGGCCGAGGAGGTTGCCCGTCATGCCGGAATCCCTTTAGGGGATATCGACCTGTTCAAGTTTTCAAACGATGAATCGTTTGTGAAGATAAACGATAATGTTCGTGGGGCAGATGTGTTTGTAATCCAACCGACCAGTTATCCGGTGAATGACAGTCTGATGGATCTTTTGATTATCATAGATGCTTTGAAACGAGCTTCAGCGCAGCGGATCAACTGTGTGATTCCATATTATGCCTATGCCCGCAGCGACAAAAAAGATCAACCCCGGGTGCCTATCACAGCCAAATTGGTTGCGGATCTCATCACAGTCGCTGGTGCAGACCGGGTGATTACCGTTGATCTTCATGCTGATCAGATTCAGGGCTTCTTTAATATTCCAGTGGATCATCTATATGCCATTCCTTCTTTTGCCAGATATTTCAAAAGCATCATGCAGATGGAGGAAATCGTAGTAGTATCTCCGGATTCAGGAGGAGCCAACCGCGCCCGGGCTTTGGCAAAACGCTTGAATTGTTCCTTGGCTATTGGTGATAAACGACGCAGCGGAAACAACGATCAAACTGAGCTTTTGAATATAATCGGCGATGTAGCCGGTAAAACAGCAATCCTCTTTGATGACATCATTGATACAGGGGGTAGCCTGATCAAGGTGGCCAGAGCCTTGCAGGAGCAGGGGACTAAGAAGATCTTTGCAGCATGTACGCATGGAGTTCTTTCCGGAAATGCGATTACAGCTCTTGAGGCCTCCCCGATTGAAAAACTCTTTATCACAAACACCATCCAGCTCAGCGAGCGGAAAAGAAACTGCAGCAAGATAGTTCAACTCTCGATAGCAGAGATGCTTGCCATTGCCATCAAGAAGATCCACATCGAAGAATCTATTAGTATTTTGTTTAGATAGTAAATAAATGGAGGAATAAATGATATTTACTCTTAAAGCTGAACCCAGAAATACCGTGAAAAAGAGCGATCTGACGACGCTTAGAAATTCCGGAATGATACCATGTGTGGTTTATGGAGCCGAGATGGAAGCAACCAAGCTTTCAGTAGCCAGCAACGAATTCCACAAGTGTTACAAAAAGAGCTTCACTGAGCTTGCTTTTTATGAATTGGAAGCTGGTGGTAAAAAGTATCACACAGTGCTCAAAGACAAACAGGTACATCCAGTATCCCGCAATTTCCTGCACCTGGATTTTATGGTGGTGGGCAAGGATACTGTTATTGAGCTTGAAATCCCGTTAAATATGGTGGGCGAGCCCATTGGTATTAAAGAAGGCGGGTTCATGGATGTGATACAGCGCACAGTAAAAGTATCTGGTAAAGCCAGTGACATTCCTGAAGGACTGGAGCTTGACGTTAGCGATATGAAGGTTGGCGACAGCAAGCATATCCGTGATCTAAAACAAGGTGTCTGGAACTACAAGGATGCCGACGATGTCACTCTGGTTGTTATTCATGCCAAAGCTGTAGCAACGGAAACTCCCGTAGCGGAAGCCAAGCCCGAAGATAATCCCGAAGAATAACACTTGCATAATGAACTTGGTTTTAGCCTTGGGCAATCCCACAGAAAAATACAGCCGAACCCGGCATAACATCGGGTTCATCTGCGTGGATCTTTGGGCTCAGGTACACAAACAAAGTTTTGGCAAAACCGATCTGTATGATTATCTCGTCTATCGCAATATGGTTGTGATCAAGCCAAATACCTATATGAACCTTTCGGGCAAAGCGCTTAGAGCTGCGATGCTGAAATGGTCAATTGACGAAGTTTTGGTAGTGCATGATGATATTGAGCTGGAAGCTACTCAGTTGCGGATTCGTAATGGAGGAGGAGATGGTGGGCATAATGGCTTGAAATCTCTGTTTGAAGTGCTTCCACCCAGTGAGCTAAGGCGTATCCGGATTGGTATTGGTCGATCATCTGATTTTGCGGCCGATGAGTATGTGCTCAGCGATTTTACTGAGACAGAATTGGAATCTTACAAAGAAAGCTTAACTTTGGTGTCCAGGTTTCTGGATACCTTTAGCAGGTATGACTTCAATCAAGTATTGAATGATTACAGTAAATGGAAAAAATCCTATTCCGGTGGCAAAGCTGCCGGAATCAAAAGTCCAAAGGAGGAAAAGGATGATCAAGGATTACGAACTGATGGTGATGTTCACTCCGAAGCTGAATGCAGATGAATCTACTGCAGCGAATGAAGCTGTATTGAATCAACTGCGTGATAGCGGTGCGGAAATCATCAAGACCGATCCCTGGGGAAAGCGCATGCTTGCCTACCCCATCGATAAGGTGCAGGAAGCCTATTATTTCGTGAACTATTTCAAGATGGACAGCCTTGCTGTTAAAGCTTTGAAACAGCAGTTCAACATCAACGAAGCCATAATCCGTCACATGTTCGTTGCACGTGGCGAATAAAAGGAGGATCACATGGCAGATCTCAGGTTACCAAATCTCAACAAGTGCATTATTAGTGGCAGAATTGCCAATGACCTTGAATTGAAGTATACTCCAAAGGGTACTCCAGTACTCCGGTTCACCCTGGCAGTTGATCGCAATTACAAAGATGAAAGCGACCAATGGCAAAAAATAACCAGTTGGATTGATTGCGTAGCTTGGAACAGATGGGCTGAGAACCTGGCAAATTATTCCCACAAAGGATCTGCTCTGATCGTTGAAGGCCGGATTGAAACCCGTAGCTGGACAGATCAGAACAATGTTAATCGCAAATCAACGGAGCTGGTTACCGAAGCCATTCACAACTTGGAATGGAAGCCTCGTGATGGTCAAAACACCGGCAGTGAGGATGCTCCTCTTCCTGATGAGATTACTGCTCCCCCAAAAACTACTAATGATGACTTACCCTTTTAGGAGAAGAAATGAATTTCAGCGATAGAAAGAAAAAGTTCACCCGTAAGAAATACTGCAAGTTCTGCGCCAATAAAGACATCGTGATTGATTACAAGAACATTGATCTGATGCGCCAATACATCTCTGATGTGGGCAAAATCGAAGCAGCTCGTCTTACCGGAACTTGTGCCAAACACCAACGCAAGCTGACCACTGAGATCAAGCGTGCGCGGCAAATGGCTTTGATCGCATACGTGATAGAATAGCCCAATGTTCTGGTTTTCCCTGCTCAGTGGAGCGATAGCAAGCTTTAGTCCCTTTTTGGGAATAATATTGGTGATGATCTTCTGTGCCAAAACCCTTGGGATCTCGATTGTATCGCCTCAAAGACTTTTGATTGTCTTTGCTGTCTTACCCTTGAGTCTCCTGATTATGGATCGAAGTCTGGCCACTCAGTTGATGGTATTGGATGCCATTTTTGGAGTTGGCTTTATTGCCTATATTTTCCTGATTACTCTCCGTAACAACCAAGTACTCAGCGAAGCTCTGTTACTCTCGATTATCGGGATTATTGGCTATTCAATGCTGCGGATGTTTTTGTATGGAGATTTGCTTGCACAAAGCTTTGATCAGGGATACGAACTTTTACAGACGCAGATGCCGGCACTGGTGAACCGGGATTATATGGATCTGAGCATGAAGCTTTGGAAGATGATTCTGCCCGCTGTTTGGGGCTTGGGTCAGGTTCTGGCTTTATTGATTGGATATTTCCTGTTTCATCGTAGCATCAAGATTCCCTTTCGCTTCGAGGATTTGAGGTTTTCCTACGTGTACAACCTGCTAATCGTGGCGATTTTGCCTCTGTATTTGTTTGAAGCCAGCAGACACATCTTTGTGAATGCGCTCATTCTACTCAGTGTAGTTCCTTTGATTCAGGGCTTTGCCTCTGTTTCCCTGGGGCTATCCAGAGTGATTTCGAGTGCCGTGTTACGTGGCATCATCATGGTGCTGATCCTGTTGTATGCCTTTATTCCGCTCACCCTGATCGGTCTTGCCGATAGCTGGTTGGGCATCCGAAATAAAAACCGTGGAGGAAATACCGCATGAAAGTGATATTACTTGAACACATAGAAAATCTTGGCAAGAAAGGCGAAGTTGTAAACGTAAAACGTGGTTATGCGCGCAACTACCTTATCCCAAGAGAATATGCCATTTATGGCACCCCTGCAAACATGAAACGCCTTGGCTCAATTCAGGACGAATTGAAACTAGCAGAAGAAAAAAAGCTGGCAGAGCTGAAAAACCTTGCCGAAAAAATAGCTTCCATAAAACTGACATTTGTTCGCAAAGTTGATGAACAGGGATCGATGTTTGGCTCGGTTTCCGAAAATGATATCGTGTCTGCCCTCAAAGAACAGGGAGTGGAAATACAACGCTCCAGCGTTCAGATGGAACACCATGTTAAGGAACTGGGTGAACACAAGCTGCAACTTCGGTTGCACAAAGAAATCCAGGTTGATCTCAACTTTGACGTAACTGCTGAAGCCGAATAATTTACGGGAGGTTCCCATGCAAGATACGATCTTCAAGATCAAGCAAATAGCCTCATTGGTGATATTCATCTTTGTGATGTCATTGATGGGTATGATCACTGGCAGGCCGGTTATGATGCTGGCTTATGCCGGATTCTTTTTGCTGATGGGTGTGGTTGTCTTTCTCACCCTACGCAACAGGCAACGTCATTTTGAAGTAGTTCAAACCAAAAATAAGACCTTCAGGATGATCCTGGCAGCAATCTTGATGATTCTGGCGATCATCTCTCCCATGCTGATCGCGCTGCGTTCCAGTGTGATTAATCTGCCTGCTGACATGACCGTTCCCACTGTAGTGATGCTGATGTTAGGGATAACGATCCTGTTCATCGCATTAGTGCTGATTACTGTCTTTATGATCAATCGTCCAAACAGCACGGTGATGCACCGGGTGATCGGTTATGTTGTCTTCATTATTGCTGCAATCATTCCTGGCCTGTTGATGTCCAGAGTCGATAGTACTCCAATGGGTATCGGATCTGTATATTATGTGGCGATGGCTGTATTGATCCTGGCATATAATGCCATGGGACTTTATAAAAACCAAGAATAAATGCATAGTAAAAAGGGAGTTCGGGCTGATTTATTCAGCGTGACTCCCTTTGTTTATTATATGGCACTTAATCAAATCAACTCTCATATCCGCCATGTCATTGATCACTTGGCTGGTGAGAAGTTTAAACGCTTTGTCAAACTCTATTCTGCCTGGAAAGGAGTTGTAGGCGAGCTTCTGGCAGAACGATCGCATCCGATCAAAATCGAGCGGGATACCCTGTTTGTCGGAGTGGAAAACAGTGCCTGGATGCAGGAATTGATCCTTTTAAAACCACAAATTATTCAAAAATACCGGGCTCAGTTTGATGAAGAGCTGCGGGATATCGTACTAGTAATTAATAGCAAAGGGAAGAAGAAATGATCCCATTAATAGCGGCATCTGTGCTCTCAGCGGATTTTTCCCGGCTGGGAGAAGAACTACAAGCCCTTTCTGCGGCCGATATCATTCATCTGGATTTGATGGATGGGCATTATGTGCCCAATCTCAGCTTTGGTTACCCTTTGGTTCAGTGCATCCGCAAGCACACTGATAAAGCTCTGGATGCGCATCTGATGGTGACGAATCCGGAAGCTTATGTGGATCCTTTGACAGAGATCGGGGTGCAGTATCTTTCCTTTCATCAGGAGACGGTCTATCATCCCCATCGCTTGATACAGCGGATCAAAGCGAATGGAATTAAAGCTGGCCTGGCTCTGAATCCTGGAACACCTCTAGGTACCATTGAAGCCCTCCTGCCAGATCTGGATTTTGTGCTGATTATGAGCGTGAATCCGGGGTATTCTGCCCAAAGCTTCATCCCTAATGTAATCAGAAAAATCAGCGAACTTGATGCCATCCGGAAACAGTATTATCCCGAGCTTCAGATAGAAGTGGATGGCGGAGTAAACGATACAAACTCAAGTACTCTGATCAATTCAGGTGCAGATATCCTGGTCTCGGCATCCTTCATCTTCAAATCCGATAACTATAGTAATACAATCAACTCTCTGAAGGGGATCTAATGTTCAATAGCCTTTCCGACCGTTTGGATAAAATCTTTCGTGGACTCAAAGGTAGCGGCTACCTCACGGAACAAAACATCAAAGATAGCATGCGCGAGATCCGTCTGGCTCTCCTGGAAGCAGATGTCAATTTCAAGATTGTCAAAAACTTCATTGCCGAAGTAGAAAAACGCTCACTGGGTTCGGAAGTGATGAAATCCCTTACTCCCGGCCAGCAGATCGTAAAAATCGTCCATGAACAGCTCATCAGTTTAATGGATACCGAAGGCTTCGAGCTGAAGGTATATAACAACAAGCTGGTCAAGATCATGATGGTTGGTCTGCAGGGTTCAGGGAAGACTACCGCTTGTGCCAAACTTGCGGCAATGTATCGCAAAAAAGGCATCAAGCCGATGATGGTGGCTTGTGACGTCTATCGTCCTGCCGCAATCGAACAGCTCAAGGTGTTGGGACGTCAGATCGATATTCCGGTGGTCGCTGAAGATACCAAAGACGTAATCACGATTGCAGAAAGTGCCCTCAGGCAGGCTCATGCGGATTTTAGCAACCTCTTGATCTTTGATACTGCCGGACGCCTGCACATTGACACTCAAATGATGGATGAAGTAGCGCGTCTGAAGGCTCATATCAAACCAGATTATATCTTCTTCGTGGCTGATTCCATGACCGGTCAGGATGCAGTAACCGTTGCTCGGGAGTTCCATGACAAGCTGGCTTTTGATGCTGTGATTCTTACCAAGCTGGATGGTGATGCCAGAGGTGGAGCTGCGCTATCAATCAAGGCGGTTACCGGACGTCCGGTTGCCTTTGTGGGTATCGGTGAAAAGATACCGGATCTGGAAATCTTTTATCCGGATCGCATGGCATCCCGCATATTGGGTATGGGCGATGTGCTTACTCTGATCGAAAAGGCTCAGGCCAGCATTGAAGAAGAGGAAGAAGAAAAGCTGGCGCGAAAGATGCTGAAAAACCAGTTTACCCTGAATGACTTCCTCAAACAATTGCAGAGCATCAAAAAGATGGGACCTTTGGAATCCGTGATTCGCATGATTCCAGGCTTGGGCAGTAAATTACCCGCTGATTTGAAGATTGATGATAATGCCCTAAAGCACGTGGAAGCCATCATTCAATCCATGACTTATAAAGAGCGTGAAAAACCGGATATCCTCAATGGCAGCCGCCGCTTACGCATATCAAAGGGCTGCGGCCGTCCTGTGATGGAAGTAAATCGCCTCATGCGCCAATTTGAAGACATGAAAAAGATGATGAAGAAAATGAGCAGTCCAAAAGGCATGAAAGCCTTGGAAAACATGATGAAGGAACAGCAATAGCTGGTTAATCCCACTCAATCGCCAAGCTTGTATCCTGGCTTCAGCTGTTGGCTTCAAAGAAGCGAGCTCTGGTCGCTTGGGCAATTTGGAGATTGCTCAACTCCATTCTCAATATTTCACTTGACATGGAATCATATCCTGTTTCCGATGAAATTGTGTGTTAATTGATTAGGAATCATGTACTATTCATCCATGTTATTGATCACGAAACCAGAATCAGTACTTGCAAGATATGCTTCTTGCGTTTTCTGCCAAAGCCAAAACAACAAACATGAGGATCTCTTATGGATCACTTGATCTTTGTTCTGCAGATTATTGCCATTGTTTTTATAATAAACACTGGCTACTATCTACATAAACGCTTTCCTGGATGGTATGTCTCAGTCGGGATATTGGCAGCCCTTATCATCACAGGATCGGTGGCATATCGATACTTCTTCCCTAAACCTGAGGAAAACGAAGCACTGCGTTTGGTATTGGAGAAGTATATCTATGAGAACTTCAAAGAGCGTGATTTTCACATAACGGAGCCCATAACCAGCTTCATCATCAGCAATATCGTGCTATTACAGGATAGCTCTGATGACGAGAGAGGTTCTGTTCGTGCCAGGATCACCGGAATCTATCAATATTCAGTTGATGAGAATGAATTAGAAACAGCAAGCTTCAACATCGACCATCACTTCTCGTATTTGATTGTCAACCGTAAATACCGGGTATATTCTCATTTCCCCATTCCCAAATTCCTTAGATTCAAAATCAAGCCAGGCAACGAAGCTACGCAGGCCCAATGACTCTTATTGATTCTTGTCCCTTCCTCATGGGTTCAGCTCTGGTTCAGCTCTACTTCAGCCCATGTTCTACCCGTGGCACGGGGGAATCATGGGCTGAAGTAGAGCTGAACCAGAGCTAAAGCAAAGGGGAAGCAACAGGTTTGTCCATTGAAATTCTGCATCTTTGAGTTCGCCTGTGCCATAGTTTCCTTTGCTGGGCTCTCAAATGCAGCTGAAGATGGATATGTATCAATGTGCTAAAACTGATGTATGATGATGAAATAGCAAACGTTCACCTGGCGCAAGACCTCAATCCCATGAGGTTCTATAGCGTCAAAGCCATCCGATTTTAAAAGTTTGCTGCTTTGCAGTTGACAAAGATCGCACTTCAGATTTCTTGATATCTATTGAGGTGACGAAATTGAAGACAAAAATCATCATAAAGGGTGCTAACGAGCACAACCTGAAAAACATTGACCTGGAGATTCCAAGAGACAAATTGGTGGTTTTTACCGGCGTATCCGGTAGTGGGAAAAGTTCATTGGCATTCGATACGCTTTATGCAGAGGGACAGCGGCGCTATGTAGAATCCCTTTCCGCCTATGCCAGAATGTTCCTGGGGCAAATGGAAAAGCCTAAGGTGGATTATATCGAAGGACTTTCTCCTGCCATTTCCATCGAGCAGAAATCCGCCAGCAAGAATCCCCGCTCCACAGTGGGTACCATTACAGAGATTTATGATTATCTGAGAGTGCTCTTTGCCAGGATCGGCAAGCAATATTGCTATCAATGCGGAGAACCAGTAGGTTCACAGACTGTAGACCAAATGGTGGAAAATCTGATGCAGAATCCTTCTGGAACCAAGATTCAGCTTTTGGCACCAATGGTACAAAACCGCAAAGGTGAGCATAAAGAAGAGCTGGAGCAATTGCGCAGTGAAGGTTTTGCCCGGGTGATGATCAATGGAGTGGTGCGAAATCTGGATGAAGATATTGTTCTGGATAAAAAGAGTAAGCACAACATAGATGTAGTGATTGATCGTCTGGTGATCAAAGAGGGTATTCAAAGCCGGCTTTCGGATTCTCTGGAATTGGCGATGAAGCTTACTGAAGGAACGGTCAAGATTGACTTTCCAGATCTCAAAGAGGAACTGATCCTATCAGCGCAAAACTCTTGTGCTCATTGTAATATCGGTTTTGATGATTTAAGTCCGCAAAGCTTCTCTTTTAATAGTCCCATCGGAGCTTGCCCGGCTTGTAACGGGCTGGGTTATCGACTGGAGTTTGATCCGGATTTGGTAATTCCAGATCCCGAACGCAACATCATGGAAGGAGCTGTGGATCCTTGGGGAAGGCTTGAAGCGAAGAAGGATAGCTGGACTATGAATACGGTGAGCAATCTTGCCAAAGCTTATGGCTTCTCCATGCACACTCCCTGGTATCAGCTTCCTGACATAGTCAAAGAGCTGATCCTCTATGGCTCCAAGGGTAGAAAGTTCAAAATTGCCTGGCAAAATGCCCGCGGTAGTGGCGAGTTTATGATGAAGTTTGAAGGCGTTATACCTACTCTGCAGAGACGCATGCATGAAACCACTTCTGAAGAAATGCGGCGCTACTACATGCAGTACATTAGCGATAAACCCTGTCCTGATTGCGAAGGACAAAAGCTGAAGCCAGCTTCTCTGGCAGTTCGGATTTCTGGAAAAAACATAGGGGATGTGACGGCAATGAGCATTCGGGAAGCCTATGAGTTTTTTGACGCTTTGAAGTTGGAAGGCAACGCTGTGGTGATTGCGGAGGAAGTTCTCAAAGAGATCAAGGCTCGCCTGGGCTTTTTGCTGGCGGTGGGCTTGCATTATCTAAGCCTGGATCGCCGCTCACCTACACTATCCGGGGGAGAAGCGCAGCGAATCAGGCTGGCCAGTCAGATCGGCTCGCAATTGGTGGGGGTTATGTATATCCTGGATGAACCCTCAATCGGCTTGCATCAACGCGATAATGCAAAGCTGGTGAATATGCTCCTGCAACTGCGGGATTTGGGCAATTCCGTGATTGTGGTTGAACACGATGAAGATACCATGCGAAGTGCTGATATGATCGTGGATTTTGGTCCCCGGGCTGGGATCTATGGGGGACAAATTGTTGCCAAAGGAAGCATGCAGGAGATCATTGACAATCCGGATTCGCTAACGGGATCCTACCTCAGTGGAAGAATGTGCATCCCAATTCCCCAAAAAAGAATCAATGCGGATGATCGGCAACTGAGCATTATCGGCGCAACACACAACAATCTCAAGAATATCGATGTTAATATCCCGCTGGGGATGTTCGTTTGTGTCACAGGAGTATCGGGAAGCGGTAAAAGCTCATTGATCAATCAAACTCTGGCACCATATCTTACCAATCATTTCTATCGCACATCTCACAAGGTGGGCAAGATGAAGGAAATCCGGGGCATGGAGCATATTGATAAGATCATAACCATTGATCAACAACCCATTGGACGCACTCCCCGCAGCAATCCCTGCACCTACATCAAGCTGTTTGATCCCATCCGCAACCTGTTCTCAGAACTGCCCGCTTCCAAGATGAAGGGCTATAAACCGGGAAGGTTCTCTTTCAACGTCAGGGGTGGGCGCTGCGAGGCCTGTGAAGGTGCCGGACTGAAGCAAATCGAGATGCACTTTATGGCAGATATCTATGTAACCTGCGATGTGTGCAAGGGCAAACGCTACAATCATGAAACGCTATCCGTTCGTTACAAAGGCAAGAACATCGCGGAAGTGCTGGATATGGATGTGCAGGAAGCCTTTGAGTTCTTTGATGCGATCCCTTCGATCAAGCAGAAACTGCGCACGCTTCATGAAGTGGGTCTGGATTATGTCAAGCTTGGACAAGCATCCACAACTCTATCCGGAGGAGAAGCTCAACGCATCAAGCTATCCCGCGAGCTTAGCAAAACCTCTACTGGGAATACCTTGTATCTTCTGGATGAGCCTACCACTGGCCTGCACTTTGATGATATCAACAAACTGCTGCAGGTATTGAAGAAGTTGGTGGCAATGGGTAATACTGTGGTTGTAATCGAACACAATCTGGATGTGATCAAATCTGCCGATTGGGTGATTGATCTGGGTCCTGAAGGTGGGGCAGAGGGAGGCTATATTCTGGTGGAAGGCACTCCGGAAGACATCATTGCCTGTCCACACAGTGCAACCGGACATCATCTGAACCAGCATTATCAACGCGAATTAGGCCAGGATGATGAACCACTGAAGACCAACAAAGCCAAAGCTGGCCGAAAGCCTAAAAGTAAAGCGAGCTGAAGATGCATGTGAGATTCTCCTATCAAGCTCCTACTGCTGGTAAACATGAAGTAGGAATCCTGGGGGATTTCACGGAGTGGAAGATCCAATCGTTACAGGATATGGGTGGGCTTTATGTGATCAGCTATGATCTCAAAGCTGGGCGTTACCTTTACAAATTGATTGTAGATGGAATCTGGATGCCTGACCCATCGCATCACAACCGGGAAGCTGATCCATATGGAGGTGAGAACTCCTTTGTAGTGGTTGAAGAAATGGCAGAATTGCCGGATTGGGAAGAAGTTATTGCTGAAGCCCAGAGCAAGGGTCTGGGTGCTTTTCTGGATCTACAGCAGGTTTCTGCGGGGCTTTTTGACATTTTGTTCAAATGGCCTCTGCACCTGGCTGATAGCGTTGATCTCACACTTGGGGGAATCAATCAGCGCATGAATCGCATTGCTAAAACATCAAGTGAGGGCATCTGGTGCCTCCGAATTAAACTGGAGGAAGCCACCGGGCTTCTCTTCAAGATCATCCATCAGGAGAGGGAGCTTTATCTGGGCTCTTCGATTTCCATGCAGGAAGCTCAGGTATATCAGGTTGATCCCCAGGATTATCCTGTCTTCGCAATCCCGAACTGGGTGCAAAGTGGAATCATCTATCAGATTTTCATGGATCGCTTTCACAATGGAGACCCAGGCTTGAACCAGGATTTCCGGGAATCTTACTATGCGGATTGTCGTACTCCGCCCCCGAAGGGTGAATTCCTGGCTCTCAATCAAGAGTATTATCACTTCGAAAAGGATTGGTATGCAATTGAAGGTTTGCGGCAAAGCCCATATCAGCCTGAGGGGATGCCGGACTGGTGGTGTTTCTACGGAGGCGATATCTGCGGGGTAAAAGAGAAGCTTGATTATCTGCAGGAATTAGGAGTCAGCATTCTCTATTTCAATCCCCTGTGGGAAGCAAAATCAGTTCATAAATACGATGCAGCAGATTTTCGCAAGGTGGATTCTCACTTTGGTACTGCCAGGGATCTTCAACTACTGGTCAAAGAAGCACATAGCCGGGGGATGAGGGTGATCCTGGATGTAGCCTTTAATCACAGCGGGGAATCATTCTGGGCTTTTCAGGACTGCGTACTCAAGGGTGAAGAATCACATTACTGGCATTGGTATGACTGGTTCAAATGGCCACTGCCAAAGCCCTTGCCGATCGATTTTAAACCCAAGGAATACTATCAATGCTGGTGGGGCATCAAGGATATGCCGGATCTGAATTATGATCTGTCCCGCCGGCATCCCTTTGAAAACTACATCCGGGATATCGGCAATGCCGAAGTGAATGATGATCTTGTGAATTACATCCTGGATAGCGCAGAATGGTGGATCACATACATAGATATGGATGGATTTCGGCTGGACGTCCCGGACGAAGTACCCTGGTGGTTTTGGGAGCTGTTTCGAAGCAGGGTCAAAGAGATCAAATCCGATGCCTGGTTGGTTGGTGAAATCTGGAACAATGCCCGGGCCTGGATTTCGCATCGATACTTTGATAGTGTAATGAACTATGCATATTTCAATAGTCCGGTGCTGGAGTTCTTCATCCATAGGTTGATTGCCAAAGCGGAGTTTCAGAGCCAGATCGAGACTGGCTTGGCGATGTATCCGCCGCATGCTGCCAGAGCCATGATGAACCTTCTGGGCAGTCATGACACACAGCGGGTGATGCAATTGGCAAAAGGGGATCTGCGCAGAGTCAAACAAGCAGTCTTTTTCCAGATGACCTTTATCGGTACTCCGCATATCTATTATGGTGATGAGATTGCCATGGCGGGAGGAAAGGATCCTGATAATCGTCGACCCTTCAATTGGCAATGGGAAAGTGATTCAACAGCCAGAGATCTGCGGGATTTCTATCTCAGGTGCATCAGCTTGCGTAAAAACAATCAACTGCTGATTGATGGGGATTTTGAGTTTCTCGATAGCAGCAACGGGCTTCTGATCTACAGGCGTTTTGAACCAGGCTGGCAGATCACCTGTGTGGTCAATATCAGCTCCCGCAAACAAACACTAAGAGAGACCCCCGGCGAAATCATCTTCACCGAGGGTAAGATCAGTTACGGGGCAAAGGGATATGTTCTCGAACCCTATGCCATGTGCGTGCTCAATTGACAACTACTTGCTTAAGAGCTTGTTTACCAAAGGAGCACGTAATCTGTGGGGAACTGGATATCCCGATCCCAGCAGGGGACGCAGGTAGTATCTGAAATCATCAGTAATCCCGTTTCCTTCAGCATTGATGAAGTTATCAGGCATATGCTTGGTTTTCCTGGCCACATCTCCCAGCTTTTCCAGCTTGTAATTCACAGAGTAGTATCCGGTTCTTTGAATGGAGATTGAACCATCCAGGTTGTACCAGATTGCATAGTGTGCGGCGCGCTCACCCACTTCTCTGGCTTCCCTTTGATCGACATCGGATACGCAACCCAAATATGAACGCTGCAGATAACCAAAGGTGTCGCTTCGAACTCGTTTGATTTGAAGCTTTTCGCGGATCAAATCGCAGAGCAAATCTCCCAGCATCCCGGTTCCAGAAAGCTGGACATTGCCATGGGCGTCATGCTCCACATTCTTGGTCAACTTGGCAATCACTGGAGCGCCATCCTGATCGACGATCCCTTCGGATACGGCAATCACACAGCGCCCATGTTGAGCATAGGCATTTTTAACGTCACTGAGAAACTGATCCCGGCTAAAAGGGCGTTCCGGCATATAGATCAGATGCGGGCCATCATCGGGATACTTTTGCCCCAAAGCTGATGCTGCGGTCAGGAATCCTGCGTGCCGTCCCATCACAACGCCAATATAGACTCCCGGAAGAGCGCGATTATCCAGATTTGCTCCCGCAAATGCCGAAGCTACAAAACGAGCGGCAGATCCATAGCCCGGAGTATGGTCGGAAAGAACCAGATCGTTATCAATGGTTTTTGGAATGTGTATGGCGCGAAACTCATATTCAGCTTCCAGGGCCTGTTCATTGACTATGCGCACGGTATCAGCAGAGTCATTGCCTCCGATGTAAAAGAAGTAACGCACATCATGAGCTTTGAGCACCTTGAAGATCTCTTTGCAATATTCGATATCAGGTTTATCCCTAGTTGATAGCAGGGCGCTGGAGGGCGTATCCGCCACTTGTTCCAGATTGTGAGTAGTCTCTTGAGTTAGATCCACAAAGTTTTCGTTTACAATACCCTGCACCCCATTCAGAGCTCCATAGACCCGGGTAACCTGGCTAAACTTTCTGGCTTCCAGAGTAGCACCAACCAGTGATTGATTGATTACGGCTGTAGGACCTCCACCTTGGGCGATTACTACTTTTCCTTCAAGCTTCATAAATAAAACCTCCTTTCCGGTTTGGGAAAGCACTTTTTCTTCTAAAGGCTACAGTACTGGCCTTTGCATTTTTGTCCAGCAGAAAATCCTTGCCTAAATCCATTGAATCAAAAAGTATGCTCCGGGAGGTAGAATGAGCTACATTGTCCTTGCGCGCAAGTATAGGCCGCAGAACTTCTCAGAAGTATACGCACAGGATCACGTTACAAAGATCCTGCAAAGCGCGATTGCGTCCGGGCGCATCGCCCATGCCTATTTATTTACCGGACCCCGTGGGGTGGGGAAAACCTCCCTGGCAAGAATTATGGCTAAAAGCCTGAATTGCCTTGAAGGTCCCACTACGAATCCCTGTAATAAATGCACCAATTGCACGGAAATTACTGCGGGTATATCGCCAGATGTTATCGAGATCGACGGAGCCAGTAACACAGGCGTGGATGATATTCGTGAATTGCAACGCGAATTGCTTTATGCCGCAAGTGGTGCTAAATACAAGATATATATCATCGATGAAGTGCACATGCTATCCAAGAACGCCTTCAATGCACTACTCAAGACCTTGGAAGAACCTCCCGAGAATGTGATCTTCATCTTTGCCACAACAGAACCCCACAAGGTATTACCCACCATCATCTCCCGCTGTCAACGTTATGACTTCAAGCGTATTCCGGTTGAGGCAATTGTGCAAAGACTGCAGGATCTTGCCAGCCAGGAAGGGATTCGTGTGGATGATGAATCCCTGTATCTTATTGCCCGAAAAGCTGATGGAGGCATGCGTGATGCCCTATCCCTGATGGATCAAACCATATCCTACTGCATGAATGACATCTCTATCGAGCAGGTTAGACAGATTTTTGGGATGATCCCCAATCAGGTGTATCATGATTTCATGCAAATGATTCACGTCAAGGATCCCAGTTCTTTGATCATGATGCTGCATCAGATCTTTGAAGATGGCACTGATTTGCAGGAGTTTATCGCCAATATGCTGGAATACCTGCGCATCGTGATCCTGCGCAAGATGAATATCGAAGTCCGGGATGTCAGTCAGGACGAAATTGCTTTGTTTGACGAGATTGCAGCTCTGTTTTCCCAAACTGATTTGCTCTACATCCTCAGTGTGCTGATGCAAGCTAAGAATGATATCCGGCTTAGCGGAAATCCCTATCTGCTGATTGAGGCTACGATGATCAAGCTTTCCCGGATCGAAGAGATATCCGATGTGGCAAATCTGATCAAATCCTTACAGAAAGGTGGTTTACCCCAAGCTACCGAGAAACAGGAAACTAGCACCAAGCCTGCCTCCAAACCCGCTGCTGCTCCACCTGTCAGAGAAGCCAGGATTCCCGAACCGGATTTGCCTAAGCTGGAGTTTAATGAGGAAGTGCTGGAGCAAAACTGGACAAAGCTAATTGCTCGCCTGAAAAAGAGCAGTTTCCTCAGTGGATTGGCCATCGAAAGCGCTAAGCGCCTTGGCATTAAAGCTAATGCGATAAGCCTGCAATTTGATTCCAACACCAAACTCAGCAGCGTAAAAACCAATCTGGAACGAATAGAAGCAGTGTTTTCGGATGTTTTTGGCAAGCAGATCCATCTGAACTGTCTGCTGGAAGAAAAAGAAGCTCCCACCAAAGTGGAGATCAAACGCAAAACCATTGACGATATCAAGGCCGATAATCCTGAAATAGCCAGCTTCATCGAGCAGACGAACGCGAGGTTACTCTGATATTTAGCATCATTTTTACACTTCTGACCCTCTTATATCTGATCTTTTTGTTTTGGGTGTATAAGGGCTTGAAACGAAGTGTAGCTCCGGAATCAACGATCAACCACAATCCAGAGCCCATTTCAGTGATTATCGCAGCTAAAAATGAAGCTCAGAATCTTCCAGCTTTACTGAGTTCCATTGCACAGTTAGAGATCCCTGAAGTCCCCTATGAGATTATCATCGTCAGTGATCACTCCAGTGATGAAACTCAAAGCGTTATCCAAAACTGGGATGGTCAATTTGGTATCCACTTCATTGATTTTCAGGATCAGATACCTGGCTTGACTGGGAAGAAAGCAGCCCTGCAGAAGGGAATTGACGCGGCTAAATATGATGTTTTGGCTTTCACTGATGCGGATTGTCAGTTACCTCCCAATTGGTTGATTGAAATTAAACGCAGTATGAGTGAAGAAATCGACTACATGCTTGGTTATTCCACTATTTATAGAAGTGTTGGAGATAGTGATCTCAAGCTGGTAAACTTCGAGCGCAGCATCTATTATGCTCTGGCTGCTGCTGGCCTGGCACATCAAAAAGCAATCACAGCCAGCGCATGCAATCATGTGTATCGCAAAAGCCTGTTTCAACGTGCCGGTGGTTTTGCTGGGATCGGCCACATCCTTAGCGGTGATGATGACCTGCTGCTGTTCAAGATGATGCCCTACATCAAAAAAGCCATCTACAATCCATCTGTGGATATGCAGGTGAGCGTTTTTGAGGATAGCGATCTCTCCCGCCAGTATCACAAAAACATCCGCCGGGCATCAAAGTACAAGTTTTTCCCAGCTTATCTGAAGCGCATTGCTGCTGCTGTTTTTATCTATTTCATTCTTTACTATCTTGCCTTGATCCTGCTATTCAGCACAAAGCTCAGCTATCTTTTGCTGCTGTCAATCCTGATTAAATCCGGCACAGAGCTGTTCATCAGCCAGCGTCACCTGTCCCTGGTCAAAAAGACTCACCTGGGCATCCTGTATTTCCCCCAGATCCTGATCTTTCCTCTGCAATTCATCTTTTATGCCGTCAGGGGCAGCCTCGGGAAATACCGCTGGAAGTAATCACACTCGTTTCAGTTTCATATTCAATAGATCCTGCATCATCTCGGTTTCCAATTCTCTAAAGTCAAACAGCATGACTATGGGCGATAGGATGTCTCCAGACTTGGGATGTAACTTGCTGTAGCAGTGATCGTTGGTACGCATAAAATCCTTGTTTGAGCTCATCGCCCAATACCGGGTGCTGAAGCTCAACAGATGCAAGATGCTATCCTCGACTCTGATCCGGGAGATGCAACCTTGAGCGGTATGGTGCTGCATCAGGCTTGAATTGCGGAAACTATGCCACTTATCATTGCTATCCGGATAGGAAAACTCCGCTTTTGGCATCACATTCTGAGGATGATAATGAGTCTGCACACCGAAGCTGAGGTAGTTTGCCCTGGCAATATCCTTTAGGATTTCCACTGCGACGATCAAGATGGGTAATCCCGGACAGCTGAGGTAATAATGCTTGTATCTAAGCCCTTTTAGCGGTTCAAAATGCCCTACCTCAGTATCCCAGGAGAGTCCGCTCCAGATGTTCGCATGCTGATCAATTAGCTCTGCTCTTTGCAATATATGCTTGTCCTGCATAAAATTAACAGCCTTCACTGAGGGTGGTACGCAAAGGATGCCACCGGGATAGGGGTTGAAGCTTGATCGCGGCACAAAGCCTTGCGGGATGGGATCCAGCCACTCCATGCCATTATGGCTAAGGCTGGCTATAGTGGGCAAAGCACTGTTCTTCTTTGCCTTAAAGCTGATCCTGCCATTATCCATGCCCAGAAACTCTTCGTCTTCAAAGTAGCTGATCGTTCCGGATTTCCGGAGTAATACCCGTGGATGCTTGATGGTAAAGGCGGGATAGGCTATTTGTGCGTCCAGAAGGGCGATCGGCTCCTGCTCCAGCTCGATTCGGTAGCTTTTTCCCGCTTCAGCCTTAGCCGAAAACTCGGGATCAGTGATCTGCAATGAACCTTCAATTCCCATCTGCTGGTGATGCACTATTTCCAGCTCTAGCTCTTTGTCATAAAAGGGATTATGCTTGTTTACCACGATATCTGCCGAATACTCTTTGGGGATTTTGTCCCCAAATTCGCTCAAGACATAATCACGCAATTGATACGCGCTGGCGAAGCAATCCAGATAAAAACGCAGGACTGGGCTTTGCATGTCCTTCATGCTCT
>Ga0265294_10002700_pt1 | contig 23167 bp, 18 predicted proteins | sample MunlanPumphouse3_FD_192504 | JGI IMG/M metagenome (GOLD analysis project Ga0265294, IMG submission 192504) | Groundwater microbial communities from a municipal landfill in Southern Ontario, Canada - Pumphouse #3 | ecosystem: Environmental > Aquatic > Deep subsurface > Groundwater | place... | reverse complement strand
TTGATCGCGCAGCTCAATGGCGAACAGGGTTATATTTATTGGTTATTTATGGTTCATTATCTTACCCCTGAAATTTTGTCTTGACAACCGAGCCACTATATAATACCGTATCAAGGCTTGACGAACTGGCGGCGTGGCTGAAAAACCAAAACCGCGACGAATACGACGAGCAGGCGTGGAGCTCCATGCTGGAGGCCGTAAAGGGACAAATGTCAAGGAATTATTAAGTGATTTCCGGCGTTCCGGACGCGTAAGTTTTTTTAGCGGTGACAAAATATTTACCGGGGCTGTAACAAAGCAGCCCCTTTTTTGTTGCAAACCCCCAAAAGCGTTTAACGGTGGGAACCCCCCGAATTTATAAAAAAGCAGCGGGTCGCCGTTAAATTTACGCCTTAGAGGGTTGGTGTATTGTTTAAAACCCCTTAAGCTTAGTTTTGGCGGGGACGGAAGATATCGCTTTTCAGCCCCTCAAAGTCAAGGTAATCTTCAATAAACTGCTTTTTAAGCAGGGATTTCGGGACAAATTCATTGTATTTACCCTTGATTTGCGCTTTATCCGATAAAGGGAGAGAATAAAGGTCAAGGTCAGTTTTCAAAATACTGAAAATAATATCCTCAAGCTCTTGCTTTGAGCCGCTATAAATCACCTCGAGGTAAACGCAGGTTATCCACGGGTGTTTATTTTTTACCCCTTTTTTTAAGAGCGCGTAGCTTAGGGTTTTGATTTGCCGTGTGCCCACCCATGGGAATACGGCGTATTTTTTGTCCGACAGCGGGGTGACGAGATTGTCAAGGATCCCGCTGTTGCGGGAGATATAGCGAATTTCCTCGAGCCTTTCGGCGCAGCGGTCGGATAAAAACGGGTAGGTTTCGTCGCTCTTAAGCACTTCTCGAATTTTTCTTACAAGCACCGTGTGGAGCTCATAATTAAAGTCCACGTCCCAGTCGACGACGGCAATGCCCGGCACGCGCTTTACAAAGATAACCTTTGATTTTTCGTTTACCGCGACAGTTTCCCATGTCATGCCGGCGAGAGCGAAATTTACCCCGACGGGGTAAATTTTATCAACCGTGCCGATAGTTTTGTTTTCATCTTTGACAAGCAAATATTCCGGGGCGATAAACACGGTGAGGAACTTATGGCTGTTTACCACCTTTTCGCCCTCCCGGCCGATAATAAGCCCGCCGAGCTCAGTGCGCTCTATCTGATTCATTTCAAGCATAAATGACAGCAGAGTTTTATAATCGTCTTGCGAAACAGCCTTAAAACAACCCAGCGAAAGCATTGTCTCGGCAAGGCGCGCGGGGGTCATTTCGCCGTTGCTCTTAAGAACGCTCATTGTTTGGTGGTACAAAAGGTTATATGAGTGTTTATGGGGGGGAATCGGCTCTATCCAGCGCTCTTTTAGGTAAAGCTCGATTATGCCGATAGTCCGGATAAATTCCCAGTTTATCGGCCCCAAAATATCTTCGGAATTGATTTTAACGCTTTCCACAAAGGTGAACAAAAGCTGGGACACCTGCCCCCGCCGCCCGCATCTCCCAAGCCGCTGGGCAAAGCTTGAGACATTAAGCGGCGCGCCCACCTGAACCGCCTGGTCAAGCGAGCCTATGTCAATACCGAGCTCAAGCGTTATCGTGGCGCCGGTGACGATTTTTTCCTCCCCCGTCTTCATCTCGTCCTCTGCGCTCTCCCTCAGCAGCGCGGAGACGTTCCCGTGGTGAACGCGGTAAACGTCGGGGGCTTTGTTTTTGCGGGCTATCTCTTTAAGATGCGCTATTATAAGCTCGCTTTCCTCACGGCTGTTGGTGAAGACAATAGTCTTTTTGTCAAGCGTTTGCTTAAACAGATAATCATAGTGTTCGCGGGTGCCGAAATCCCCCGCGTTTACTTTTATCTCGTTTCCGGACGAATCCCTTTCTGCCAAATCGCGCTCTTCGGCGTAATTTACAAACCGCTCTACAAACAGCCTGACCTTCTTTTTGCCCTCGTCAAAAACCGGAGAGGCGCATTTCCGCCCGGTGCCGGTGTTAAGCCAGCTTTCCGCCAGCGACAAGTCCCCGAGCGTCGCGGAAAGCCCCACCCTCCGCGGGTTGGCGCCGGTCAGTTTCTTCAGCCTTTCAAGCACGCAAAGGAGCTGAGTCCCCCGCGCGTCGCGCATAAAGTAATGCACCTCGTCGATAATAACAAACTTCAGGTCAAAAAACATGGCGAGACAGGCGCCGCGCTTGTTGGTGATAAGGCTTTCAAGCGATTCCGGGGTGATTTGAATAAGCCCCGCCGGGTTTTTAACAAGGTTGTTCTTTTCGGCCTGAGAGGCGTCGCCGTGCCATTTTGTAACGGGAATGTTTGAGTCGAGAAGCATTTGCCCCAAGCGTTTGAACTGGTCGTTGATAAGCGCCTTAAGCGGCGAAATATACATGACGCCCACCGAACGCGACGGCTTGCCCCACAGCTCTGTCAGAACAGGCAAAAACGCCGCCTCTGTCTTCCCCGACGCCGTGCCGGAAGAGAGCAGGAGGTTGTCGCCGCTGTCAAAGATAACCTCGCAGGCGGCGACTTGATTGCCGCGAAGCTCTTCCCAGTTGTTTTGATAGATAAAGTCTTGGATAAACGGCGCAAGCCTGCCGAACGCGTCCATTGGCTACACCTCAAATTCCTTAAATTCGCTGTGGATTTCCTCATCGGAAAGGCCGCCCTTTGCCATTTCAAAGCTGTTGTCCCCCAAAACCCCCGCCACGCTTTTTGACGGGTTTTGGTGGAGGATATTTAACAGCTCGATAAAATCGCGGATTATCTCCCGCGGGGTGATATGCGTCCCCGCCCCCACGCGGTTGTACTCCGCCGTCAAGAAGTAAACGAGGTCGTCGTGGTTCAGCGCGGGGGGGTAAGAGTAAATCTGCGCGTGAAGATTCTGAAGTTTTTCCACAAGGATATACATCTCCTCTTGGGAAAGCATTTCAAGCCTGATTATAGGGGCGGAGAGGTCCTTGAGCCCGCCGCTTGAAAAATGCCCCTCCGCAAGCCTTGAGCGGAGCGCCTCATAGCTGAAAATACCCTTGTATCTGTCCTCGACGCACTGGGGCGTGCCGCCCATTAAAAAGCCGATATAGCTTGCTTTGCCCTGAAGCACGTCGTTATACATCGTTAGGATTTTCTCATAGTTGTTCGCCCTTGTTATTGAGTTTGGTATTTTAAAAATGTTCACAAGCTCGTCAATAAGAATAATAAGCCCCTTATAGCCCGCGCTGACGAGAAAGACGGCGAAAATCTTTAAAAAGTCGTACCAAGTCTCATCCGTCACTATAAAATTAATGCCTATGTCTTCTTTGGCGTCCCGCCTTGATATATATTCGCCGCGGAACCACTTGAGCACGCCGCTCTTTTTGGATATATCGTCGTTTTTATACGCCTGCCAGTAGACAACGATAGCCTTCGCGAACTCAAAGCCGTTCACCATTCCTTCAAGGTTTTCCGCCACCGAGTAAATCTGCCGCTCCACAAGAAAGTCAAACTCTTCGCCGTCGGCGTTTGTTTCGGCTTTTACGCAGGACATGATTCCCGAAATCCATTTTTCAAGGATGAGCGGGAGCGCGCCGCCGTCGGGCTTTGATTTTGTGGAAAGGTTTTTAATGAGCTCTTTATAAGTGGCGAGCCCCTGCCCTTTTGTCCCGGCGAAACGGCGTTCGGGCGAGAGGTCCGCGTCGGCGACGGCAAAGCCCTTTGACGACGCATAGTTTCGTATTGTCTGGAGCATAAAGCTTTTACCGCTCCCGTACCTGCCGACAACAAAGCGGAACGACGCCCCGCCATCCCCGACAATTTCAATATCCCTCAGTATGGCGGAAATCTCCCGCGCCCTCCCCACCGTGATAAACTCAAGCCCCACCCTCGGCACGACCCCGCCCTTAAGGGCGTTGAGGAGGATATGGGCTATTCTGTTCGGGACAAAACTCTCTCCGCTCATTTAACCATTTCCTTTACCATTCTTTTATATTCGCCGTAAATTTCAAATTCTCCGTCGGTGAGGCTGTCGCCGACAATATCCGTGGATTTTTCGTTTATGCCGTCAAAAAGCACCTCGAGCATAACGCCTTTTTTGTCGGCAAACGCCTTTATGTCCTTTTCCCCGCTCACTAAAACGGCAAGAGCTTTGATTTCAACTTCTGTCAGCGCTTCCCGCAGTTCCTCCCACGCGTCGGGGAGGGGGGCGTCGCCCCGCTTTTTCTGGGGCTTGGCGGGGGCGGATGTCTGAAGTAAACCCCCGGGTAAATCAACCAAAACCGGCGGCTTTTCTTCCGGCACGGTGAGCTTTTCCTGAGTGACAAGCGATTCGGCGCGTATTTTGTCAAGGGAGGACAAATCCACCCTGACGACGGTTTTGGTGGCTTCGCGGTAAAATCCCGCGGTCGCCTGCTTTACGGTTTCGCCAAGCGAAAGTCCGGCGGACTTTAGTTTAAGCTCGGTTTCGGCCGGCAGAACGGCGCTGCCGGCGTTTATTTTAAACTTGTAGCCTACGGCGCGCCGCAAAACTTCTTCCATTTGTTTTAAAATAAAGCCTATGGCAAGCCTGCCGCCCTCGCCCGAAATGGCGCTGCTGTAAACCCATTTATTTTTTTGGCAGACATATATTTCGTCCTTTGACAAGACCACCCTTTTGTCCGGCTGAACCGCCCATTCGTAAAACAGGGCGTTTTTAAAAGGCGTCCAAGGCTTCAGGCCTTTTTTGGGGGAAAACATAATCTCGTCAAAGTCAATGCCTTTTTTAGTAAAAGCAAGCTTTAATTTATCCAAAACAAAGTAAAAGCACTCTTTTATAAGTTCCTCGTTGCCGCTTTTGTAAAAGTTTGATTTTCTTATGTCATACTTTGAAAAAGAGCAGTAAAGCTCAAAATCGTCGCTTACCGCGACCCCGGGGTAAAGCCCGCAAAGCCCGGCGGAGCTTAAAAAGTCCTCAAACGTGTTTTTAAGCAAATGGCTGTAATAAATGTGGTAGTCTTTAAGCCAGCCCAACACATATTTGTCTATGCCTTTGTTGTAGGCTCTGAACGCCTGGTAAAAAACCATAAGTTTCGCAAGGCCGTCGTCGGGGTTTTCTACCCCGATGTTAGCTAAAAGCTCATAAATATAAAGGAACGCGTAAGACAACGACGTGTCGGCTATCACCCCCCGCCTTACATTCGTCCTCCAGGTGAAATATGTCCTAAGCTGATTGTACCCCATAAGCTCATAGCACGGGTAATACTGGGTAAATTGAACGTTTCCGGTAAAATCGTCCTCAAAGTCTTTCATAAACACTCCCTGTTTATAAAAAACCTTTGAGTTTTCCCTGTAGGCGCGGTTGTAAAACAAGCTGTAAAAGCCCCGCGTTCCCGAGCAATCCCGCGCGATGTCCCGCATTTTTGAAAATATAGCGCTTTTTTCGTCGGGTTCGGGCTTTTTTATTTTTTGGGGGCTTTCCACAAATCTCCCTACTCCGGGTATGGGGTGGGAATTATACTCTATTTCATAAAAAACGGTTTTTTGGTTGTCGATTTTCTTTTCCGCTTCGCCGGGTACGGCGGATTTTTCGCCGCTCTGTTCAGAACCGCGGCTTGGGATTTTAAACGGCGTATATGTTTTGCCGCCGCTGTTCGCGTCTTTAATTCCGCTTAAGCTGACTTCCCCGCTATCGCCGTTTTCGCCGAAATCGATACTAACGCCATTGTCCACTTATAAAAACCCTCCGCCGCAAAGGCTTGAACATTTTACCCCACAACCTTGCCGAAAACCCTGAAATCGTCGTCCTCTCCGATAGGAATCGGCGCATACAAAGGGTTAAGCGAGACAAGACAGCCGTTGCCTAACTTTTTTAAAAAAACTTCGCCGCCAAGGTAAAACACGCCGATTTCCCCAATGGAAAGGTCGGGCTGTTTTTTTACGAAAACCACCTGTTTGTCAACAAACCTCGGGGTCATGCTGTCGCCGCTAACCCTTATGGCAAAGTCGGCGTCCGACGGAACCAGACCGTCGGCCTCGAAAACCTCAAAGCCGCTTTGTTCAAGGTAATTCCCCGCCCCCGCGGAGGCGGGCATGTCGTAAAGCCTCAGCCGCCGCTTTGGCGCGAAAACGCCCCTTATATCCGCCACGCGGCAAATGTCGCATATCGCGAGAAAAGCCTCGACCGTCGGCCTTGACGCGCCCGTCTCCCACTTGCAGACGGTGTAGGGCTTTATGTCAAGCCCGTTCTTTTTGAGCAGCGCCACCAGCTCCGCGCGGGAAATCCCCGCTTCCTTGCGGACTTTTTTAAGCTTTTCCCCCAAACTCAAATTATTATATATGTTTATATCTGGATTCATTTTATCACCCCGGAGCCTTGCTTTTATAAAATAATTACTTAATTATATATTATTATTGCAGAAAATGCAATAATTAAACCAAATTTTTCTAAATAATGTGAATTCAGTAATAAAACCCGCTTTGTGGGCTTTTTTTTCGGTAAAGGCAAGCAGCCTTTGCTTGACCGCAAAACAAATTTTCCTTATAATAAAAGCGAGGTGAGGCTTGTGTTTGACACAAAAAAATTCGGGGGGTATCTCTCAAGGCTTCGCAAGTCGGCGGATATGACGCAGTCATACCTTGCCGAAAAGCTTTTGGTTACGCGGCAGGCGGTTTCGGGCTATGAGCGCGGCGACAGTTTCCCCGACGTTTCTATTCTTGTGCTTATCGCCGATATTTTTGGCGTTTCGCTCGACGTCCTTATAAATTCCGGCGAGCCCACCCGCGGGGAGGCTTTGATCCTCGGCGCCGCCGCCGCGGGCGACGGAAGTGTTGTCGCCGAGAGCGTTGAAGACATTATAAACCTCGCCCCGCTTCTTAAGCCCAGCGCGCTCGGCAGGCTTGCCGCCGGGCTTTCCAAACAGGGTATTGATATATCAAGTGTCGTAGACCTCGCCGAATATTTAAACGACGACAGCGTTGCTTCTCTCCTAAAAGACGCGGACTTTGAAACCGTCAGCGACGCGCTTCTTGAAAAGCTCATACCCCTCCTTGACGAAAGGGCAAAGGGAATGGTCTTTGGCAAAATCCTTGACGGCGAAATGGATTGGCACCTTATAAAAACGCTTATCCCATACGCCGAATATATGTCGTCGCAGGTCGAGGCGGCCGTGGTGGAGGGCGCGCTGCCGTGGGGGGCGCTTGTCACCGTCCGCGAGGGGCTAAAGGCGCTTTGGGAAAAGCAAAAGAAAAACAACGAGCTGTGAGCAAAAAGTGCAAGAACGCGGCTTATCTTTTAGGCTACGCGTGGGGCAAATGCAGTTCGCTGTTTTTCACAACCTCGCTAAAGTACATATTTTCAGCCGTTTTGCCGCTCGTCGGAATTGTCGGGCTCGGGTCTGTCGTGGACGCGCTTGTTTCGGGGAAAACCGCGGGGGAAGTCCGCGTAACTGTCGTTGTGTACCTTTCCATAAGCCTTGCCGTGAATCTTTTAAAGACAGCAATCACATATATAGACAACATTGTAATGCGGAAAGCGTCGGATATAACGCAGCTCGACTATATGTCGGACTGCGTTTTTATTAACTATCACTATGCCGAGGACGGAAGTATACTTGACTTAAAAAACAAATCGCTGGGCGCGAACCCGGTCTGGTTTCTCGACAGTTTGTTCAAACTGCTTTTTTATCTCGTTCAGTTCGCGGGGGTGGCGTATTTATTTGCCTTACTGTCTCCGTGGTTTATCGCCGTTATCGCCTTGACTTCATCCGTTTCGGTGGCGTTAAACTTCAAAAAACAAAAAAGCGACTTCGACTACGCGAACAGTCAGGTTCCGGCCAACCGAAAGTTAGAGTATTTGTACCGCGTCATGTCTGACTACGCCTACGCAAAGGATATCCGCGTAGGGCAAGCTTCGGAGTTTTTGTCCGGCAAATACCTGTCGGCGCTAAAGCGGCAAATAAGCCGTCTTCGCGTTTTGTCGCGCAAAAAGCTTTGCCTTGACATGACTTCATGCGTTATAACCGTTGTCCAGTCGGTGGCGATGTATGGGTTTTTTTCTTATCAGGCGTCGGCGGGGGAGATAAGTATCGCGGAATATACGGTTCTCGTCAGCGGGGCAACGCTTCTCTTGTCGGCGCTGTTTGGCTTTTTTGACTGCGCGGGGAGGATAAACCAAACTTTAAGCTACACGGACTTATTCCGCGAATACCGGCAAAAGGTCGCGGATAACAGCAACATTTCGCTTGAAAACCAAAACGGTAAGCTTAAAGTTAGCCGGCAAAGCCCCAAGATAATGTTTTCGCATGTTTCGTTTTCCTACCCGGGTTCTGACAAGTTGATTCTTAAAGATATTAACTTTACCATTGAGCCCGGTGAGAAAATCGGCGTAGTCGGGCTTAACGGCTCGGGTAAAACAACGCTGATAAAGCTTCTCTGCCGCCTTTACGACCCGACTGAGGGCGTGATCACAATAGACGGCGTTGACATTAAAACCCTGCCTCATGGGGAATATATAAAACACCTCGGGGTTGTCCTGCAGGATTTTTGCCTGTTTGCCTATTCCGTTAGGGAAAATATTGTGTTTGACAACCCTCCCGACGGCGAAAAGTTGGTTCAAGCGATTTCCAAAGCCGGGCTTGGCGGGAAAATCGCCGGGCTTCCGGCCGGCCTTGAAACCGCGATATATAAAGCGCTTGACGACAGCGGCGTCGAGTTTTCCGGCGGAGAGGGGCAAAAGCTTGCCATCGCCCGCGCGATTTATAAAAACGCGGGGGTTATGATACTTGACGAGCCGACCTCCACGCTTGACCCTATCGCGGAATACGAGCTGTTTTCAAGGCTTTCAGACATCTCCGGTAACAAAACAACGCTGTTTATCTCCCACCGGCTATCGTCCACCCGGTTCTGCGACAGGATCTTTGTGCTGTCAAACGGCGTGATAGCCGAATCCGGGAGCCACAAAAGTCTGATCAATTCCGGCGGAATATATTCGGATATGTTCGCGTCACAGGCGAAATATTACGAAAAAGCGGGGGATAAGTTTTGAAAAGCTCAACAAAAAAGCAAGCTTCGGCCGCTTATGTTTTCAAGTTTATATACCGTTACGAGCCGGTTTATCTTTTTTGGTCTTCGCTGACTATTATTATAAACTCCGCTTTGCCGATTCTTTATGTGTACGCCCCAAAGCTTATTCTTGAGTCGCTTACCAAAGGCAAAGCGTTTGCGGAAGTGGTAAAAATCGTTCTTCTGTACGGCGGGGTTTTGCTGAGCGTAAATTTATGCTATGCAATTTTTACAAGCAGATCTGCACTCGCCGCTGACAGGTTTGCAAAAAAGCTTAAGTTTGAAATCGGCGGGATCACAATGTCGCTTCAACTCTCAGCTCTTGAGCGCGCGTCCACCGCCGAAACCGTAAACCTCGCGAAAAACGCGTCGGAGATAACTGAAACCATGTCGTACCTCGGCGGTGCGGCGTCAAACGTTATAACAATCGCGGGGTTGGGTTATTTAATCGCCCGCCTTGACGCCGTTTGTTTGCTGTCGGTGCTGGGGGTGGTCGCGCTTAAATCATTTTTTGCTTTTTTTCAGTATCGCTATACAAAAAAAGCCCGCCTTTTGGCTTCGCGGAACGAGCGGGTGGGTAATTACCTGTCGGGGCTTGCTTATTTTAACCATGGTGCTGAAAAAGAAATCCGTGTCGGCAATTTGCAAAACTGGTTTATGGGGAAAATCAAAGCCTACCGAAAAGAAATGGTAACGCTGCAATACCGTAACTTCGCAAACAACGCGGGGTTTGAGGCGTTGATTTCGGTCGCCGCCGCGCTTCAATCCCTCCTTGTGCTTGGCGTGCTTACTGAAAATTACTTAAGCGGCGAGATTGGGATAGCGGATTTCACCATGATATTCGCGGCAGTGACTTCGCTCACTTCGGCGCTGTCTTCCCTCAGCGACCAGATTTCCCGCTATAGCCGTCAGATGACAAACATATCGGACTTTAAAAAACTATCGTCGCTCCGCGAAGACGATCAAGACGGAATAGCCGGGGACATGACGGAGATACCGCCGGGCGAGTTTGGCGAAATTCATTTTGAGCGCGTTTGCTTTACCTACCCCGGCGGGGACAGCCCGGTTTTGTCAGATATTAATATTAAAATTAAAAAAGGCGAAAAGCTCGTTATCGTCGAGCCAAACGGCGCGGGAAAGTCAACTTTTATAAAGCTTCTTTGTAAGTTTTACAAGCCTACCTCGGGGAAAATAACGTTAAACGGTATTGATATATGGAGCATACCGAACTCCCGCTATTACCCATTGATTTCGGCGGTTTTTCAGGATTTTACAAATTTCGCCTTTACTATTGGTGAAAATATCGCCTTTGCCGAAAACTTTGACGCGGGGAAGGCAAGCGAGGTTTTGCGAAAGTTAGGTATGGAAGGTTATGCCGACAAGACGGACATATATATTTCAAGGAACTTTTCGCCCGGCGGGATAGAGCCGTCCGGCGGAGAGGGACAAAAGCTTGCCGTCGCCCGCGCCGTGTATAAGGATTCGCCACTTGTGATTTTAGACGAGCCGACCGCAAGCCTTGACGTTAGGGCGGAAAGCGAGATTTATGAAAATTTCTTTAATTTAGCAAAAAACAAGACGACTATTTTTATTTCTCACCGCCTTGCCTGCTCAAAGTCGGCGGATAATATCGCCGTGTTTGAATCGGGGAAAATCGCGGAATACGGCAGTCATGGCGAGCTTATGGCAAGGGGAGAGCTTTATTCGGAAATGTATAAAAAGCAAAGCAAGCCTTACAATAGCACGAAGGTGTGAGTAGGTTTTGCTTTTCCTGTATATCCAAGATTTTATCACACATTTATTAAAGATAAATAGAAAAAAAGCGGGGTTTGCTCCCGCCTTTGCTTTTTGTGCGCGTTTGTAGACCCCTCAACCTCTTATTAAAAGCAGGTTTTTTGTAAAGACCTCATCATCGCCCGCTTTATTGACAAGCCCGCGCTTTCCCTATAAGTAATTTGTTTAACGGTTATCGGATATTCATATCCCCGACCTGCCCATTGATTTAGAAAATCAGCTGTTTTTTTATTGTTCCATTGCACAATTAATTCGGCATCTATGTTTTCCAACGGCAAAATTCTCAATATAAATTTACCTCCTACAATTATTCGTTGTTTTGATAATAACTGTCAATAAAGCAAGTGCAGATTTTCATTCAAGTTTTGAAACACACCAAAAAGTTATTTATAACAAGGTGTTAAAATATAAAAGGTTATTCTAACATTGTTACATAATAAAACATTTTACTTTTTTGTAATTTATGATTATTCCAATCGCTTTCTATTGCTTCTTTTATCTTTTTAGCGTCTGTAAAATCTGCCCCTCTTTTTTTACAGTGCGCTTCAAGTAATTCATCGCTAATATCCAAATAAATAATGACATCACAGTCCACTATAACCGTTCCGAAAACGGGATGCCCGGGTTGAACCTTTACATTCCTGTAAACTAAAGTGTCAACAACATCCCCAACTTCTTTCGTCCAAGGTTTTTGGCTAAGTATTGCAGCCTCTTCACCTGTTATATTTAAAAATGCAATTGAATCCATATCAACACAATCGGGAATATGTTCCAAAAGTGTTGTCTTCCCGCAGCACATTGTTGCAAGCACATATATTCGTTCATTTTTATGCTTTTCAAAAATGGCTTTTAATGTGTTTACTGTTTCGTTTATCGTAAACTTGCCTGACATTTTTCCACCGCCTAAAATTATTGTTTTGAATCATAATACCATAAATGACCACTTATTTCCACTATAAATATTTATATAAACACGCGGCAAAAGCATTTAAACTTTTTGGCGGGTTTTATTTAGTACAAACAAGTTCAAATAGATTTAATCATACAATTTCTGATTATTTATAAAACTTTTACTTTCTAAACAGACGCCAGATACTGTAAGGCGGGGGACAATATATCTTCACCGAAAGGAACTTCAATATCGGGAACCAAGCAGTCCGGATTGTTTCTTGTATCGGGGCGCCGGAACTGCTTGTGAGAAACCGAAAAGCCAAAGTTGCTAAACGGCAGTTTAAGGACAATCGGGTCGCCGTATGAATTAGGTTTATTTCTGCTTATTTGCCCGACTATCTTCCCAAGATTGCCATCCTGAACCCAAACGCCGAGCATTTTAGCCGCGCTAAATGATTTTGTGTTTACAAGCACGAGTAAATTTATATTTTCATTAGGTACCGCGGTGGTTATGTCGGGGTCGATAACGGTAAATTCATCCTTTGATTTGCTGTTTTTTTGTAACCTCGATAAATCGCTGTTCCGAATATATACCCCAAAACGCGGGATATTCATACCCATCATATAAAGAAGATAATGACCGACATTAGAATTTCCGCCGTTATTGTCGCGAACGTCAATTATAAACTTGTTAACGCCGTTTTGAACGGCGCTTTTAATTTCATCGCCGACTTTATAAACAGTTTTGTCCATACAAAACGCTTTTAAATCAATATAAAACACATCGCCTATCATTTTATTGGTTACAGTATATGTGTCATCACTCACCGCTTTAGCAAATTTATAAATAGCTGTTTTCCCGTCTGAGGTGGATATTTCTATTCCCGAAGAAGAAAACTCACAACCCGCAGACAGAAGCATTTCTTTGTTATGGCAAAACACAGCGTAATTATATTGCCGCGCGGCTTTGTTTTCCCAAGGGTAATGCAAGTCGACATGGGCGAGTATTTTGCTTTTTGGTATACCGCCAATTGTTATAATCTCAATATCGGTCGGTTTTTGGTTTTTATCAAGCAAGAACAGCTTGCCTTGCCTTGCAAACCAATTTATATCAATATATATTCCGTTTTTATGCACTCCGCCTATTGTCGTGTGACTGTCGCCAAGTACTTTAAAATATTTTAGCGTGGCAAGCCTAAACTCAGTAAATGAAATTTTATCGCTTGTAAAACCTTTATATTCCGTTTTAGCCTTTTGATATCCGGGAATTTCTTTACAAAGCAAAAAAACAGGGTGGCAAGCCTCAATAGTGCGTATGACTGTTTCCGTGTCGGAAGAACAGTTGTGAACCGGTTCATTAAACATGTTATTTATAAGTCTTGCCGCCCCCTGTCCTTTTTGCTTTTTTTACATTCTCTTGCCAATAATAACCCTGCAGCCATGGCCTTCAACGGGGAAGGTCGCGCTCCCCGAGTAAACCCCCAGCTCTCTGTGAGCGATAGCGTCATAAAGGGCGACGCTGTCGGTTATTTCCCAACCGCTGTAATCCCAGGAGAGCGCCAAACTTCGCCTGTCTTTGTTCCTGTTAAACAGCCCAAAGGCAATCCTGCCGTCTGAAAGCGGTTTGGCAAACACTTCGGCGTATCCCGGAACGCGGGTGGCGGGGACGCAAGCCTTGTCTTGGTTTATCGCGATTAAATCCTTGTTAAGCAGTATGTTTTTAATTTCCGGGGAGGCTTTTCTAAGGTCGTTTCCCATCATAAGCGGCGAGCCCATTATACACCAGAGCGCGAAATGCGTTTGATATTCGGTGACGGTGGAGCCCTTGCCGATCTCGCCGACCCACCCCTTGCCGTCGACACCGACCACAAGCATATCGAGATCGTTCCAACCGCCGGGCCCCGAATAAGACCCGATCCCAACCGCGCCGAAACCCACTTTTTCTATCGATTCCCAACTGTCGGCGATATCTCCGGCGATTCTCCACATATGAGCGCCGGTTTTTTTCATCCATGTCCAAACTCCGTCCGCCGAATAGCAGGCGGAATAAAGAATATCCCTGCCGCTCTCGCGGAGCGCCTGCCCCATGCGGCGGTAGAGGACCTCGGCGTTTGAGCCCGGAGTCATATAACAGCCGTCATATTTGAGAAAATCAACCCCCCATGAGGCAAAAAGGTTCGCGTCCCGCCTTTCGTTGCCAAAGCTCCCCGGGAACCCCGCGCAGGTCTGGGTGCCCGAATCGCTGTAAAGCCCGAACTTCAGCCCTTTTGAGTGGACATAGTCGATAAGGTTTTTCATACCTCCGGGGAATTTTACCGGATCGGCCGTCAAGTTGCCGTCGCTGTCGCGCTGCCTTGCCATCCACGCGTCGTCGAGCACCAAAGTGTCATATCCCGCGTCAAGATAGCCCTCTGACGCCATAATATCCGCCGTTTCGCGAATGAGCGCCTCGTCAATATTCCAGCAGAATGTGTTCCATGTGTTCCAGCCCATAGGAGGGGTTTGCGCAAGTTTTGCCATAACAAAAGTCCTTTCTTTTTTGATAATTTATTTTTTACAACCGCCGATTAGCGCAAAACATTTATTTGGTCAAGTCCATATATTCTCTCATAGCCTTTAACCTGTTCTCTCTGCCGCGCTCTGTTTCAATCTTATATCGCTTGTGAAAAGGTTCAGCAAATACTTCAAATCCGTTCCATGTTAAATTTTCATAAGGGTGGTTTTCCATATTTAGTTTTTCATCGGCCGCGATATCAACAATAGCGCCGCCTAAACAAAGCCGCCCGAAATACCGCACAAGCCATGTGCCATGGTTGTCAACAAACGGCTCGACAATATTATCGGGGAATAATTCCTTTACCTTGTAAAAATCACTTGTGTGAACGATTATATCAATATCGTTCGGCGTGATTTTAACGCCGCGCACCGCTTCGCAGCAACTGCCGAATATGTACCATTGGATTTTGTTTTCCAAAAACTTTTGCGCGAGAGCCGTCAATACGCTTTTCCAGTCAAACACCCCGCTAAACATTGATTGCCCAAGACGGGCAAAATTCTTTTTGATAAGCTCTTTGTCGGCGGAATTTTTGTGCCATAACTTGTCTTCGCCGTTTTTGGGGTATGTTTTTTCATATCCTCTTTTGGTTTTCACAAACCAAGCGTGTAAAATAGTGTCTATATGTTTTGGTTCGGCGTTTTCGACAAGCAGCACAAAATCAGTTTCTGTTTCATAGCAATAGCATTTCATATTATAACCCCGCCAAAACGAATTTTAATAAATTTTAACGATTTTATTATAACAAAAACCCGCCGCGAAAGCAATTTAAACTTTTCAAGCAGGTTTTGTTTTTATCGGTCGGTTGGGTTTTATTTCTCTTTTTCTCTTACGCCGGGATAATGTTTATCTAACCATTTGTTGCGGAACGGATTTATCTCCTTACCGGCCGTGTCCGGTTGAACTTTTATCCGCCATGATTTCTTTTTATAAAAAGGGTTATGAAAGATATTTGTAATCCTTTTGCTTTTTTCAAGGCTGTTCATGCAGGCGCGGATGCATCCCTTCGCCCCGCAGACGGCAAAATACCCAACATGCTTCATAATATAATCGTAATATTCATTAATGGCTTTGTTATTGTTGGCGTTATATGTCACAGACCATTGAGCCGTCGCGATAGGATAACACAAACGGTATGCTTCTTCCTCGCTCATTTCAGAGTTTCTTACGTCAAACGCCATATTGGGAAATGATTTTTTGAGAAACGGTGAGATTTCATTATTCATTCCATGGTGAGTAAGTGTGCAGCGCCCCATATGCACGTTTGAGTAGTACACCTGCTTTTCTCCATAATCAATTACAACTTTATTGGCTTCGTCCTTGACCGTGGGAATAGCGTTGCCGGGACATTCCCGCACGCAGGCACCGCAATGGGTGCAGATTGTTCCGGTGTCTAAAATAGGGTCAGGTTCAAGTTCAGCGTCGGTAAATATTAAACCAATTCTTAACCGAGGGCCGAATTTTTTATTAAGAAACACCTTTGAGTGCCCGATTTCCCCCACGCCCGTGCCCGCCGCAATAAGCCGAACGCTGGTTACAATGTCGGGAGGAAGTTTTCCGGGGGCGACCGGATCCCTTGAGGGGTTTCGCTCGGGTACCGCCGGATAATGGGGAATCGCTTCCCAACCAAAGTCCTCTATAAACCGGCATAACTCGTATGTAAGTCTCGGACGGATGAGCGTGTTCAATTTGTTGTACGAATAAAACGTATAATTATGCCAATGAGTGCCTTCCTCGATCCCCCTGTAAGAGCCACGCGGAATACGCATAATGATAGAAATGACCGATTTCGCTTTGGGAAAATAACTTTTGACAGACATTAAAGGGGGCGCATTTTCGAATCTTTCAATGTTACCGATACCGATATCGTCAATACCCAATTCTTTGGCTCTGTTTTTAATCATTTGAGAGGTTAACATATCCTCACCCCTCGCTCTCGCCGATATAATTCCCATGTTCGTCCAGCGCCCAGAAATCGCTCTGCCTAAAAGGATTTTTAAAGATGTTCCCGATCAATTTTTTCTGTTCCAAATGCTCTAAGCAGGTGCGATTGCAAAGTGCCGCAACTCTGTCCGGCTTGCCGGCGGATGTAAAACGATTGGGAACGGCGCCGTTTTTGCACTTTGAGCACAGGGAATAATCAATTTTCGCGACTTTCATGTTTTTGCCGGAAATTGATATAATTTTATACTCCGTTTTGGATATTGCTTGAAGCGGGCATACATCGGCGCATTTTCCGCAATCATCACATATGCTTTTTTCCAAAATCGGCGTCGGTTCAAATACCGCGTCTGTAATAATCATATGAAACCGCTGGCGCGACCCGTATTCAGGTGTAAATAACAGCCCGCTGAACGCGATTTCCGCCACGCCGGCCGCTACGGCGGCATATTCAAAGTCCGGGTGCACATTAGGCGCCGGCCTGCCTTCCGCGACAGAAACGCCCTGCGCAAGCACCTCAGGCGGGTTTGGGAAAATCGGCACCGCCTCCCAGCCGCTGTCTTCCAAAATCCTTGTCATATCATAGCAAGCGATAGTCAAAAAATTATCCTCCAACCAGACATGGCCGAAGAAGCTGTAATCCGCAAAATTTGAACCTTCTTCAACCCCTCTGAGCGAACCGCGGCAAATCCGCTTTCCCAAAATTATTACGGTTTCTCCTTCGGGAAAAATTGAAAAAGGATTGTACTCAGCCGGGACACGCGCGAATCTTTCCTTGGGGGCAAAGCCTAACACATCAATCCCATTATTTTTTGCGAAGTTTTGCAGATTTTCTTTTAATTGACTCATCATTAACACCTTCCTTGTTTTTATGCTTATGCCTATATTCTATATCAAAAAAATTATTAACCAATAAATAAAACGAACTATTATTTTAATTTTTTGATACTTTACATATTTGTCCTTTACATAAAAATACATTATAAGATATAATGTAGAAAAATCATGAAAAGGATATGGTTGTATGAATTTGGATACCGCGCTTATTGATTCGCTTATTGTTATAAAAACAACAACGGATCCGATCCGTTGCAGTGTGACGCCGCGGGATTTTTATAGTTTATCGTACAGAATCGAGGGTGAAAATTTACTTTATGACGGAGATTCAACAATTGTTTGCAACGGCGGTTCTTTAACGTTTGTGCCCGCGAAAAAAGCTTATGTTCATCAAGTTCTCACTACATCACAGCAAATTATAGTTCTGTTTACCGCAAAGGAATGTATTGGGACAGCAATTGAAAACTTCACGCTACCTCTGCGAAGTGAAATAGACCGCCTGTTTTTTTCATTATACAACCAATGGGAACGCACGCAAATAAAAAATGATCTTCACTGCATGTCTATCTTTTATAATATTCTCGTTGAAATTTCAAAAAATATAAACCAAAAAAAACATGTAAAAGATCGGTTGATCCGCGATTCACTTATTTATATGCATAAAAATTATAGGAACAGCAATTTTAATATGAAAGAATTTTATGAGCAAATCTACATAAGCCCCGCATATTTTCGGCGCGTCTTTAAAAGGGTGTATAAAATTTCCCCTATAGAATATCTGAAAACCCTTAGGGTTAATTACGCGAAACAGCTATTGGAAGACGGTTTCCACACGATAGCCGATATAGCGGAGTTATCGGGGTTTGCGAATTCAACTTATTTCAGCCATGAGTTCAAACGCTCAACAGGCTATACCCCGTCGCAATACCGGTTGCTTTAGAACTTGCTCTTCTGATTATGGCGTTCAATGTTTTAACAATTTATATCCAAGCAAAACGGCTCATCCGATCGGTTGAGCCGTTTACTGATATCTTATTATTTGCTTGTCTGATTCTTCTTTTGCCGGCAAGCCGGACATAATCCCTCAAACACCGCGCGGTGTCTTTCAACGGTGTAGCCTGTTTTTTCCGCCACCCGCTTGTCCAGATTTGAATGATATGGCAACGGCGCGTCGCAAACAGCGCCGCATTCGGTGCATAAAAGGTGGTAGTGCTTATCCGATCCCCCTTCGTACTTATCCATATGCGGCAGCTTAATACGGAGCACTTCCCCTTGACGAACCAAAAAGTTTAAATTGCGATATACCGTGCCGCGGCTTATCTTGCCGTCAATAGAGCGAACATCAAGATATATTTGATCCGCGCCCGGATGGTCGCGGCGCGCCAGAACCGCGTCCAAAACCATCCGGCGCTGCTTGGTATTCCGCCGCTGTTTCATTGTTGAACACTTCCTTTAACCCTTTGTGCTTACAGCGAGTTCGCAAGAGTAGCCTGAACCAAGCCGTTATGATCCAGTTTAGAAAGCTCCAGAACTTTGTCCATGCAAAGCCCGGCGGCTTTGGTAAAGCGCTCGCCATATTCCGGGTCTGCCAAATAGCAGTGCGCCGCGTGGCGATACTTAATGTTTTCAGTTACGGAAGCCATATCCTCGACCGTATTATCAATCAGAATTTGCTTTTTATCCTCCGTCAGTACGCGCCATAAATCTCCGCCCGCGCGGAAACAATCGTCCGTGGGGTCATCCTTAGGGTCGTAACGGTACATTGCGCCTTCCAAATCCAGCGGCGGCTCCATTACCTCGGGCTGCGCCGTCCACGCGCCGTAACTGTTCGGGGAATAAGCCGGCGTGCCGCCGTAGTTGCCGTCCGTCCGCATCGCGCCGTCGCGGTGATATTCGTTGACCTCGACCTTCGCGCGATTCACCGGAATGTGGTTGTGATTTACCCCCAGGCGGTAGCGCTGCGCGTCGCCGTATGAAAACAGCCTGCCCTGCAGGAAACGGTCGGGGCTGAATCCGATTCCGGGAACGACATGCGCGGGTGTAAAGGCGGCCTGCTCGACTTCGGCAAAGAAGTTCTCGGGATTGCGATTAAGCTCAAGAACGCCGACCTCAATGAGAGGGTATTCCGCGTGACGCCATATTTTGGTTATGTCAAACGGGTTTTCATAATGGTTTTTCGCCTGTTCTTCGGTCATTATCTGAACATACATTGTCCATTTGGGGAACTCACCGCGCTCGATTGCGTCGTATAAATCCTTGCCGTGGTATTCGCGGTTCATCCCGTTAATCTCGGCGGCCTCTTTGTTCGAGAGGTTTTTGATTCCCTGCCGGGTTTTAAAATGGAACTTGCACCAGACGCGCTCGTTCTTTTCGTTATAGAAAGAAAAGGTATGCTCGCCAAAAAAGTGCATGTTGCGGAAAGAAGCGGGGATACCCCGGTCGCTCATTACAACGGTAATCTGATGAAAACATTCGGGCAGCAGCGTCCAGAAATCCCAGTTGTTTTGGGCGGAGCGGCGGCCGGTGCGGGGGTCGCGCTTGACGGCGCGGTTCAAGTCGGCAAAGTTATGTACGTCGCGAATAAAAAATGTGGGGGTGTTGTTGCCGACAAGGTCCCAGTTGCCCTCCTCGGTGTAAAACTTCACGGCGACGCCGCGGATATCGCGCTCGCAGTCGGCCGCGCCGCGTTCGCCCGCGACAGTCGAAAACCTGACAAAAAGCTCGGTCTCCTTGCCCGGCTGGAGGACTTTCGCCTTGGTGTACCGGGAGATATCATTTGTCACCGTCAGCTTGCCGTACGCGCCCCAACCCTTGGCGTGCATTCGGCGTTCCGGGATAACCTCGCGGTTGAAGTGCGCCATTTTTTCCATAAGCCATACGTCCTGCATTACGACAGGCCCGCGGGGGCCGGCGGTAACGGCGTTTTCATTGTCGGCTACCGGGGCTCCGACTTCGTTTGTAAGTTTTTTGTGTTCGTTCATAATAATTATCCTTTCATTCTTCTATTTTAATAAATGTAAATATCTAAGCGAAATTTACATCTACAATGACAGACACATGGTCAGTATCCACAAATAGCAGCAGGTCTTTGGCAGCATGAGCATACCGATTTTGGGGTTTTTGTTCGCCCAAACCACTACCGGTAAATAAAACGCGAAGCTGAACAAAATAGCGAGCCATATAAAGCTTAATCCCGGCAAAGCGTGTCTTTGCGAAAAGTACAACCCCGCGACTGCCAAGCCTTGCAGTAAAAACGGAATGTTGCGTATGATTCCCCACTTTACGGGAGGGTAACGGTCCCGCCATTTGTTTTGAGGCAACAGGCATAGAAAAACCCGCGCGCCCGCCAGTATATATATCACATAGAACCGGACGCTAATATCTTTTTGCGAAAAAACAATAACGCCGACATGCCAAAGCAGCAGGTAAAACAATGTCATGGTGACGGAAGCAATCTGTTTTCCGGTTCCAAGCGCCTTTCGCAGCTTTTCCTCCCCGCCTGTCCTTATTGCAAGCACGCGCGGCAACAGATGAAAAGCGTCGCCTCCCGCCAAAACCAAAGCCATAATTCCCGCCAGTGCTCGCGAAGCGTTTCCATTGGCGCCAAAAAGCAAAATACAAGCCAAAGCCAACGCGGAAGTGAGATATAATATGTCAAACACCGCCTCAACCGTTCCAAACACGCGTTTCATTTTGTTTTATCCTTTTTTGTCTTTTATTTTGCCTTTTGTCTTTGGATTTAGATATACATAAGCAAAATATACCCGCTTCGCCAAAACACGAAGTATAAAATGTTTTAACCAAACAGTGTTTTTTGATCCGAAACAAGACACGATATTTTAACTATTGTTACTAAGACCTATTACTATTATACAATAAAAAAATATTTTTACAATAGCTGTAAAAATAAAATTTCGGTAAATTGCAATTCCGGGCAATATTTAACCTGTTATTTTTTGCCCGAAAACGATAATTTTGGCGGGGGGTTTTGAAAAAGATAATCAGACAGATGATGAAAGCCGGGGGCGTGACCGAACAGCCCAAAGCTGATGATATGATGAAATGAGTTGGAATAATGAATAATATTCATAGCTACGCTAGTGAGGTTATATGAAATGAAATGAAATGAAATGAATTGATTTACGACTAATAAAAATCAAGCGAGTAACCAAATTGATTTCTCGCTTGATTTTAGTAAACAAACTTATTTTTCCGGTAACATATCACAAAACATTATAAGATCTGAAGTCACTTTTTCTCTTTCGGTTAGTTCTTTAAACGTACCGCTTTTATAGAGGACATCCTTAACCATAACGGCAACGGTATTGCTGACAAATCCGCCGGCGTTCCAGCTGATTATCAAATCACGCATTTGAGGTGGATAATCTCTTGCGGCAACCTCAGCGGATTCAAGCGCATAAGACGCGAAAAGCTTTTTTGTTTTTTCGTTAAGTTCAGGGATTTTTGCGAAAAAATCATCCGCTTTTCCTTTGATTATCATGATATTTACTTTGTTGTCATCTGTGATGTATTTGCGATCCCGAAGCCGCTTAAATTTTTCTGCACTTGCGTTATCATCTGAAATGGCGCCTGTCATAAATTCATAAAGATATTCATAGTCGGATGTATAGTTGTTCACCCAATGACCTTCTCTTGAGGAATATCGTGTATCAATAGACCATGAATAAACAGGGTATTTGTCTGATATACGGGTCATATTTCCACAGGCATAATAAGAAGGCAATTTCAATGTAGGTTTATAGTCTGTATCAGATCGAATTGATGCGATTTCTACAAACGCGATAAAATCGCCGCCGCCGGTGGTTTTGATGTAATACTGCGACAAGTCCTTTTTAACTTCCAATTGGCACTTGTTTGCGACACCGTATAGGATAGCAGCTGCTTCCAATAACTCTCGATTTCCGCTCGGAATATATACATCTGCTATATCGGCAATCGCAGCTCTCACAGAAGTAGCATAGTCTTTAGCAAGTATTTCCGCAATTTCAAGCTGTTTCTTAAATTTATTTTCCTGAAGCTCGAGTGAATACGTTTCCGAATCAAATCTCACATATGTCGTATACTTATTTTTCGCTTGCTTTATCAAAAACCCGTTTTCTTCGAGAAATTCAATTTTTTCTTCGATAAATACGGGGGTTACGCCTAATTCCTCTGCAATTTCGTCCTTTGTTTTCGGTGTGTAATACACGCTGTACACAATGTTTAGATTTAAACTGTCTTTTAAATAGAACTCAGGACCGCCGTTTGTTCCGGGGTTTCCGCTGTGCCCGAAACCAATCGCTTTAATAGGATTTAATCCGAGCCTTCCAATTTTTCTTTCCATAATAAATCCTTTCTTTAATTCGTTTCTCGCTTTGCTTAAATGCCATTTGACCGTTCCCTCAGGTATTTTTGTTTCATTTGCAATAAGGGGAACAGACTTGTTTTCGTAATAATAAGAATAAACAATTTTACGTCGTACTTGGGTGAGAAATGCGATTTCACGCCGCAGACGAAAAACCTCCTCCTCCGCTTCACCCAAGCCATAATCATCTTCAAACAGAACATTCATGCCGTCGATAGAAATGCCCTGATGCTTTTTCTTTGATGAAACGAATTTAGAATATGTATGTTCGCATATTCGCCAAACATATCCTTCTATATTGTAAATCTCTTTTGATTTAAGCAATGAAGGATATAGTTGTCCAATAATATCAGAGCATAACTCTTCCGCTTCGCCATATGAAAAAGACTTCTTGATGGCAAATCCATAGATTTTGGGCAAATATTCAGTTATGATGATATCTGCTTTTTGTTTATCCACATTGATTACTCCGGCGCCGTTTGACTATATAGTGGAACTAAAAATGAAACGGTTGGTGATTTTTGAATAATTGTTATTTATCTGCTACCAAAACCATTTGCGGGCAAGGATAGTCCATTTCATGCTGTTCTTTGTCTAGAAACAAACAGTATTATAATAGTCTAAGAAAACTCGACAAAAATATTGCGTAAAGATAATGAACCTGATAAAATAAAAAAGAAGAAAGCAGGATGATTATCTATGAAAAGAAGAACATTCAGCGCAGAATTCAAGGCAAAAATTG
>Ga0265294_10002699_pt1 | contig 23167 bp, 18 predicted proteins | sample MunlanPumphouse3_FD_192504 | JGI IMG/M metagenome (GOLD analysis project Ga0265294, IMG submission 192504) | Groundwater microbial communities from a municipal landfill in Southern Ontario, Canada - Pumphouse #3 | ecosystem: Environmental > Aquatic > Deep subsurface > Groundwater | place... | reverse complement strand
TCCGCAAGGAACTTCAATGACGCGGCTCTCCCCCTTCTTGCCGGATCGTTGCGCCCTGGAGCCACTCTCACCATGCCCGGCGAAAATGTGTCGCTGATATCGCAGATGGAGGAGCGTCCAGTAGTTACGGTTGCCACGCAGAATAATGTGCCCGCCATCGCCACCATCGCCACCATCGGGCCCTCCCTTTGGGATATACTTCTCCCGCCTGAAATGGGCAGAACCTCGTCCGCCCTTTCCTGAACGACAAAAGATCTTAACGTAGTCAACAAAATTGGTTTCGGCCATTATGTTGTGGATAATGAATCTATCTTTTCAGCAATGGATCCGAAGATTTCATCAATCGATCCCTCTCCTTTGATTTCTTCCAGAATGCCCTGTTCCCGGTAAAACTCCTTTAGCGGGGCAGTCTGACGGTAATACACCTTCAGCCTCGACTCAATGGTCTGCCTGTTGTCGTCAACCCTACCAGCAATCTCCCCCCTTTTTAGCAAACGGCTTACCAGTTCTTCATCCTCCACCTCAAGACTGACCACGGCATTGACTTTCTCACCATGACGTTGCAACAGGCTGTTCAGTGCCTCTCCCTGAGGAACCGTGCGGGGAAAACCGTCAAAAATAAAACCTTTCGAACCATTACGTTTCGATAACAGCTCTTCCAACATCTCAATTACCACACAATCGGGTAGCAGCTCTCCTTTCGACATATAGGAGTCAGCCAGTTTCCCCAATTCAGTAGAGGATGCTATCTCTTCCCGTAAGATCTCACCGGTCGACACGTGTTGTAGTCCGTACAGTCCGGCAATTTTCTCACTTTGTGTCCCTTTTCCGGATCCAGGAGCACCAAAAATCACAATATTCAACATACCTTGCATCTATAAGTAAGTTGCAAAGATACACTTTTCCCACCGTTTCACTTTCATTCTGATGCCATTATTCCCTTTCGCCCTGTTTTTATTTCTTAAATTCATATCCTGTAGAGATGCCACGACAGTTGAACCAATCGTCAATTTGTACGTTTATCATGGTAAATGGTTCATCAACTTCAAAATGAATATACAATGAAAAAAGAGGAATTCAAACAGAGAACACACCAGGTGATTGACGAGCTGGCAGAGACCATCTCTAACCTGGAAGCCAGAGCCGGAGAGATTGCAGAGGAAGCCAGGGAAGAGTACCGGGAACAGCTAGACAAGCTGAGGGAGCTGAGAGAGAAGCTTTCGGCGAAACTGGATGAATATGACAAACTGGCCGACGGAAAATGGGATGTGGTGAAGGAGAGTGCCGGCAGCTTCTTTTCAGCGGTGGCTGAAGCCTGGAAAGAGAACGTTGCAAAGGTGTCAGAGGCATTCAAAAGGGAGCCCCGGCAGGATGATTAACAGATTTTTTTCCTGCCGGAGGTTCAGAAGACCGGAAGATATCAGTTATCCTCCATCATCAGGGGTATCTCATAGTCCGGATCAATGTAGAGCTGGTCCACCCCATCCACATTCCGGAAAGTGACGGAACTGATATACATGTTCCTGGGATGAATTTCCGTGTTGCTCTGGTGCGCATGAAACACAATCTTCCACTCACCTTCTTTGTCACGAAAGAGAGAACTGTGTCCCACTCCCACCAGATCACCTGGTTTCTGTAAAAGGGGATTGTGGGAATACTTCTTCCATTCACCGTTCACACTGTCTGCAGTAGCACAACCAATGCCATAAAAAGGACTCTCATAGCTATTGGCCGAGTAGGTCATGTAGTAAATACCGTTGTGTTTGATAACAAAGGAGCCCTCATTCACCCTGGGCCAGACGGTCTCCCACTCCTGTGATACATGGATGCAGGGGTGAAGGGTTTCCTGCTTCAGTGTCTTTAGATCCTCCTCCAGCTCTGCGACCCAAATGTTGAGGCCGTCATTGAAACGGTCGAAGAAGAGCCAGGGGGTGCCATCCTCATCGATGAAAAGAGAGTTGTCTATTGCCTTCTCCCCCGCCAGCATCGGTTTCTGCTCTTCCTGTCTGAAGGGGCCCAGTGGCGAATCGGAGGTAGCCACGCAAATATGTTCTTCGGCAGAATAATACATATAGAAGGTATCGTCTACAAGATAGACCTCGGGTGCCCAAAACCAACGTTCACCATAGGAGTCATCCCTGTGCAGGGCCAGACCTTCTTTTGCATTTCCAACCTTTTCCCATCTCTTCAGGTCTTCCGAGACCATCACCCCAATGCCATTACCGGCACCTGTTCCATACGCATAATAGCGGTCTTCATGCAACAGGATAAAAGGATCCGCCAGTGGTACCCTGACAGCGGGAACAACAACCTTTTCACCAGTACTGCCTGATGGATTAGGCTTACATGCAACCAATAGCAGCAACAGGATGCAAACATTACTGAAATTCATATCTGACTGTGTTAGATGAACCTTATTTTATTCATTTACCGAGCGATAACAAACGGGTACCACTTACACGACCCTGTTTTGTCCTGACAATATATAGCAGTTTCAAACTATCCATCCCTGCTAAATTGATCTTCAGAGGAGAAGAATAAAGAGTGCCATACTGAAGCGGATCTTTACCGTCAAGAGTATAGTATATACTGCCATCCGCTACCGGACAGTGAAGGTGCAACAGGTGATTGCCATGTTCATCCTTCTCATCGGTAACCGCGACATCCGGAATACGGAAATTGACGCCCCTCCTGTCCAATTTGTTCAGGTCATGGCTGATCCTGGCACTGAAATCAGCAAAATCCTTCTTCTCTTTGCCACTCCACCCAATTTCAGCAACAGCCAGCAAACGGGGAAATGCCATATACTCCAGTTTTGAATAACTGTGTATGAATTCCATCCAGAGATTCCCCTGTACACCCACGACATACTTCCTGTTTGCCGGATCGATCTTCTCTGACAAAGGTTCGTAATTGTACACCTTTGCCAGCGGAAGGTTACCGCCGATATTAAATGGCTCCTCTTCGGGCTTACCTTGATAGTAATCGAGATACATGAAATTATTTGGCGCCATAACCACCTGATGGTGCATATTGACAGCCTCTATTCCCCCTTTCTCACCCCTCCAGCTCATCACCATGGCATTCTCGGCCAATCCGCCTTCCATGATCTCATCCCAGCCAATCATCCTGCGACCCTTGCTCTGCAGATAAGTACCCACACGTTTTACAAAATAACTTTGCAGTTCATGTTCATCCTTCAACCCCTCCTGACGGATCTTTTCCTGGCATTTGCTGCATGCCTTCCATCTATCCTTTGGAGCTTCATCACCGCCTATATGAATGATCTCAGAGGGAAAGAGCTCCAACAGTTCATCCAGCACATTTTCAATAAAATGGTAGGTCTGTTCATTCCCCGCACACATCACATCCTTCTGAATGCCCCATTGTTCAAGCACCTTAAAGGGACCTCCGGTACATGAATACTCGGGGTAGGCAGCAAGAACGGACAAAGTGTGACCCGGCATATCGATTTCGGGGATCACAGTGATATTCCTTTGCATTGCGTAGGAGACGATATCCCTGATCTGCGACTGGGTATAAAAACCTCCATGTGGAAGTCGGTCAAAAGCATCTTCTGCCCGGGATGATTGCGTACCTCTGCGCCACGCTCCAATCTCTGTGAGCAATGGATACTTCTTGATCTCAATTCTCCACCCGGCATCCTCGGTGAGATGCCAGTGAAGGATATTCAACTTGTAATGTGCCATCAGGTCTATGAACCTTTTCACTTCATCGGGACGAAAGAAATAACGGCCCACATCCAGCATGGCTCCCCTGTATCCAAAACGGGGCTTGTCTACGATAGACATGCCAGGCAGCAACAGCTTTTCGCCCCTTTCCGCTGGCATTAACTGCAGAAGGGTCTGCAATCCGTAAAAGAGACCGGCTTTGCCCCCCTTGATGATCACCGAATGGGGGTCAATGTCGAGATGGTACGTCTCCCCCTCCATCCTTTTGTCCAGCATAAAACGGATTATCCCGGATTTCCCTTTTGTGGAGACCTTGGTGGTGAGCTGCAGGTCATACTGTTCCCGCAGATAATCATTCAAGAAACCAGCCAACGCCTCGAGACTCTTATCACTTATCTCAATAGCTGTTTTGCTATTGAGCCCAAACACTCCCTCTTCAACCACAACCGTTTCAGGCATTGGCACCAGATTCACCTGCTGCGGGAAAAGCTGCGTCATCAGCAAAGAGATGCAGGCAGTCACTACAAATTTCCTCATACTCATTCTGTTTCTGTTTATATTTATCAATTCCGACTCCTCTTGTGAATAAGGAGCATCCTGTTTTCTGAAAATTTCATGAGACCGGAGTATTGGTTCCGGGCCGTCTGGTATAGGAGTATCCCATGTACAATCTGGATTGATTCATTTTTTTCATCAGGAGATGATGCAACATCAGAGGTACTTGAAGATTCAACAGTAAGCAAAGTTAATCGATCAACAAACCCATCCGGCTTGCCCTGCTACACATCGGACAATGAGCGGCTGGCAACGCCTGTTCAGGCAGAATAGAAGACAACCGATAGTGATGCTATCGGTTGTGAAATGAAATGGGAGGTACCTGGCGGATTCGAACCGCCGTAAACGGTTTTGCAGACCGACGCCTAGCCACTCGGCCAAGGTACCGACATTCGCACAAAGCGGATGCAAAGATAACCATTTTTTCATAGATACAAAAGGGATCGGTTCTTTTTCTCACAGAAGGCAGTTACCTCTCCTCCATAATCAGGCAAAGAGGATACGGAAGGCATCACTCACCTTTCTCACCTCTAACCGTTCGATTGCAACCTTTTTATTGAATCCTTTCAAGTTATTGGCCGGAATCAGGATGCGGGAAAAACCGAGCTTCTCCGCCTCCTGTATGCGTTGTTCGATACGGTTCACTGGCCGGATCTCTCCCGAGAGGCCTACCTCCCCGCAGAGCGCTGTTTCGCGACCGATGGGTATATCAAGGCTGGAGGAGAGTACTGCACTGATCACCGAGAGATCCATACCAGGATCATTCACTCTCAGTCCCCCGGCGATATTGAGGAAGACATCCTTCTGTGCCAGACGGAAGCCTGCCCGTTTCTCCAGGACAGCGAGCAACATGTTCATTCGCCGGATATCGAAGCCAGTGGCAGAGCGTTGGGGGGTACCGTAAGCAGCGGTACTCACCAGTGACTGTGTTTCAATCAGAAAGGGGCGGACACCTTCGATGGCTGCAGCGATGGAGACACCACTGAGTCCTTCATGGTTCTGCGTCAGCAGCAGTTCGGAAGGGTTGCTCACCTCACGGAGACCCGACTGGTTCATCTCATAGATACCCAGTTCGGCGGTGCTGCCGAAGCGATTCTTGATGCTTCGCAAAATGCGGTACATATAGTGTTGGTCCCCCTCAAACTGAATAACCGTATCGACAATATGTTCCAGGATCTTGGGACCAGCAATGCTCCCCTCTTTGGTAATGTGTCCGATCAGCAGCACGGGTGTCCCCGACTGCTTGGCAAACTTGAGCAGTGCCGCCGCGCACTCCCGTACCTGCGAGATACTGCCCGGAGCCGACTCAAGCGATTCGCTATAGATGGTCTGGATGGAGTCGACCACCAGTAGTCCGGGGGAGATACTCTTCACGTGCTTGAAAATCTCATCCAGGTTGGTCTCGCAGACAATCAAACAATTGTCGTTCTGCAAACCGATACGATCGGCACGCAGTTTCAATTGCCGTGCACTCTCCTCACCCGAGACATAAAGCGTACGGATAGCGGTAAGCCTGAGAATGGTTTGCAGAACCAGAGTAGACTTCCCGATACCCGGTTCTCCTCCCAGCAAGACAACCGACGCCGGCACCAGCCCGCCGCCCAACACCCTGTTCAGCTCACCGTCGTGCATGTCGATACGGGGCTCTTCGTCGGCACGGATCTCACGCAAGGGGAGTGGTTCACTCCGGTGGCTCTGGAAGGAACGTGTGTCCTCCTGCCTTGCAGCTATATCTTTTCGCACCAGCTCCTCCACAAAAGAGGACCACTCCCCGCAAGAGGGACATTTCCCCATCCATTTGGGAGACTCATAGCCACATTGGCTGCAGAAGTACACTGATTTTAGTTTAGCCATGGAGGCAATAATTATTGAAGCAAAAAATGAAGCGTGAGATGAGCCAGCCCAGGATCACCATGCTGTTGGCTCCCAACCGGGTTCATAGTCACGACTCCACAATTTCATCGCATCGCGGTCAAATATCCTGCCGGTCCCCTCATCAACATCAAATCCTTTGTCAATGCGATAGGCTATGTTCGCGTAGTGAACCATCGCCATGCTTATACTGGCATCATCGATGGGTGCGGTCAGTTTCTCCTTGCCCCTCACGGCTTCAAAGAAGTTGATCACGTGTCCTGTTGTCATGTCACCACCACCTCCTAGAGCTATTCCGCCTTCGTTGGATGATGCACTGTTCTCCTTGACCACTTTTCCACCTCTGTCATACAAGATATACTTCTCACGGTCAACGAACACGCTCCCCTCACTTCCATAAATGATTGTTCCTCTTCCGCCATTGTATGTATCATAACCGTTTCGGCTCTTACCATCCCACTGGATAATCTTGTTCCCGTTGAAGCGGAAAGTGGCATCCATGGTATCATACATCTCCCAACCATCGTTTTCATAATGGCGTTTGGCCGCTTCAACATCTACCCGTTGGGGTAAGTCAACACCCAATGCCCAGCGAGCCACGTCCAGCTCATGGGTTGCATTGTTCCCCGTTTCAGCCGTCCCGTAATCCCAACCATACCAGTGCCAGTTGTAGTTCCATGTCTCAGAAGTGTATTCACGACGTGGTGCGGGTCCCTGGAATAGATCCCAGTCAAGGCCCGCAGGAGCTGGCACCTTTTGTTGCAACGGCACTTCGCCCCTTGAATTGGTATAGAATGCAAGTGCCTTATACGGTTTCCCGATGATGCCCCGGTGAATTTCGTCAATAATTTCAATGGTATGGGGTGAGGAACGTTGCTGGTTACCCATCTGTACCACCTTGTTGAGTTTTTTAGAGGCTTCCACCAGCAGTTCATTCTCTAACATATTGTGGCTACATGGTTTTTCCACGTATACATGCTTCCCGTTCTGCATGGCCATGATAGATCCAGGTGTATGCCAGTGATCCGGGGTGGCATTGATCAAGAGATCCACTTTCGGATCATCGAGTACCCGACGGATATCATTTTCCAGCTTTGGTTTATAGTCGATCTGCTTTGAAAAATTCTGCATCGCACCCACCCGTTGCTTTTCCATCACGTCACACAGGTAGAGCAGTTCCACATTGGCTCTCTTCACCGAGATGGGTTCGTAAAAGGCTCCCAACCTGCGACCCAATCCAGCAATGGCCACATGCAGACGATCGTTCGATCCGATAATCCGATTGTAGCTTTTTGCCGACATTCCCATCACCTTGCCTCCCACTGCTATTCCCGCAGCTCCGACGCTCACCTTCTTGATGAAATCTCTCCTGTTCACACTCATGATCATATTGTTTTACTCAATTATAAGCTGATAACTCCAGGTTAAGCTGTATCCAGGTCATGCAAATATGTTGCTCGACAAAGATATGAATAAATTGCAAGGGTTAAAAACAAACTTTACCCGGAAGGGTCTGCTAGCGAATGTTATCAGCAGACTCACGGTGATGAGGTGATGCAAATGCTCTCCGGAGTGCAACCTCTTCGCGCAACGTTGACAAGCGATATCACCGGCGTGAGAGGGATATCCTTGCAGGGGAAAGATGAAAAAAAACTTGTACATTTGCAACTGAAGCCAAACTGTCAACGAAGATTCCACTTATGTCACACATCCAACCACTCATCGCCCAATCGCTCGGCTTGCCCCTGAGAAGCGTAGAGAACACCCTCCGCCTGCTGGGCGAAGGTGCCACCATCCCTTTTATCAGCCGCTATCGCAAGGAGGCTACCGGGGGACTAGACGAGGTTCAGATCGCACGCATCAGCGAGATGAACGAGAAACAGGAGGAGCTGGAGAAGCGAAAAGGGTATATCCTGCAATCAATCAGCGAACAGGAGAAGCTGACACCGGAGCTGGAGGAACAGATTCGCGGATGCCGCGAAAGCAGCCTTCTGGAGGATCTCTATCTGCCCTACAAACCAAGGCGGCAGACAAGAGCAGAGATAGCCCGCAAGAAAGGATTGGAGGAACTGGCCAGATGGCTGATGTCACAACAGCAAGCTTCGGTGGAAGCCGAAGCCTCTCGTTATCTGAATGATGCAGTAGAGCATGCGACAGATGCACTGAAAGGAGCATGCGACATCATCGCCGAGTGGGTCAACGAGGATGCTGAAGCGCGACAGAGCGTACGTAACCTCTTTGCTCGCGAGGCGATGATCACCGCGAGAGTGGTGAAAGGAAAAGAACAGGAAGGAGAGAAATACAGGGATTACTTCGATTTTTCTGCTCCACTATCCCGCTGTCCGTCGCATCGGCTGCTGGCCATTCGGCGCGGTGAGAAGGAGGGGTTCCTCCGCGTCTCAATATCACCCGATGATGAGCGGTGCCTCACCAGGCTGGAACGACGATTCGTGAAGAACAACAGCGCGGCGTCCACACATGTGGCTGAGGCGGTGAAGGATGGCTACAAGCGACTGCTCAAACCCTCTATCGAAACCGAGTTTGCCAACCGCTCCAGGGAGCAGGCCGATGAGGAAGCGATCACCATCTTCACGGAGAACCTACGGCAGTTGCTGCTGGCACCTCCGCTGGGACAGCAGCGCATTCTGGGTATTGATCCCGGATACCGCACCGGATGCAAGCTGGTTTGTCTCGATGAACAAGGCAATCTGCTGCACAACGAAACCATCTATCCTCATCCGCCACAGAACGAGCACTCCAAGGCGGGAAGCAAGGTGGTGAAGCTGGTCTCCTCCTACCGCATCGATGCCATCGCCATCGGCAACGGCACGGCCAGTCGCGAGACGGAGCGTTTCATCACCAATCTTCGCTATGAAAAAGAGGTGAAGGTTTTCGTGGTGAGCGAGAGTGGTGCGTCGGTCTACTCTGCCTCCAAGATCGCCCGCGAGGAGTTTCCCGAGTATGATGTTACCGTGCGGGGTGCCGTCTCCATCGGGCGGCGGCTGAGCGATCCGCTGGCGGAACTGGTAAAAATCGATCCCAAGGCGATCGGCGTGGGACAGTATCAACATGATGTGGACCAGGCAAAGCTGAAACGGTCGCTCGACCTGACAGTAGAGAGTTGCGTCAACCAGGTGGGGGTCAACCTCAACACCGCAAGCAGTCACCTGCTCACTTATGTCTCGGGACTGGGAGAATCACTGGCGCACAAAATCGTGGAGTGGCGCACCATCAACGGCCCCTTCCGGTCACGGGAGGAGCTGAAAAAGGTGCCGCGGCTGGGCGAGAAGGCGTTCGAGCAATGCGCCGGCTTCCTGCGCATACCCGGTGCCGAAAACCCCCTCGACAACTCCGCGGTACACCCGGAGAGTTATGCCATCGTGGAAAAGATGGCGAAAGAGCTGGATTGCAGCGTGAAGGAGCTGATTGGCAGCAAAGAGCGGATTGCCACCATCGACAAGGAGAGATACAAAACCGGCAGCGTGGGTGAAGAGACACTGGCCGACATCCTGCAGGAGTTGGAGAAACCGGGACGCGATCCCCGGTCGAAGGTACGGACGTTGGAGTTCGATCCCTCTGTACACCTCATCAGCGACCTGAAGGAGGGAATGATCCTACCCGGCATCGTGACCAACATCACACACTTCGGATGCTTTGTTGATATCGGCATCAAGGAGAACGGGCTGGTACACATCTCGGAGCTAGCCGACCGGTTTGTTTCCAATGTGGCAGAAGTGGTGTCACTGCACCAGCATGTGAAGGTGCGGGTGCTCTCCGTGGAGTTGGAGAGAAAGCGTATCCAACTGTCCATGAAAGGGATTTGAGCGGACCTACCTACCGTAACGGATCAGAAACCGATATTGAGCTGGCGTTCCTGAAGGGCGAAACTTTTTCTGTGGTGGGGCGTGATGCCGTGGAGTTGGATCGCCTCCCGGTGTTCCCGGGTGGGATATCCCTTGTTGCGAGACCATCCATATTGCGGGTATTGGTGATCCAGCTCGCGCATGTGGTCATCACGCCAGCACTTCGCCAAGACTGATGCCGCGGCAATCGACAGGTATTTCCCATCACCACCAACCACACAGGTGTGGGGAATTACCTCATACTGCAAGAATCGGTTACCATCCACCAGGATATGATGCGGGGTGCGGCATAGCGACCGTAGGGCGCGGTGCATCGCCTCGATCGATGCCCAAAGGATATTGAGCCTGTCGATCTCCTCGGGCGAACAGGCTGCCACGGCATAGGCGAGTGCCTCCCGTTCAATCACAACCCGGAGTTGCTCGCGCACTCGCTCGGTGAGCTGCTTGGAATCGTTCAGGCGGTCGCACCGGAAATCGGGCGGCAGGATGACGGCAGCGGCAAAGACCGGCCCGGCGAGACAACCCCGCCCTGCCTCATCACATCCCGCCTCCACGACATCACCACGCATGCAGGATAACAAGCCGGCAAACTGCGTCATCTTCTTCCTATGAACTTTTTAATCTTCATCAATCTCTCTCCCCCAGCTGATCACCACGTTGTTGTCCTCCGGCGGGAAGTCAAACGAAAAATCCTTCACATCACTCTCGTTGCCCAGGAAAGAGGCAAACATCCGAAGGGCCATCATCAGCTCGGGATCGGCTGTCTCATCTCCTTTCACATGTTTCAGGTTCAACTTCACAATCAGGTCGGTGATCAGTGGCACCAGCTCCTCCGGAAGCGGGAGACCCGACCCCTTCACGCGTCCCTCCGCCATATGGCGGGTCACCGCCTCCAACCGCTCGCGGGCCTCCTCCTCGAGGTTGTTGTTGTCTGGCAGCGAGGTGACAAAACGACTCTCCACCTCAAGGCCCCCTTCCGCGAGAGCCATCACCCTCCAGGCAAAGGGGTATTGCGCCAGGCTGGCGGTCTCGATATCATGGATGCTCTTTCCCGAGGGGGAGGTGTATCGGGTGATATCGTTCGAGTGAAAATGACCGGTGAAGATGAGTGGCATCCCCGCATCGGCCAGCTGCGCCGCGTGCCGCTCCCACTCTTCTACCAGGTAATCGGGGAAGAAGGCCGACTGGTAGGGCATGTGCTCCACCAACCCGTGGTGCATCATGCCAAGCAGGGTGATGCCCATCTGCTCTGCCTCACGAAGTATCGATAGGGCCCACTCCATGGTTTCCGGCTTGATGCGACCCGCGGTAATCGAGCTGGAGACATGCTCCTCGTAACGGTTGCTGTCGAAACAGAGCAGCCAGTGTTGTTCATCCAGTGCTGCAACGTAACTGAGTGAGGCCTCATCTCTCCGGAGCGCCTCACCATAGCCGAAAGGTTCATAAAGCGTCACAAACTCCTCTTTGGATATCCCTTCCGCGGGAGAGCTATTCTCCCCCCTGTAAGCGACCGCGTTTGGTATGTTAATGTCATGATTCCCCGGCACCACCAGCACACGAATACCTTCATCCTCTAGTGTTTGTAACATGGATGTCAGATCGATGTGACTCTCCCGTTCACCGTGATGCGTGAGGTCGCCAGCAATCAACAGAAAGTCTGGCTGTTCACGCAATAGCTCTTTCCACAGCTGCTCCAGGACTCTCTGTTGTTCGTCGAACTGCCTGCCAGAAGCCTGCTCCTGTTTCTGGAGTGCCTCTCCTTGCGTGTAGAGTGCAGGAGAGAGATAATGAATATCGGTTACCAGCGCGATCTGCAGTGAATCGGCTGCGGCTGGGACGCATCCGGCAATGATCGACAGCAAGATAAGAAGATGGAGGAAGACCGTTTTCATCATTTACCGTGACAATAGTTTGTCCGTCACCCGGTCAAGCCATCGCTCAAAAGGACTGTACTCTATTTTCCGGAAGCTGTCCGGCATTGTCTCAGGGAGAAAAGACTTCTTGGTGCTCTCCCCCCATACATACTCCACCAGTTCCGGATAATCGATATAGGGATTGCGGTTCTTCTGCAACCGAAAGATCGCTTCGTTACGGCGAACCTCCTTGAGGCTGACAGGATCCTCACGGTGCCATTTCAGCAACAGCCCGAGAGACCACTTGCTGAGACCGGGATAGGGCTCTGCTCCCAGCTGCTCCGAGCGCCACTTGTGCAACTGATCCTCATAGGCGGTAACCACATAAAAATAGCTACGAGCCACATCACCCTTGTACTCATCGATGGGCTCAAAAACCGTTTGGGTATACCCACCGAAGGTATTTTGCCCGATTTTTGAACCGTTGGTCGACTCCCAAATGGTGATTCCCACCTCCCCAAAAGGGAGATTACCGCGCCGGTTATTCACATAGCCATCCGTGGGATAGATATGGAAGAGATCAGACTCCAGAAACGTGGCACCCTGAAACCAACTGCGGGGCAAAAGATGCTCCCTGTTATAGCAGTCTCCCTCCTTGCGTATGGTTCCGCAGCGATGATGCCTGAAATCGAAAACATAGTCAGCGCCTTCGTGGGGTTTGTGGGAGTAAATATCCCACACCTTGCTAGTCTTCAATGCATCGGTAGCCTCGAAAGCTGTCCATAACTCCGCATAGGAAAGCACATCGGGATTACGAATCACCCTATAGAGGGCACTCTTCAGTGCTGCGCCACTCTTTCCCTCGGCAGCAACATAGTAGCCATCAGGTATCTGTGCCGCAATGTGAGCAGTACATCTGAGCAGTAAAATCAGTAAAAAGCAATAACGATATGGGTTCATTTTCTATTTCCTATCTGCCCCGGCACAGATATATTAGCCGGGGAAAAAGGCAAATATAGGAAAAACTCCGCTATCCGGCGAATAGTATCGGCACAAAGTGAACCGGTTGGGAGATAAACACCGGAAAAGAATCAGGAGTTCAGGATCCGTTCAATCTCCTCGATATCGGATCGAAACCCTTTGTCTACCTCATAGAAGTTCTTTACCGTGTTACAGGCGTGAAGTACCGTGGCATGATTGCGGTTTCCCACCTGTAGTCCGATCTGGGAAAGCGATAACTCTGTGTGTTTCTTGATAAAGTACATGGTGACCTGCCTGGCCTGTACAATCTCCCGCTTGCGGGAAGAGGAGTGGATAAGCTCCCTCTTTATGTTGAAAAACTGGGAAACGGTATCCTGAATCTTTTCCACGGTGATCCGCTTCCGCTCAAACCGGATACTTTGTTCCATCACCCTGCGCGCCAAGGTCATATCAATTTCCCGGTTGTTGATGATGGAATGAGCCATCAGAGAAACCACGATCCCCTCCAGGTCACGCACATTTTCAGTCACATTTTCGGCAATGTAATCAATCACATTCTCCGGGATGGTGAGACCGTCGGACAGCACCTTGTTCTGGAGAATCTTCTTTCGCAACTCCTTGTCGGGACGCTCCAACTTGGAGGAAAGCCCCCAGCGAAAACGGGTCAACAGTCGCTCCTCCATCCCCTGCATATCCATGGGAGCACAGTCGGAGGTCATCACCAACTGCTTGTTGTTCTGGTGAAGATGATTGAAGATATGGAAGAAGGTGTTCTGCGTCTTCTCCAGGCCAGACAACTCATGGATATCATCAATAATGAGCACATCAATGCTTTGGTAAAAATTGATAAAATCATTGATGGTATTGAAACGACGTGCATCGGTATATTGTACCTTGAAGAGATGTGCCGAGAGGTAGAGTACCTTCTTGTCGGGATAGAGCGCCTGCACCTTTGAGCCGATTGCGTGACAAAGATGGGTTTTTCCCACTCCGGAGTGCCCATGTACAAAAAGAGGATTAAAGGCAGTCTTAGCCGGGTTGTTCGCCACTGCCTCAGCTGCCGTTCTTGCCAGGCGATTGCTTTCCCCTTCAAAGAAATTCTCAAACCGGTATTTGCCGTTAATCTGGGAGTCAAACTCGGTGGTTTCTACCCGGTCGAAAGGTGTGGGCACCTTCTCCGAGGCTCTTTTTCGGAGATTCTTGTCAGCCGCGGCAAACGACTTGCTTTCTCCCCGGAGCTCCACAGCTGTATTGCTTTCCGTCTCCACCAGTATACGGTAGTTAAGGATCGTACCTTCGCCTATCTCACGGTAGAGTGTCTGCTGAATCAGATCGAGGTATTTATCCTCCAGGTATTCATAAAAAAACTGGCTGGGGACCTGAACCGTGAGTACATGATCCTGGTATTTTAGCGGAACAATGGGAAGAAACCATGTATTGAATGCCGGTTCGGGAATATTGTCCCGAATCACATTCAAACAGTTGTTCCATAAAATCTGGCAGTTGTTCTTCATCGAATCTCTGAAATGATCTATCTTTTTCCAATAAGAGAATACAAATTTTGGAAAAATAATCGAGAAAAAAAAATGTACTTTTTATCACTCTCTCCGGTTTTGAAAAAAACGTTATTTATCAACACAATAGACACATATTGCTTTCAATCAGTTCATTAATAAAAATCCACAAAAGGAATTCATTTGATATTCAAGCCGATATAGAGAACCTTTCAACGACCCTAAACCACGTAAGAATATGTCAAAAATGTTACGCAATCTCCGAAGGTTAAAGTGTTTCAACCCAGAAACCGGGAAAACACTTATTTAGAATAATTCTAATTAAGAAACATGAAAGGCAGGAAAATAAAACCCGTCGGCATCAGAACAAACGTACTTTCACACTCAGATAGCGTCCGGGATTCAGACGGATATCCTCAAGCAACCGGGTAGCTGTTTCAATTGTAACATTGAGGCTGTCATGTAACCGGGTGTCATTCATCAGCAGCCCCAGCGAGTTGTCGCTGCTGTTAATCCTTTCGGAGAGCAGCTTCAGATTGCTGACGGTTTCGTCGATACCGGCATAGGTACGGTTTAGGTCCATTGCATTGAGTTCACCGCTCACCTTACTCATATCAGCGGAAACAGCTCGCAGGTTTTTGCTGATATCCGGCAAATCCTGTTCAATGGCAGCCACCATCCTGTTCAGATTTTGACTGGTCTGGTTTAGCTGACTGACCGTATTTCCGATCCCATCAATCGATTGTTCCCATGAGGGATGAGCAGCGATACGCTGTAGCGAGAGCAGCAGCGAGTCGATCCGCAGAAAGAGGGAATCAGCCCGGGGCACCAACTTCGCAGCACCATCGGTCAACCCTGTTACCCTACGTCCCGGGATGGTGTCCCCCGGTTGCAGGTCATTTTGCGCGTTACCAAGTACCAGGGTTGCCAGGGAAGCGCCAAAGAGATCGGTGCCATACTCCAGGTAACTGTCTTCCGGAATGGGAAACTCCTGTTCCAGGTTAAGTGCCACGGCAAACCGCATCGGCTCCATATCTGCCATGGTGATGCCGCTGATCAGTCCCACCTGATATCCCTTGACATATACAGGCGAGGAGAGGAGCAAACTGGTAACATCATCGAAGAGGGCATAGTATTGTTTTTGCTGTTTCAGCACATTGAACCCTTTCAGAAAGTTGATACCAAAATAGATCATAAACAGGCTGGCAAGGAAGGCCAGACCTATGAGTGCATTTTTGGAAATTTTTTTCATCTGTTTTCTTATTTCACACGTTCACCATTCACCAGTTCGATCACAAATGCATCCCTGAATTTTCTGCGCACCTCGCGCAGCATTCTGTTGATCTCCGTCTGGCTGGTAGTGCTGCCGTAGGTATACTTGTACAATCCTCCATCCAGATAATGCTCCACAGGTTCCAGTCCCTTAAAGGCTTTCGATCCCTTTTCATACTTGCGTGATGACGTAAGGAACTGTATCCGGAACTCCTTCTCATCCGACGGTCCGACGGATTGGGATGAGATTGTACGGGTTGATGTCTCGCTATTGAAAACATAACTCTTTTTGTCATGCTCTCGCTTATATTCCCTGAATCCGTTATAGATTGCGTTGGCCAGTGAATGTTGACCGCTGCTGCTCTTCAGGTACTTCTCCTCCTGAGGGTTACTGATATACCCCAACTCTACCAGGATACTGGGCATTGCCACTTCACGCAGGACCAGAAAACCGGCCTGTCTGACATTTCGGTTCACTCTTTTGGCACCGGTAACCAGCTGGTTCTGCACAATCGTAGCCAGGTAAACGCTCTGCGAGAGAAAAGCGTTGGTCATGAATTCAAAGATAATATAGGATTCCGGTTCATTGGGATTGAAGCCTTCATAGGTGACCGAATAATCCTCTTCGTACATGATTACCGCATTCTCTGCTTTGGCCACATCCAGGTTATCCTTGCTGCGGTGAAGCCCCAGCACGAAGGTCTCCACACCCTGAGGGGAAGTGCGTCTGCGATCCAGCGCGTTGCAATGCAGTGAGACAAACAGGTCAGCATGCGCCTTGTTCGCAATCTCAGCCCTTTTGTTGAGCTCTACAAAATGATCTCTGTCACGCGTATAGAGCACCTTTACGTCCGGATGATGCTTTTCAATGAGGGCTCCGAGCTTGAGGCCAACAGACAGCACGATGTCTTTTTCCCGGGAGGTGGCACCTACTGCGCCGGGGTCCTTTCCGCCATGTCCGGGATCGATCACCACGGTGAAAGAGTTGTTTTGTGCAAGGGACAATTGGGCAGGACAGAGAGAAAGAAACGCACCCAGAAAAAACAAAACCAGATAGTGTTTGTTTGGCATCATCTGAATATCTTTTTCACAAAAATAGATATTTATTTTGTTGGAACAAAAAATGGAGCCGCCCAGGGCAACTCCATCTGCATTCTCACCAGCGATGGTACCGTCAGGGCATCAGTTCCGCCAGCTTCGCATCGAGCGCCTGTCCGCGTAGATTCTTCTCAATGATAACCCCTTCCTTGTCAAGCAGGACAGTGTGGGGAATGCCCTGAATGGCATAGAGATCGACCACCGGGCTGTCCCAATACATCAGGTCCGACATTTGCGGCCAGGTCATATTCATCTGACTGATACCCTCTATCCATTCATCATGATTCCGGTCGAAAGAGACACCTACCACCTCAAATCCTTTTGACTTATATTTGCTGTAGGCGGCTACCACATTGGGCATCTCCTGACGGCAGGGACCACACCAGGCAGCCCAGAAGTCCACCAGGAGATATTTTCCTTGTCCCGCAAAATCGGAGAGCGAGACTTTGTTTCCTGCAACATCCTGCAAGGTAAAGTCGACAAACTTCTGTCCAATGGCAACCCTCTCCAGGTTCTCCAGCCTTTTCACCACACGTTGGATGTTCTCTTTCGATTTGAAGCGTTCATCAGCCAGCTCCAGAATCTCTCTCTGTTGTTCGGGCTCAAACATGGAAGAGGATGTCATAAAAGTGTACTGCCCCAGTTCATTGCCGATATTCTCTTTGATAAAACTGAAATTCAGCTGATTTATCTGATTGCTGATACTGTCATAACTGCTGTTGACCTCTGCATCCATCTCCTCTGTCAGCGTGCCGGCGGCCTGTGCGCTGTTGTAACGATCAACCACTGCACGAATCTGCATTCTCAGATCCCGTTGCTTACGCCTGAAATCGGTATAAACTTCGTTAACCTTCGTACCTTTCACGCTCACCAGGCTATCGAAGGTGACCTCCAGTCTGCCTGGTTCCAGGAGGAGTGGAATCCGGTTCTCCTGCCTGGGGGCCAGCGACTCATCCAGCAGGATGAAACGCAGCCGCACGGTGTCGGCAGTACCCGAGAAAGAGAAGGTCCCATTCTCCACCACCGCCGTATCGATAGTGACCATCGCCTCGTCGGTCATCTCCTGCAAATAGACACTGCTGCCTTCAAAATCAGGATTGACGATTTTCCCCTTGATGGTGTAGTCGGTACTTTTCTGACAGGAGATCAGCACCAGTGTTGATATAAAAAGATAAAACAATTTTCTCATATTCATTTCCATTATTGATTAGCCAGGCACAAAGATATGCATAAACTCGCGATTTAACCGCAACAGCCACACTATTTTTGCCTGATGGCAATAAAGGGGAAGTGATGCCGTTTGCATGTAAACAGCTGCGAAACCAATGAGCACGGAAAAATCGGACGATAAAAGATCACGCCTCCCTCACCTTCAAGTAAAACAGCACCCATCAGTCGCATCGCTGATGATCATCCGCCAGTATGCCAGATGTTGCCGCTCACTGAAAAATACCTCCATCGGCGAAAGGACATTTATCACAAACTGAACACAATGTACCCCAACCCGAATACGCCTGAAATTTTCTACCGGAAAGGAACCCAATCGTTACTCAATTTTGTGATCCAATATAGATTTCCCGGAAAAGATATTTCGAACGAAAGCAGAAAGTTTTCTCTCCATTTTTTTGTTTATCATTGCTGTTCATGAGGATTTTTACTACATTGCAAAATATTTGCATACAATCTACAATGAAAAATTTACTTCTTTTTGTTTTACTATTGATCGCAGTGCATGGATGCAATCCCGATCGATCGGCAAAGCCAACAATTTCAAGCCATAAAGTAACCAAAACCCTGGAGAAGCTTCAAAATCGCGACACACAATCAGTGATCGTGGTGGCTCATCGGGGTGACTGGCGAAACTTTCCGGAGAACTCACTGGAAGCTATCGACAATGCCATAAAAATGGGGGTTGACATAGTTGAGATAGACATCCAGCGAACAAAGGACAGTGTCCTGATTTTGATGCACGATGCAACATTAGATCGCACCACCACGGGCAAAGGGAAAGTATCGGACACCCCTTATGATTCGATAAAAATCTTGCATTTACGCAACGGATGCAATATCCGGACCATCCATAAGGTTCCCACACTGGAAGAAGCATTGCTTCATGCAAAAGGCAAGATCATGCTGAACCTGGATAAAGCGGATCGTTTCTTTGAGCAGGTGTATCAGCTTACGGAAAAAACAGGCACAACCCACCAGATCATCATGAAGGGAAGCAAAACGGCAGATAAGGTAAAAGAGATGTATGGACCCTATCTGGACAATTTGATCTACATGCCAATTGTAAACCTGGACAAAGAGGGAGCAATAGAACAACTGGCCCTTTTCCTGGAAGAACTGAATCCTGTTGCTTTTGAACTGCTGTTCAGCAATGATTCCAACAGACTCTCATTTGAGGCAAGAGAGATGCTTGAAAAGCGTTCACTCATCTGGTACAACACATTGTGGAACACAATGGCTGGTGGACATGATGATGATATGTCGTTGACAAACCCAGATCTGGGATACGGCTATCTGGTTGACAGCCTCGGCGCCCGCATCATTCAAACGGACAGGCCCCAGTACCTCTTAGATTATTTACGTGAAAGAAATTTTCACGACTGATCAATTGCATCCATAACCTGGGGTTTGTTCGGGTACCCTTGACAACCACCTGGCAAGGAAACCAAATACCCTACAACTGAGATCCCACAATCAGAACCTTTTGTTCTTACGGGTTGTTAAGTGACAGATAGACAGAAATGGGTTCTTGCCATCATGGATGATATAATCATCGAATGATCAGGCAAATCCTACTTATTAATCTTTCAAGTAAAATCTTATATGTTACGTGATACATTTTTTCTATTGCCACACCTGTTGAGGCAAAGGTATCTGTATCTGCTTTTGCTTTTGCTTTTGCTTTTGCTGGTTCAGATCGTGGGATGTCAGAGATGGGATATTGACAATCCCTATGAACAGGTAGAATGGAATAGTTATAAACAGTATAAAGCCAATTTTCACACCCACACCACCATAAGTGATGGTCAACTCAATCCGCATACCGTGGTTGAGAGATATCACGCTCTTGGATACCAAGTGTTGGCAATCACAGACCACAATGAAGTGACCTACCCCTGGAATGAATTTTCAGCCATGAGTCCCAGCAACAGGACTCTTGATAGACACAAAAAAGGGAACCTGGAAGAGAAGGATTTGACCTACCACGATAGGAATCCAACGGCACTTGGCATGGTTGATATCCAGGCAAATGAATTATCCAGGCACCACCATACCGGTAGTTTCTTCAACGACCAGAATGGTACGGAAACCGAAGAAGCTTCTTTTGTTTCAGTAGCCTCCAAGAATGGGGTAACAATTTTTTTTCATCCGGGCCGCTATACGGAAAGGAATCCTGGAACATATACAATTGACTGGTATGTTGATTTCTATGAGCGTTTCGATCACCTGATCGGCATGGAAATATACAACCAGGGCGATCGTTATCCTGGTGACCGACAAACATACGATTCTGTTTTGACGAGACTGATGCCCGATCGTCCCGTGTGGGCATATTCAAATGATGACATGCATACCAGCCAAACGCTTGGCAGAAATTGGAACATGCTGTTGTTACCGGTACTGAACCATGCATCGGTACGGAAGAGTATGGAGAGTGGGCACAGCTTTTATCTCTATTCCCCTTCAGGACATGAGGGTCCAGCTGTTCCAAGAATCGAGAAAATCAACGTGAACAAATTCAAAGGGATCATTGAGATAGAAGCCACGGGATATGATTCCATTCGATGGATCTCTCGTGGGGAGATAATTCATAGGGGAGAGCATTTATCTTTAAGGGAAAACCCCGTAGAGCAATATGTCAGGGCGGAAATCTTCGGACCAGGCAAGACAGTTATCGGCACCCAACCATTCGGTATCAGATAACTGACAGCAACTGCACTGTTATTATTTTTCACAAATAAAGAATTATCCCTACCTTTGGGTGAAGAAAAAAAATTCCCATGAGTACGATTGTAGCACCGTCCCTGCTGGCGGCCGATTTCCTTCATCTCAAACGCGATATTGAGATGCTCAACAAAAGTGAGGCAGAGTGGATTCACCTGGATATCATGGATGGTCTCTTTGTGCCAAATATCTCATTTGGCTTTCCGGTGATCAACCAGCTAAAAGAGGTCACTGACAAAATACTCGATGTGCACCTGATGATCGTCTCCCCGGAAAAATTTACCGATGAGATTGCAGCTGCCGGTGCCACCTATATGAATGTCCACTACGAAGCTTGCCCCCATTTGCACCGGGTGGTACAGGAGATACGCAAAAAGGGGATGAAACCGGCCGTTACCCTGAATCCCCACACCCCCATATCGTTGCTGGAAGAGATTCTGCCGGAGCTGGAGATGGTGCTGCTGATGTCTGTGAACCCCGGGTTCGGCGGGCAGCAATTTATTGAGGCGACAGTCAGAAAGGTAGCGCAGCTCAGGGAGATGATCACTAGGAGAAACTCCCATGCGCTGATTCAAGTAGATGGTGGTGTCAACCTGGAGACCGGGAGAAGACTGGTGGACGCCGGTGCCGATGTGCTGGTCGCCGGTAGCTTTGTATTCTCTTCGGAGAATCCGGAAGAGACCATACGCCAGTTGAGGGCGCTCTAACAGGGTTCCTCTCCCTACCGAGGCAACTGCGGGACTGTGTCACCCCGCATGCCGGTGAGATCACGATCCGTTCCTTTGTGCACAAAGAATGAATGAACTGATTGGAAAAGCTCCCTTTTTCCGGCTTCTGTTGCCGGTTATCTGCACAATTGCATCGAGCCGGTTTCTGCCTCTCAACGGTTTGATCCCTGCAGCACTCACTTTTGCCGGACTTCTGTTGATGTTGCTCTCTTTGCTTCGTGATGAGAGACAACAGTTCAATTGCAGGTGGTTCTTTGGTGCCGGCACATTCCTTTTTCTCTCTGCCCTCACCCTGTTCCAGTGCCGTGAGCAGGAAAAACATTGTGACTTTCACTTCCCCACCTCAAACCGGACCTACCTCGCCGTATTGCTGGAAATACCGGAACAGAAAGAACGTTCCGTGCAGTGTCCGGTACAGGTTGCCCCACCCTTTAACAAAAAAATGATACTCTACCTGGAGAAAAATGAATCGGCCGCCAGGCTGCTTCCGGGTGATGAGATCATCTTCACCGCACAGCCGGTGCCATTTCGCAATTTCGGCAACCCGGGGGAATGGGACTATGCGGGATATATGCGGAACAAAGGATTTGTTGGCAGAAGCTTTGTTGCAGCAGGAAACTGGGAGAGAAGCGGAAGAAAAGTGCTCTCACCCACCCTAACGGCACAACGGTGCCGTCTCTCCATTCTCCGGTTCTACCGGTCATTGGGTCTGGAGGAAGACAATTATGCTTTTATCGCTGCAGTGACCCTCGGATACAAAGCCTATCTGCCAGACAACATTAAAGAGGCATTCCGCGCATCAGGAACGGCTCACCTGCTGGCTGTCAGCGGGCTGCACACGGGTGTCATCTATCTGCTGCTCTCTTTCCTGCTCTCCTTTCTCGGCAACAAAGGAACTGGGTTACACATACGCCAATGGCTGATCATCGGTTCGCTCTGGTGTTATGCATTTCTGACAGGCCTCTCTCCTTCGGTGACCAGGGCAGTGATCATGCTCTCCCTCTATTGTCTGAGCCGGCTGAAGGGAAAAAGAGGGTTTACATCCAACACGCTGGCAGCAGCCGCCTTCCTGATCCTGATATTTCATCCCCACAGCCTCTTCGATATCAGCTTCCAGATGAGTTTCGGAGCAGTCTTCTCAATCCTCTGGTTTCAACCCCGGATCGCCGCACTGCTACATCCGAAAAACAGGGTTGCAACGCACCTATGGGAGCTGATGACCCTTTCCCTGTCGGCACAGCTGGGACTTTTCCCCATGGTACTGCACTACTTTGGCACATTCCCTACCTGGTTTTTTCTCTCCAACATCCTGGTAGTACCCCTGATGGGGCTCATTTTTTATTCTCTTCTGCCGATGCTCTTCACCGGCTGGCTCCAAGCCTCTTTCTCCTGCATTCCGGAGTGGCTGCCGAGCCTATTCCGCCAGACGGTGCAACTGCTGACAAGTACCCTGCTGGGAATCGTGAAGCTGGTTGAATCACTCCCCCGGGCACAGCTAACCGGGTTGAAGATCACACTCCCACAGTCATTTCTGCTGCTGCTCTTTATTTTTCTTCTCAGTCAATTCCTCCACTCGCGCCATCCGCGAACCTTGATCATCGCACTCACCGCACTGCTCTCCTTTCAGTGGATCCAGCTGTGGGAACAGGCGCAATCGGCCCCCCCCCGGCTCGTGGTATCCAACAGCCCCCCAGCCAGCAACCTCTCACTCTACATCGACGGCAATCACCATCTCTTCCCGGCACCGGATAACGGTTTTCTTCCCTATCCTCACAAAAGAGTACT